>Ga0210399_10001267_pt1 | contig 19804 bp, 16 predicted proteins | sample IncBWC14MmetaG_FD_150865 | JGI IMG/M metagenome (GOLD analysis project Ga0210399, IMG submission 150865) | Forest soil microbial communities from Barre Woods Harvard Forest LTER site, Petersham, Massachusetts, United States - Inc-BW-C-14-M | ecosystem: Environmental > Terrestrial > Soil >...
AGTTGTTGAATAATTAGGCCTTTAGATCGAGAGCCAGGACGAACGCGCAACTCGTGGTGGTCTGCGTGGGCCCTCTCCGCTGGGTGAAATGAATTTTCCCGTCACTCCCAATGGACACAATCAGTCACAAGTAACCGGCCTCTCGTCCTGGTCTGAAGCAGGGCTTGTTCCGCTTGCCTGTCAGCACCATCTTCCATGCGCCAATTTTTTGCTTTACCTTATCAGGACACCATGCTGCCAAAACCAACATTTTTTCCCACGCCATCCGACTTCCGTGCCTGGCTCGGAGCCCATCACGACAAATTCCGCGAACTGCTCGTGGGCTTCCACAAAAAGAGTTCTGGAAGACCGAGCATAACTTGGCCCGAATCCGTAGAAGCAGCTCTCTGCTTTGGCTGGATCGACGGCGTGCGAAAGAGCCTCGACGAAGCCAGCTACACAATTCGTTTTACTCCTCGCAAGCCCACAAGCACCTGGAGTTCCATCAACATAAACCTCGTTCGAAAGCTCACAAAGCAGGGGCTGATGCATCCCGCCGGCCTCAAGGCTTTTGCCGCACGTAGCGCAAAAAAATCCGGCATCTACTCTTACGAACAACGCAAAAGCGCCCGCTTCACTCGTCAACAGGAAAAACAGTTTCGCGCCGCCAAAAGTGCTTGGGAATTTTTCCGCTCCCAAGCCCCGTGGTACCAACGCGTGTGCACTTATTGGGTCATCAGTGCCAAAAGGGAGGAGACAAAGTTCAAGCGGCTTTCCTTGCTCATCGATCATTCCCAGAATCGGCGAACTCTGCCGCAACTAACTCCCGCGAAAAAGAAGTAGCCTCGTCATGTAGAATAGCGAGCATCAAACGACCGAGGTGAGCGCCGATGGCTTCCGACTATCTGCTCAAGACCGAACCTTCCGAATACTCCTTCGCCGATCTTCAGCGCGACAAAGTCACCACTTGGGACGGCGTACACAATCCCGTGGCTTTGAGGAACCTTGGCGCAATGAAACCGGGGGACCGACTGATCATCTACGAAACTGGCGACCACAAGAGCGCCGTGGGCACCGCCTCCGTCGTCTCCGTTGATTCTTCCAATCCCAAAAATCCGGCCGTTGAAATCAAAGCAGGAAAACCAATCGCCAAGCCCGTAACCTTAGGCGAAATCAAATCCAACAAGCTTTTCAAGGATTCCCCACTCGTTCGCATCGGCCGCCTCTCGGTCGTTCCCTTGACCGCAGGCCAGTACAAATCCTTAACAGGCGACTGATTCCCCAAACCCGCGTATGATGCGGGTGCAAACTAACGAAATTCAGAGGCTGAATCCCATGAAACGCTCCATCCTTGTTTTACTTTTTTTCGCGGCTACTCCTCTTTTCGCCCAGCAACCGCCCGAACTCCGCTTCCATTCTGTCCCCGACTTGCTAAAGCTTCCACCCGACCTCCATCTCGGCGAGGTCGCCGGCGTCGCCGTCAACTCCAAAGGCCACATCTTCGTCTTCTCCCGCGGCAACACCACTGGCCCCGCCTACGCCGCCAGTGCCGCGCAACTCCTCCAATTCGGCCCCGACGGCAGATTCATCCGCGAAATCGGCCACAACCTCTACGCTTGGTCCTTTGCCCACACCGTCAAAGTCGACAAGGACGACAACATCTGGGTCACCGACAAAGGTTCCGACATGGTCATCAAGTTCAACGTCGAAGGCCGCGTCGTCATGGTCTTCGGCCGAAAGCAGGAAGCCTCCGACGAAGGCACCGAGCCGCTCAAGCACGTCAAGCCGCCGCTTGCTCCCGTCGACGGCATGTTCCGCCAGTCCACCGACGCCGCCTGGGATTCCGCCGGCAATACCTACATCAGCGACGGCTACGTCAATTCCCGGATCGCCAAGGTCGACAAGGACGGCAACTGGCTGAAGTCCTGGGGCGAACCCGGCGACCAACCCGGCCAGTTCAACACTCCGCACAGCATCGCGGTTGACGCACAAAATAATGTCTACGTCGCTGACCGCGGCAATCGTCGCATCCAGGTTTTCGACGCCGATGGAAAATTTCTCCGCCAAATCACCATCGACGTTCCCGTCGATCCCAACGCCCGGCCCGCCATCGGCAACAAGCCCACCGTCACCACCGGCTCCATGTCTCCCGGCGCGCCCTGGGCCATCTGCATCACTCCGGGCCTCCATCAAGTGCTCTTCAGTTCGGATGGTTTCCCCGGCCGAATTTATAAACTCAGCCTCGACGGAAAAGTTCTCGGCGTCTTCGGCAAATCCGGCAAGCAACTCGGCCAATTCGGCTGGGTCCACGAAATTGCCTGCCCCTCCGAAAACGAACTCTACGTCGCCGAACCCCTCAACTGGCGCATCCAAAAACTAGTCCTCGAACCAGTTCATTAACGTCCGACGACTAAATCTCGCAGACAGTCCTTCATTCGTTATCCGCCAGCAGATGAATTGCATGTAAAGGATTGCTCCGAAAATTGCACACCGAGGAAGCTTTTTTCGACGGTGCTCAGGATTCCTAGTTCTTGGGCAGGCGATTGCACACAAAGTCGGAGATTCGAGTCGCAGCCGGCGGGTCGAGGTTTGATAACACGGCGATCACGTAGCCGCTTTGTGGATAAATTTCCAGATCGCCGTTCATCCCCGGTGCGCCGCCGCCATGACCGAAATGGCGCATCGTCGCGTCCGTGTCGTCATCCATGAAACCAAACGCGTATTTCACACCTCGCGCGGTGTTCACCTTCCCGGTCGTCAGCAATTCCGTATTTTTATCGTCCAGCACTTTGCGATTCGTTACCGCGTTCGCAAACTTCAATAGGTCCTCGACCGTCGAATAACCGCCGCCTGCCGAAGTGCCTCGATAAGGCAGCGTGTCCGTATTCGGCTGAAGCCCGCTCCCGCCAAAATGCATGTAGCCAATCGAGCGATTCGCTACGCTCTGGTCTTCCGTCAGAGATCCGCTCGCCGTCATGCCTGCCGGCCCGTAAATATTTTCGCTCACGTAGTCGTAGTAGCTCTTCCCGCTCACGCGTTCGACCACCACGCCCAGCAACAGGAATCCGTAATTGCTGTACTCCCAGCGGCTCCCCGGCTCGAACTCCACATTGCGCTTCCCATACAAATTCACGTAGTCCTGCAGCGTGCGCAGATCCTTCCGGTGGGCGTCAAACTCCGGCCCGAAAATGTCTCCCGTTCCTCCCGTATGCGTCAGCAACTGCTGGATGGACACCTTCGAAGCCAATTCCTTGTTGGGGTAGTCGGTGAGGTACTTTCCCAGCGGGTCCGTCAGCGCAATTTTTCCCGCCTGCACCAGTTGAAGAATCGAAGTCGCCGTGAACATCTTATTCATCGACCCGATCCGGAATCTCGTCTCCAGCGTGTTCGGAATTTTCTTTTCCCGGTCGGCCATACCGTAGGCACCCTTGAAAATGACTTTCCCATCCTTAGCTACAATCACGGCGCCAGCGAATTTATCCGCGGCGCTGTCCTTGTCCAATTTTTCTCGCAGCGCCGCCAGCAGATCGCTCTGGCTCATGCGCTCGATGGGAAATTCCGTAGGGCGGGGAATTGCATTTAAATCAAATCGCGTGATCTTGTGCGGCGCTTCTGCTTCCACGTCCATCGTGAATCGCGCGAATTGATCCGAATCCCGCTCCTGCATCAGGCCACTGACTCGCAGCGGAGCAGATTCTTCGATCTTTTTGAGACCGAACCCGCCAGTTCTTTCGCGGAACCCTAACATGCCATTTACTTCGCGATCGCCACGGTCTTTGAAGTGCGTAAGAAGTTCTTCCATCTGTGGCCGGTCGCCGCTGTTAAAAGCTGCAAGCCATGCCGAGAGCTGTTCTCCCGCGGGAGTCTTCGGTGCATCAACAACAGCCGTCCGGCCACCTGCAAAATAGCGAAGACCGCCCGGTACGCTCCGACCTCCGATCACCACCTGCACGGCTTGTTCCTGCTGGCGAAGTTGCCGCGCTCGAATCTCCTCGGCTGATCCGGAGGTCCCATAGCCACCCCCGCCTGGCCCGTCCGCACCGAACTCAGTTACAGAACCCTGAGAGTTCTGTGTCGGCAGCGCCCAAGCTGCTTTTGAGCTTGGCATCGCTGTCGAATCGCTCAAAAGAACCGGCGCGCGCCCGCGCAGCCCAGCCATCAGCCACACCGCAGTCAACATACCCAAGGAGGTGACGCCGCCCTGCAGCCAGCGATAAAAGGGCAAGCCGCTTTCCGCTACCTCGAACGGCCTCCAACTAAAAGACGCCGATGAACGTCCCGAAGCTGGCAGTGCCGCTGCCGCCAGAGGCATGTGCCAGGATTCCGGCCGCACCACCCACTGCCGCAGCAGAGAAACGAAACCGTCGGCGAACAGGCGCAGCACTCCGTGCGTCGCCGCGGCTTCATCGAAGATCCACAGCATCTCCGCAGAGAAGCGATCCCGGAAGGCGGGTGGGTGCAAATACACCAGCGCGCGATAGAGAGAGCGACACATTGCTTGGGCCATCTATGCTCTCCTTGGTTTCGTTCCGAGCAGATATCCTTTGGCTTGCCGGACAACCCCTTCGAGTCTCGCCACTTCTGCGGCAAGCACGCGCCGCCCCAGCCCGGTCAGCCGGTAGTACCGCCGCCGCGGATCAGCGTCCGCGGTCTGCGTCTGAGCTTCTTCGACGCAACGGTGGGTCATTAGTTTTCTCAGATTGTCGTACAGCGTCCCCGGCCCCAGCTTGTATTGCCCCTCGGATTGCCGCCGCACCTCCAGCATGATCCCGTATCCGTGCAAATCTTCGCCTGCCAGCGCCAGCAAAATGTGCAGCGACGCGGGCGACAGAGGCAGGAACCGGCGGGTGGTTTCTTTCATACTCGGAGAACGATATATCGGACTCCGAGTATCATGTCAAGCATTCATTTCGGCCCGTCGTTGCCGCGCGCCGCTCACTTTCTCTGTTCTCGACCCACAGTACGTTTGTACTATAGCCCCCGTACTAATCGCCTGAAACAATTGCAACACGGCTGGGCCGTCGTGTGGCGGCTCTCTGGAGCACGTGCTTTTTTGAGGATGCGCCGCTTCCGGCGCATGAGGGGCAACCCGATCGTGGCTTCCGCAGTGGAGACTCGTCATTCGAATACCTCGCCTACGGCGAACTCCGCGAAAACGCCTGCGCCAAGCTCGCCGCCCTCTCCCAAAATGAATTCCATCGCTCACGAAGCAGCAGTGACCGCCACTGGTGCGCGCAACGGAAAAAGCGGCGGGCAGCGCGAACTCTTTGTCGAAGAGACCATCACGATTCTGGTTTTTGAAAACGGCGGAGTCCTCCGCCTCAGCGCGGGGGTGGTTCCCGGGCAGTTGCTTTTTCTTACCAACAAGAGCACTCGGCGCGAAGTCGTCGCGCAAGTGACACGCAAGCGAGATTTCCGGCCGACCCGTTGTTACGTGGAAGTGGAATTTAGCGAGCCGTCGCCCGGTTTTTGGGGCATCGATTTTCCTGAGACGCCGCAACTCGCGCCGGCCAACGCCCAGCAAAGAGAAGCGACCGAACTGCTGCATGCCGCCAAGGTCATTTCCGACGAACCAAGCGCGCCAGCTCCCAGTGCACAAGACGTTACCGCGTTGAAGCAGGAAGTCGAAGCGCTGCGCGACCAACTAAGATTATTGCAAACGCAAACCATCGCAGTGAGTTCATCTCCGCCTGCGTGGGCTCCCGATCCTCGGCTCGCGCCTGCCGCTGCGGAAGTGCACCCCGAACTGTCTCCAGATTTGCCTGGACTAGACTCCGAAGTTTCCGCAATCGCCGCCGACGTGCCTGGGGCACTGCCAACAGAGCCCGACGAGCCATCATTCTCCGAAGAGGTTGTCCCGCCCGACCCGGTGATCCATGTCAAGCGCGCAAAACTAAAGGCGAAGCGCGCTGCGAAACGGAAAGAAACGAACGGCGCCAATGTTCGATCCGCAGCGCTGCGCATCGCACTACTTTGCGTACCTCTCTTGCTCGGCGCAGCGGGTGCGGCGTGGTTTCTGCACTGGATTCCCTGGCTGCCGCAGCCGAAGATTATTTCTGCCAGCGGGGCTCCCACCGGTGCTCCGAACGTCGCCGTTCATGCTGCTCCCGCAGCGGGCCCGGCGGCTTCGAAGCTGGCGGCCGCGCATTCCAATTCCGGCAATGCAACGCCCCCCAACAACGTTTCTACGGCTCAGCCGGTCGCCAGTTTGCCTGGCACTTCTTCGCAGAGCGCGGGGTCAACCGCGGCACCCCAGTTTACCAGCGCTCCGCAACAAGCCGGGAGATTCGCTCCTGGGGGAGATAGCGCGAAGCCATCCACACTCACCAAGCCCCAGCTTCCCGCATCTGCTGGTACCGCTGTAGATCCCGCGGCCGTCAAGGAAAAGTCCGTCCTGGTGGCTTCCGCGGCGAGGCACTCCGAGCCCCGCCCATCCATCAAGACAGCATCCATCTCGGAGGCGCTACCTACAGAAGGAGCGGACATTGTACCTCCGAAATTGATCAAGTCAGTTCGGGCCATTGCTTCACCGGACGCGTTGGAGTATTTTGCGAGGGACAAAACCGCTACTGTGACTCTCGACGCGGTCGTGGACGTCACCGGCCACGTGAAAACGATGAAGGTGCTCACGGGGCCGGCTTCCTTGAGCCAGTCCGCCATCGCCGCCCTCAAGCAATACCAATACGAGCCTGCTACGCTGCGGGGCAAACCTGTCGCCGCCCACGTTACGGTGGCAGTGAAGTTCCTGTTTGAGCCGTAACCCGCCCCCCGAATGTTGTTCCATCATGCTATGCCACTCGGAGCGAGAAAGAGCACCGACCCATTCGGCACGATCCCGATCCAGTCGGGACAGGCGCGTGTAGTCATTTCTTGTTCCTTTCTCTGGGAACCGAGGGGGTACCCTAGAGGCAGGAATATGGCAACAGCATGCACGGGCAAGGGATGGCGCATGGAAAAAAGGCCAGCGTTACTTCTCGCGATACTTAGAGAGTAAACGAAGTACCAAGCGGGGACTTGAGCTATTGCTTTGAAGTTGTCACGAGTTTGGTGGCCGAGGAGGCGGCGCGCTGCTCGGCGCGACGTTCTTGTTCGACATGCTGGGTGCAGTCGGCGATTTCGTCGTCGATGGACTTGATTTCGCGGGCCAGGTGAAAGTTTTGAGGGTCCTTGGAGTAGGTCTCGAACAGGGCGTTTCGCTTGGATTTCAGATCGTCGCGTTTTTTCTTCCAGACACCGGCGGTGGCAACCATGGGTTTAACCTCCCGAGTAGTGTGCGCTATTTTGTGGTTAGAGGATAGGGGCAACGGAAAAAAGCTAGGAGCGGAAGAGGACGGACTCGCGCTGGAACATTTTGATGGCCAGGAAGAGGGCGACGGCGGCGTAGGCGCAAGTGGAAAGAAAGATGATGGCGATGGAGTTCCAGTGGTAAGTGCCGGCGATGAGGTCCTTGAGGAGGAGACTGACATTGAGAATGGGCACGAGCGCCAGTTTGGGAGTAAGTTCGACGCCCGGCAACATGGCGGCGATGGCGGGGATGATCACGACGAAAACGAGCGGCGTGATGTAACTCTGGGCTTCTTTGTGAGATTTGGCAAACAGGGCGATGGTCAGAAGCCCGGCGGAAAACATGACGGCGAGCGGCAGAGCCATGAGGAAAATGGAAAAAATGGCACCCGCGGTGACGTGCAACTGGAAGGAACCGGAATTGGAAGCGCCGGCGGAACTGAAGGCATGAAATTTCTGGGTGACGAAGAAGGAAACGGCCATGGAAGTCACTGCCAGAGCGGCGGTGGTGATCGCGGCGGTGAGGACGAGAAAGAACTTGCCGAGGACGAGATGCATGCGTGAAATCGGGCTAGAGAGAATCGTTTCCATGGTGCCGCGCTCTTTTTCTCCGGCCGAGAGGTCGATAGCGGGAGTCATGGCGCCTTGGAAGCAAAGGAGAATGACGATGTAGCCGAGGAATCCGCCGATGGCGGCGCCGCTCACTTTTTCGGGAGGGGCGACGTTTTCCTGCTTGATTTCGAAGGGGCTGAGAACCGAAGTGGGCAGGTTCTTGGCGGCTAAACGGTCTTTGACAATGCTCTCGCTATATTTCTTGAACGCTTTTTCGACGTTGTTGGCGGCGAACTCCGATTTGATTTCGTTCTCATACTTGAAGATTTTTACAGTATCCGATTTCTGCTGGGCGAGGTTGGCTTCGAAGCCATCGGGAATCTGCACCGCAACTCCCACCTCTTTGTTGACGATGCGATCCTTCCAATTGGCGGGCGAGTCCACGAATTGAAGGCCTTCGAGTTTTTTGAGATCGGCGACCACGCGCGGCGAGTCCTCGCCACCGAGGACGATGACCTTGGGGATTTCCTTTTCGGCTTTGTTCATCAGGGAAAACATAGCGCCGCCGAAGCCGATGGTCATCACCGGAAAGGCCAAAAGCGGGACCACGATGGTGGAGATCAGCGTGCGGCGGTCGCGGAGGGCTTCGGTCAACTCTTTTCTATAGACGATTCCGATGTTGCGCAAGGACATGTCAATTAGCCTCCGCAGAAACGTAGTGGGGTGCGACGACTTTGACGAAAATTTCTTCCAGAACCTGTTCGTGGTGCTGATCGCGAAGCTGCGCAAGGGTTCCTTCGGTGAGCAGCTTTCCGTCGTGGATGATGCCGATGGTGTCGCAGAGCTTTTCGACCTCGCTCATAATGTGGGTGGAGAAAATGACGGTCTTGCCGCCGTCACGGCATTCGCGGATGAACGCGGTAATGGTACGAGCGGACATGATGTCGAGGCCGTTGGTGGGCTCATCGAAGATCATGACCGGAGGATTGTGAACGAGGGTGCGGGCGATGGAGGTTTTCTGCTTCATGCCGGTAGAGAGCTTGTCACAGAGGCGGTCGCGGAAGCCGTTCATGTCCAGGCGGGTGAAGATGGAGTCAACGCGCTTTTTGAGTGTAGCCTCGTCTAAACCATTGAGGCGGCCGAAGTATTCGACCATTTCCTGGGCGGTGAGGCGAGGGTAGAGAGAAGTGGCGGTGGAAAGAAAGCCGACGTTGGCGCGGACTTTTTCGGGCTGCTCGACGACGTCGTGGCCGCAAACGATGGCCGTGCCGTCGGTGGGCTCGAGGATGGTGGCGAGCAAGCGCAGGGTGGTGGTTTTCCCGGCGCCGTTGGCCCCGAGGAGGCCGTAAATTTTGCCAGGCTGGCAGGTGAAGCTGACGTTATCGACGGCGCGGATTTCGCCGCGCTTCTTGTCCTGGAAGCGCTTGGACAAGCTGCGAGCTTCGATCATGGGCAGACCCTCGCTGGAGTTCGTATTGCAGGCGCAGAACGTTCACAGTGTACTACGCTGGGGGAGAGGAAATGTTACGGAGAGGATAGCACAGAGAGGATCGGGGTTAGGGAATAGGGAAGGAAAGAGGCGCAAGACATTCGTCAAAAGGGGGCGACTAGAGAAGCAGGGAGTTAACGGGAAGAAGTTCAGCCCTTGTGACAGATGGGGCACTGCTTGGCATCAAATCTGTCGGGAGTGACGCGGAACATGTTATTGCACTGGATGCAGACGCGGTGGATGACGGGACTGATGACGGCACCGGACTGGGTGGGCTTGGCTAGACTATCCAAAGGCGGAGCGGCGGTTTTCTCAGAGGTGCTCTCAGTGGACATCAGCGGATTCTAACATGACGAGGTCTCCCGTCCCTAGGGGCGCGGCGGCGGCATCCCGGGGATAGAAAACGCGCATCTTTAAAATAAGGATAAGAGATGCTCAATCCGGCGAAATGAGCAAGCAGGGCGCAGGACAAACAACGCCTGCAAGGAATCTGGAGAAAGCTGCGCTGCTCTTGTTAGAATGAAGTGCCCATGGCGCCTTCCTGACAGGCGTCAAGCAAGCCACGGACAAGCAAGAGACATACTGCGCCTGAGGGATGAGCCCTTGCGTCTGGTGACCCGCGAAGTGCGGGGACGGCGCAGAATAGGAAATTATGGATCGCAGGCTGCGAAATCGAATTTTGCTCTACCTGGTGCTCGCAGGAATACTGGCGTATGTGGGGATCGAATTCAGCGGGCGAAGGCCGGTGCCAAACATTAGAGCGGTGACGCCGATGCGGGAAAACCTGGTTTCGTCCATCAGCAGCAATGGGAAGGTGGAGCCCATCGCCCCTTACGTGATGCGAGCGCAACTGGATACCTTTGTGGGAAGGGTGCGCGCGACCGAGGGACAAGCGATCAAGAAGGGGCAAGTGATCCTGGAATTGGATGTCAAGGATGCAGCGGCGCGGCTCTCGGAGGCAAAAAGCAAGCTGCTGCGGGCTCAAGACGATTTGCGGGCAGCCGAAGCCGGAGGCAGGACAGACGACGTGGCGAGAGTTGCTGGTGATCTGTCGAAAGCGCAAGCCGAGCGCAACCGGCTGCAGAAGAATCGCGACGTACTGCTGCGTTTGATCGCAGAGCAAGCGGCGACACAGGACGAACTCGCGGCCAACGACTTGGCCTTGACGAAAGCGCAAGCGGAAGTGACGCGGTTGACGGCGGCGAAACAGGAGTTTGAACGGAGCGTGAAACTGGACACGGGCCAAGCAGAACTGCACGTGCAACAGCTTGAAAACGAAGTAGGCGCGCTGGATGAAAAAGTGCGGCAAGGACGAATCACGGCGCCCGCGGATGGAACGCTCTACTCCTTGCCGGTGAAAGCCGGTGACTACGTGAAGTTGGGAGACCTGCTAGCAGAAATGGCGGACTTGCACAAAGTGCGGGTGCGCGCGTTCATCGATGAGCCGGAACTGGGTGGGCTGGAAGAGAATGAGACGGTGAAGATCACCTGGGACGCGTTGCCGAGCAAAACCTGGGTGGGGAAAACGGAAATCATTCCGAAGCAGGTGGTGGCACACAACACTCGAAGCGTGGGTGAGCTGCTTTGCGCGGTGAACAACGACAATCTGGAGTTACTGCCAAATATCAACGTGAATGTGCGCATCAATTCGCGAGAACGAATCGGCGTCTTGTCCGTGCCGCGGGGGGCGGTGGCCGCCCAAGGGGGGAAGCGCTACGTCTTTGTAGTGAGAACAAATCAGCTGGGCGTTGGCAAATCTACGCTGGAAAAGCGCGAGATTCACGTGGGCATAGCAGACGCCACGAACTACGAAGTCGTGAGCGGCCTCCAAGAAGAAGATCTGGTGGCCCTGCCAGGAGACGTCGATTTGCGAGATGGCATGACAGTCAGGGTCATTGCAACCGAAGTTTGCATGTTCCCGGAACGATGGAATGCTTAGGCGGATGAAATTGCTGGCCGCCGCGCTTTGCCTCGCGAGCGGGGTGATTACTGCGACGACGGTGAAGCAGGAAGCGAACCTCGAAGCGGGAAGGCGTGCTTACGAAGCCAGCGAGTATCCGAAGGCCATCCTGGCGCTGCAGGCTGCGGCGGCCCAGGAACCGCAGAATGGCGACGTGCAATTGCTGTTGACAAAAAGCTATCTCGAGCTGCAGGAGCATGACCCGGCGATCAGGTGCGCGGAAAGGGCGGTGGCCATCGACCCGCAGAATTCGGTCTACCACGAGTGGCTAGGCAGAGCCTATGGGGAAAAGGCAGATCATACGGGGTGGTTCTCCGCGATATCTTTTGCGAAAAAAACGCGCAAGGAATTCGAGAGGGCGGTACAACTCGACGAAAAGAATTATTCCGCGCGGCAAGCGCTAATCGAGTTCGATTGCAGTGCTCCGGGACTAGTGGGAGGCGGCGAAGAGAAAGCCGTGCCGCACATCGAGGAATTGAAGGAGTTGGACGCCGCTGAAGGACATTTTGCGGCGGGGAATTGCCGGCGGCAGAAGAAAGATTTCGCTGTTACAGACGAGGAATTCACGAAAGCATTGGAAAGCAACCCGAAATCGGCGGAGCTGGTCTTCGACATCGGGGATTATAGCCTCAAAAGCAGTCAGCCTGAGCGGCTGCTGGCGGTGGCGGACGCAGGGGAGCGCGTGGCACCCAGCGATCCGAGAGGAAAGTTTTACCGTGGCGTCGCGCTGGTCTTGAAGAAAGCAAATCCCGCAGAAGCCGAACGATTGCTGAGGGAATACGCGAAGAAAGCACCGGTGAGGGCGGGATATCCGCGGCCGGCGGCGGCCCACGCGTGGCTGGGGCGCCTTCTGGAAGATCAGAACAAAATGGAAGGGGCCGAGCAAGAATTTGAGATAGCGCGGAAACTGGATCCCAAAAATAAAATGGCGCAGGAAGCGTTGAAGCGGCTGAAGAAGAGTTAAGAAATATGCAGCCGCCGCGGGAAATCCCGACCAATGGTTGATGATGGACATCCGTGAGACGTTAACAGTGGCAATTGACGCCCTGCGAGCGAATAAACTGCGCGCGATTCTGACGTCGGTGGGGGTGATTATCGGGAGCGCCTCGATCGTACTGGTCGTGACCGTGGCCCTTACTAGCAAGACCTTCATCCTTTCACAAATCGAGAGCGTCGGCTCCAACCTGGTGTGGGTGGAGCTGGTGCAGAGGCCGGATAAGCCACAACCACTTAATTATGAGATGACGTTAGAGGATATGGAGACAATCAAGGCCATACCCAACGTGATTGAAGTTGCGGGAACGCGTGAGCTGGAAACGGCGGTAGTAGCCGACGGCGTGGAACGCCCGGTGCACCTTGTGGGTGTGACCGAGGGTTACCAGGCAATTCGCCGGCTGCTCATCCTGCGGGGACGCTATTTCGACGCGGCAGACATGGAGATGCGCAGCAAAGTCTGCCTGATTACCACGCAACTCGCGGAGCGGATCTTCGGGCAGGAGAACCCGATCGGCAGGCCGGTGCGCATGGGAGAGCTAACGTTCACGGTGATTGGCGTTTTCCGCGAGCGCGTCGAGACCTTTGGCCTATCTGATATTCAAGAAAATTCCGTCATCATTCCCTTTACGCTGATGAAATATTACACGGGCATGGAGGTGGTGCGGTTGCTGGACGCGCAAGCGGCGAAGGCCGAAGACGTGCCGTCCGTCGAGCGTCAAGTGGGGCAAGTGCTGCGGAGCCGGCATCCTGGGGAAGCGGAATACAAGGTGCAAACGCTGACAGCGATCCTGGGCGCGGCGAGGAACATATCGCTGGCGCTGACAATCGTGCTGATCATCATTGCGTTTATCGCGCTAGTGATCAGCGGGATCGGCATAATGAACATCATGCTGGTGACGGTAAAAGAACGGACGCGGGAGATCGGGATCCGCAAAGCGATTGGAGCGGCGCGGCGCGAGATTATGTACCAGTTCCTGATCGAGGCGTTTGTGATCAGCGGAGGCGGAGCGGTCATCGGGATTTTGATCGGGATCGCATTGCCGGTGGCGGCACAGTTGTTCCTTCCAGGGAATCTTCGAGTTCCGATTTCGCCATTGAGCGTGGTGATTGCGTTTGTGGTGTCGTGTTCGACGGGGCTTTTTTTTGGATACTTGCCGGCAAACCAGGCGGCTAGCCTGCAACCGGTCGAGTCGTTGAGGTACGAGTGAGCGGAGAGCTGACCGGGTTAGAGAGCCGGGAGTGAACCCAGGACGCGAGGGCTCTTTCTATTTTTCGGAAAACAGCATTTCGATCGAGAGTCCAAAGTCTCATGGAACGGGAGACATCCAAGTGTTGCTGTGGAGAGCCGCTGCCGATCGTACGGTGCGAAGGAGCATGAAAATGGAATTACCAGGACGTGTTGTGGGAATGGCAGCGCTGCTGGCGCTGTGCTGCGGCGCTGCCAGTGCGCAAGAGCCGTCAGCGCAGAACGCCAATCTGGTCCAGGCACAGGAATCTCCCAAAGATAGGGCCTCTGCGCCGCTGACGCTAAGGCACGCGATTGAGCTGGCGCTATTGAACAGCAAAGAGATTCAATTGGCGAAGATTCAAGCTAGCGTGGCGAATCGCGCCGCGCAGATCACCAAGTCGCAGTTCATGCCAAGTCTCTACGCGGGATCTGGAGCGGGCTACACCTATGGCATCCCGGAAACGCCGGGAGGACGAGCGCCCTCGATATTCAACGTGACGTATACGGAACAGATTTTCAACGAACCGTTGCGGGGCCAGGCGAAAGAGACGCAAGAGCAGGCCCAGGCTCAGAAGATTGTGCTGGAGGATGCAAAGAACAGCGTGGTCACTCGAACGGCGATGGCCTATCTTGAACTGGGAAAGGTGCGGCATTCGCTCGACTTGTTGCGGAAGGAGCAGGAGAGCGCGGAAAAGATTCTCGAAGTGACGCAAGACCGCCAAGGAGAAGGATACGAACTGCCGGTCGAAGTTACGAAAGCGCAGCTGACGAAAGCGCAGGTGGTCCAGCGGATTTTACAACTGGAGGCCCGCGAGGATGATCTGGAGGTCTTTCTGAGGTACCAGTTGGGATTTCCGGAGACGCAGGCCGTGGAGGTTACCCCCGAAGAACTGCCGGGGGAAGCCCAATTGGCGGGAGACAACCTCGTGGCGATGGCCATGACGCACAATGCCGGGTTGCAACTCGCCGAGTCCGACGTTCGCGCGAAAGAGTTTCGGTTAAAAGGCGAGCGGCGCGGCTATTTGCCGACGCTGGAACTAGTAAGTATTTACAGCGTGCTGGCGAGATTTAACAACTATTCACAGTTCTTCAACCATTTTCAGAACAACAACTTTAATGCGGGCGTAGATGTACGGGTGCCAATCTTCAACGCGCAGACAAAAGCAGCGATCGGGCTGGCGCAGATAAATCTGGACGCCGCGAAAGTGAACCTGACGAACAAAAAAACCGAACTCTCCGCGGACGTGAGGCAAAAGACGCGGCGGGTACGGGAGAGGGATGCGGCGAAAGAGGTGGCTCGGCTGGAATTGCAGCTCGCGCAGCAAAACGTGGCGGTCTTTCAATCGCAGTTCGCCGAAGGGAAGTTGAATCTGCGCGAGGTTGAAAAAGCGCGCCTGGAAGAGAACGAGAAGTGGATGGCCTATCTGGATGCAAATTTTCAGAAGCAGCAGGCGCAGCTGGAATTGCTGAAGACCGCGGGGCAATTGGATAAGGTGTGGCAGTGAGGAAGTGACTGGTGACTTGTGATGCTCGATCGCAGGAGTCTGGGCCTGCTTTCGGAAGTAGCGAGAAAGCTCGATAGAGGTTTCACAAGTCTGCCTGATTTTCAAAATCAGACGCCGGAGATGGCGCGTCTCGAGGAAGTGCTTGGGGCGACCGCCGAAAGACTGCAAGACAACTATCCGTATTTTCATCCGCTGTATGCGGGACAGATGCTGAAGCCGCCGCATCCGGTGGCCCGGCTGGCGTATGCCCTGGCCATGTGGATCAATCCAAACAATCACGCGCTGGATGGCGGGCGGGCCACCTCCGCGATGGAAATGGAAGCGGTCGCAGAGATCGCGAGCATGTATGGCTGGAAGAAATTTCTGGGGCATCTATGCGGCGGCGGAACGATGGCCAATCTCGAAGCCCTGTGGGTCGCCGGACAACTGCATCCGGGCAAGAAAATCTTGGCCAGCGGGCAGGCGCATTACACGCACGGAAGGATCAGCGGCGTGCTGCAACTGCCATTCGAGTCGGTGGCGTGCGATGCGCGGGGCCGGATGGAGATGAATACGCTGGCGAAGCGGATGGAACGAGGCGACGTGGGGACGGTGGTGGCGACTCTGGGAACCACGGCGACCGGCTCAGTGGATCCGTTGCCGGACATACTGGTGCTTCGTGAAAAACACGGATTCCGGTTGCATGTGGATGCCGCCTACGGCGGCTATTTTGTGCTTTCTGAGAACCTTGGGGAAGAAGCGGCGCGCGCATTTCGGCGGATTGGGGAAGCGGATTCCATCGTGATTGATCCACACAAACACGGTTTGCAACCCTACGGGTGCGGCTGCGTGCTGTTTCGCGACCCGGAAGTCGGGAGATTGTACAAGCACGATTCCCCCTTCACCTATTTCAGCTCCACCGAGCTGCATCTGGGCGAGATCAGCTTGGAATGCTCGCGTCCGGGCGCGGCCGCGGCAGCCTTGTGGGCGACGCAGCGACTGCTGCCATTGAAAAAGGGAGGCGAATTTGCGCGCGGCTTGGAACGCGGCAGGGCAGCGGCGCTCGGGCTCTTCGAAAAAGTGCGCGAAGATCAGCGTTTTGTGACCGCGTTTGCGCCGGAATTGGACATTGTTGTGTATGCTCCGAAGGCCGCGAGTGTCAGCGAAGCCTCCGTTTTGAGCCGCAAGATATTCGAGGCTGCAGCCAGACGCAATTTGCATTTGGCGGTAGCGGAATTGCCGGTTCATTTCTGGGACGTGAATCTGGGAACAATGAAGCGTGATCACAAAACCATCACTTGCCTGCGGTCCGTGCTCATGAAGCCCGAGCACTTGGATTGGGTGGATCGCATTTGGGACTTGCTTTTGTCATCTGTGAACGAGGTTCTTAGTACCGGCCAGTGAGCCGCAGGCGATGGCGTGGAAGCCCCATCCAATGCTGGAAATTGCCATTCGCTGCCTAATAACACCCGTTGGCAGAAAGGTTTGAGGCGGCAGAACGAAGTCAGGTAGAATAATACGTATGGATGGGGGGGCTCCCGTCCGCGCGCTTGCGCGACCTTCCATTTTACGGGCTGTCCGCGGGAACAAAGGATTTGGGCGGACCATTTTATTGCGCGAAGCTTGAGGGTGAAGAATGCCAGATGTAATGAAGACGTTGCTGATGAATCCGCCGAGTTTCGAGAATTTCGACGGCGGCGCGAGCTCGCGTTGGCCCGCGACACGCGAGATTGAATCCTATTGGTATCCGGTTTGGCTGACGTACCCCGCGGGAATGATCCCCGGCAGCCGGCTGCTGGATGCGTCTCCCCACAAGATCAATTGGCAACAGACGATCCAAATCTGCAAAGACTACGAATTTTTGATCCTGTTCACCTCCACGGTCGGTTTGGAAAGCGACGTCAAGCTCATTCGGAAGATCAAGGAAGTCAACCCGAGCCTGAAAATTGCTTTCGTAGGGCCGCACGGACACATCAGGCCGGATGAGACGCTGAATGCCAGCGCGGATATCGATTTCGTCACGCGCGGAGAGTTCGATCATTCCGTGGTGGAATACGCACACGGGAAGCCGCTGAGTGAAATCATGGGAGTCAGCTACCGCAAAGACGGAAAAATCGTGCACAACGCGGAACGCCCGCAGTTGCACACGGAAGAGCTGGACGCTCTGCCTTTCGCCACTGACATTTACAAGCGCGACCTGGACATCGAGCGCTACAACGTGCCGTTCCTGCTACACCCCTACGTATCGTTCTATACCACGCGCGGATGCCCGGCGCTTTGCACCTTCTGCATGTGGCCGCAAACCATTTCGGGACATGCCTGGCGGACGCGTTCGACGGAGAACGTGGCGCGAGAAGTGAAGCAAGCGCTCGGATACTTCCCGAAGATGAAAGAGATATTCTTCGACGACGACACTTTTAATATCCGCAAGGACCGCGTCCTGGATCTCAGCGCCAAGTTTAAGGCACTGAAGTTCCAGTGGTCTTCGACGGCGCGCGTGCACAGCGACTACGAAACCGTGAAAGCGATGGCTGACGGCGGGGCGCGGCTCTTTATCGTGGGCTTCGAATCCGGCGAACCGCAAATCCTGAAAAACATCAAGAAGGGCGCAACCGTGGAAATGGGCCGCGCGTTCATGAAAAACTGCCGCAAGGTCGGGATCAAGGTTCACGGCGACTTTATCATCGGATTGCCGGGTGAGACCAAAGAGTCGATGCAGAAGACCATTGAATACGCGAAGGCACTCGATTGCGAGACGATCCAGGTTTCGCTGGCCCACGCCATGCCGGGAACAGAATTACACGACAGTATGGCGCAGCAAGGGTTTCTGAAGGTCGAGGCTCTGGCAGATTCCGGCGGCCATCAATTGCCGCACATTGAATACCCGCACTTGTCCAAGGCGGAAATGATGGCGGGTGTGAACCGCTTCTACGACGAGTATTATTTCCGGCCCAGGGTTGTCTGGCGCATCGTGAAGGAAGCGCTGTGGGACAGCCACGAGCGGAAGCGCCTGTACCACGAAGCGACGGAATTTCTGGCACTTCGCGCCGAGCGCCTGAAGTGGGTGCGCAAGGGCGGCGATTTCGACAAGACCATCGTTTCCGTGCCGGGGACCTCTACGGCTTCCGGAAACGACTGACCCCTAGAAAATGGCAAGCGAAAGAAGACTGCGAATCAAGACGCTGGTCATGGTCTTGGCGATGGTGGTGTGTGCCAACGCCGGAGATTTGATGCTGAAGCGCGGAATGTCGCAGATAGGCGCGGTCCAACTGACGGTTTTGGGAATCGCGCAAGCGTTTCGCCTGACCGTGGCCAGCGGGACGATCTGGATTGCGATTTTCTTTCTCACCGGCTTCATGCTCAGTTATATGACGGTGCTTAGCTGGGCGGATTACAGCTACGTGATGCCGGCGGGCGCGTTTGGATATGCCTTACTTACGCTGCTGGCGGTTGTTTTCTTGCACGAGTCGGTTTCGGCGCGGCGCTGGGTTGGCGTTGTGCTGATCTGTGTGGGTGTGCTGCTGGTGGGGCAAACGAAACCACGGACGACCGTGGTGGCGAGTGAGGCCGCGGCGTGATGCGGGTCGTTCTGGCACTGGCGGTTCTGATTCTTGGCAGCACCGGCGGCGAGATCGCCATCACGCACGGTATGAAGGCCACCGGTGAGCCCGCTCGATTGCGGCCTCTGGAGTTGCTGCAGTTTCTAGGGCGGGCCGTGCGCAATGGCTGGTTTTGGGCGGGTGTGCCACTGATGGCGCTCTCCTTTTATTCTTTGCTGATATTGCTCTCCTGGGAGCCGATCAGTTTGGTGATTCCGGCATCGGCGCTCAGCTATGTGGTTGGCACACTTGGCGCCAAGTACATCTTGGGCGAACAGATCAGCTCCGCGCGGTGGGCCGGTGTCCTGCTGGTTTGCGCAGGCGTAGCGCTGGTTGCGGCGGGTTGAGCGTCGAACTTCCCAAACAAACATTCATCCATAAATTGCTATGCGGTGATAGCCTCTAGGGAATGGGTTGCGGCTGGGGCAGGGTTCCAGGTCTGACCGCGGCAACCAACTGAAAAAACGTAGCATCCGAATCACCAAGGCAGTTTGCAGACTAGATTCCTGTTTGACGGACAGGATCCCCTCGCATCGGTTTCCCGATGCCAGAGGGACTTGGGGCAACCGGAATGTTGTTACATATTCTGTATTGGATCGCGCTCGCCTTGGCGGCCCCGCCGCTGGTCTATTTCGTTCTGTCGTTATGCAGCGTAGTGTGCTATTTCCGCGGGCTGCGGAAATCGCCTCCCTTGAAATCGTTCTATTCGCCGCCCGTCAGTATTCTCAAACCTGTACGTGGCGTGGACCGCGAGGCTTACGAAAATTTTGCCAGTTTTTGCCGGCTGGACTACCCCGCATACGAACTCATTTTTGCTGTAGCCGATCCGGATGACCCCGCCGTGCCGGTGATCGAAAAATTGCAAGCGGATTTTCCGCGCTGCGCTATCCGGCTCATTAAAGGCGTGGCGCGCATGGGAGCGAACAGCAAGGTAAACAGCCTTTGCCGGCTCGTCCACGAAGCGAAATCCGACCTCTTGGTGATGAGCGACAGCGATGTGCGCGTCAACCCTGACTACCTTGGGGTAGTGGTGACGCCATTTGCCGATCCACTCGTTGGTGCGGTCACCGGTTTTTGCCGATGCATTACGTCTGGCAGCGTCGCGGCCGATTTGTATGCGCTGGGGATGTACCTGGACTCCACTCCTGGTGCACTGGTGGCGCGACGGCTCGAGGGCAAGATGCAATTCGCTTTTGGCTGGACAATGGCGACAACCAAGAGCCATTTGTCAGA
>Ga0210399_10001274_pt1 | contig 19759 bp, 15 predicted proteins | sample IncBWC14MmetaG_FD_150865 | JGI IMG/M metagenome (GOLD analysis project Ga0210399, IMG submission 150865) | Forest soil microbial communities from Barre Woods Harvard Forest LTER site, Petersham, Massachusetts, United States - Inc-BW-C-14-M | ecosystem: Environmental > Terrestrial > Soil >...
GAGAAAGCGTGGACGTCTTCGACGTGAGCGCCGAGGCCGAGGAGAAGTGGGTCCAGGGGATCGTGGACGCGTACATCGACGCCAGCCGGGTCATGGCGGCCTGCACGCCGTCACGCATCAACAACGAGGGGCATCCCGAGGAAAGAAGCCCGCTCGTGGGGGCCTACCGCGGGGGGTTGGGCGACTGGTTCGGCTACCGCGAACGCCTGGAGAACTGGGTCGAAGACGGCCGGTTCGACGGTCTGGAGCTCGAAGTCCGCTCGACGGCGCCGTGACCACGCGCCAGCGGGTCGCCGTCGTGACCGGAGGCGGGGGCGGCATCGGCGGGGCGATCGCGGAGGCGCTCGGCCGCAGCGGCTGGTTCGTCGTCACCGTAGACCCGATGGTGACCCTCGAGGGCACCGAGGAGTTGCCCGAGCCCGAGACGACCACCGCGGGGCGCATCGTGGCCGCGGGTGGCGCCGCGCGCGCCTCGTCGGCCTCGGTAACCGACGGTGAGGCGCTGCGCGCGCTGTTCGAAGAGCTCGCGGCCGAGCGCGGCGGGCTCGATGCGGTCGTCAACGTCGCCGGCATCACCCGCCAGAGCTATTTCGCCCGCGGCACCGAGGAGGACTGGCAGGCGCTTCTCTCGGTGCACCTCGGGGGGTACCTCAACGTGCTCGATGCCGCCCTGCCCCTCATGGCCGCGGCCGGGTACGGGCGGATCGTCGGCGTGACCTCCGGCTCGGGGTGGCGGGCGGCCGACGCCGGTGGCTACAGCTCCGCCAAGCGCGCCGTGGCGGCCCTGACCTGGCAGCTGGGCGCGTACGCACCGCAGGGTGTCACCGTCAACGCGCTGTCGCCGATCGCCAACACCCGCATGGTCGCAGCCGCCCTCGAGCGCGCCCGCCAGGAGGGCCGGGCGGGCGGGGGCGGCGGACTCACGCTCGATTCGATGCCCGGTCCCGACCACCTGGGCCCTCTCGGCGTCCACCTCGTCGAGGACTCGTTCGGCTGGTGTACGGGCCAGGTCGTCTTCGCCAGCGGACCCGAGGCGGCCATCGTCGACCAGCCCCGGCTGATGGAGGTCGTCCGCACGACCGGGGCCGCTTCGCTGCAGGCGCTGTTGGCGGCCTTCGTTCCTCCTGCCCTCGTCAAGGCCGAGGCCGATCAGAAGAGCACTGGCGGTGGGAATCCTCGTTTCGGTCGGATCTTCGACGAGCCGGCTCCCGACCCGGCGCCGGCGGCCGCGGCGGCGGTCAAAACGTGCGCCGTCGTCGCCGACGGGCGCCCCGAACTGGCCCACTCGATCATCGCCGCACTCGAAGCGCGCTCCATCACCTGTTACCGCGTCGGGGCGGCTTCTGACTTCGAAGGGGCCGCCGACGCGTTGCGCGCCGCCGTCGACCGCGACGGGCCGGTCGACGCCATCGTCCTGGCGCTCGATGCGCATCCTCTCGCCGCCTCGACGCCGCAGAGCTGGAAGTCGATCCTCGCCGATCACCGCGGGATCGTCGAGCACCTGCACGCCGACGCCGCGTGGTCGCGGGCGGCGGCCGACTACGCCGCGCTCGCTGATCGCCCGGTGCGGCTCGTCACCCTGACCGCCGCCACCACCTCCGCCGGGCGCAGCCGGGCCCAGGCAGCCGCGCAGCTGGCCAGGGTTGCGGCGGGCGCGACCCAGGGACAGGTGACGGCGTTCGCCGTCGGGATCGAAGCATCCGATGCGGACGCGGCGCCGGTCGCCGGCGAGCTCGTCGCACACCTTCTCGCCGAGCCCGGGGCCGCGCCGCTGGCCGGCGCCGAGCTCGTGATCGGGCCCGGGTGGCTCGGGCTACGCAGCCACCCCCGGCCCATCGGCACCGTGACCTACGGGGGCCCCGAAGTGCCCGACTGGATCGACGCCGCCTTCCGGGAGATGGTGGGCGCCGCCGTGCCGCCGCACGAGATGGAGACCCGATGACCCCGCCCACCCGCGTCGTCGACGCGCACGTGCACCTCTGGGACCCGGCGCGGACCGACTGGTATCCCTATCTGTCGCACCCCCCGCAGGGACTTCCGGCCGGTGCGGGCATGTACCGGCGCTTCGACGTCGACACCTACCGGACCGAGTCCGAGCGGTGGCATGTCGAGAAGATCGTCAACGTCGCCGCCGCCACCGGTCCCAACTCGGTCGACGAAACCTTGGAGCTGGACGCCCAGGCGGCCGAGCGGGGCGGCCCGGACGCCATTATCGGCGGCCTTCCACCGGCTGACACCGCCGCCGAGGCGATCGAGTTCCTCGACCGGCAGATGGAGGCCCCGCGCTTCCGCGGGGTCCGCCCGATGGGCGGATTCGACGTAGCCGTCCCCGACGCCGACGTCATGCACGCACTCCAGGACCGGAACCTGGTGTTCGAGCTGATGACCCATCCCGACCAGCTCCTGAGTGCGGCACAGGAGCTGTCCTCCTTCGACGACCTCACCGTCGTGATCGAGCACACGGGCTGGCCCCGCAACGACTCCGACGACGAGCGCGCGCTCTGGAGCGAGGGCATGAACGCACTGGCGGCGCTCGGAGCCAACGTCGTGTGCAAGCTCTCAGGCCTCGCGATGCCGCTGGGATCAATGCAGCCCGAGGCCCTCCGTCCGTGGCTGGAACATGCGATCGACGCCTTCGGTGCCGAGCGCTGCATGTTCGCCAGCAACTTCCCGGTCGATTCGGCCGCGGGAAGCTTCGACGACCTGTACACCGCGTTCGACACGGTCACCAGTGGCCTCGACGACGCTTCACGGGAGATGCTGTTCGCCGGCACCGCGGAGCGGGTCTACCGGCTCTGACCCAGGGGCCGCCGCGGCCCGAGCTCAGCTCAATAGGCGATGTTGTTCTCGAAGTACCGCCGAGGGTTGTCGACGAGCATCGTGGTGATCTGTTCCTCGGTCACACCGCGCTCCCGGACGTAGGGCAGAACCTCGTCGTGGATGTGCAGATAGGACCACGACGGCATGAGGCTGAACAGCCGAGGATCGACCATGTCCAGATAGCAAGACACGTCGTGCGAGAGGACCATGCGGTCGGCGTAGCCGCGGCGGCACATCTCGACCAAGGTGTCCGCGCGCACCTCGAAGGTGGTCTCGATGTTCAGCCCGAAGCGGTCCATGCCCAGGATGAAGCCGTGATCGGCCAGCGCGCTCAGGTGGTCCACGTCGGCGCTGTCGCCCGAATGGCCCAGCACGACCCGGGTCGGGTCGACACCTTCCTCGTCGCACATCAGCTTCTTGACTTCCAGCCCGGCCTGGGTGCCCGGATGCGTGTGCACTGTGATGGGCGCGCCCGTCTGTCGGTGGGTCCTGGCCACCGCACGCATTATCCGGGCCACCCCGTCCGTGAGCCCCTTGCTGTCGATCGCACATTTCAGGAACGCGGCCTTGACGCCGGTGTCGCTGATGCCTTCGGTGATGTCGCTGGCGAACATCGTGATCATCGGATCCGGGTCCTCCCAGCCGAGTGCGGCGTACACCACGGGGTCGCGGTAGTAGAAGAACCACGGCACCTGGTCGTAGGTGTAACAACCGGTCGCCGGGATGATGTTCAGCTCGGGCACCTGCTCCGCGACGCGCTGGATGCGGGGTATGTAGCGGCCCAGACCGAGCACGGTGGGGTCGACGATGGTTCGAATGCCCTGAGCGGCCAGCGCCTTGAGTTTCCCCACGGCATCCGCCAACCGCTCTTCCTCGCTCCCCCACTCGGAAGGGAAGTTCTGTTGCACGTCCGCGTCGAGGATGAACACGTGCTCGTGCATGTAGGTCGGCCCGAGATCGGTTGAATCGATCGGGCCTCGAATCGTCTGGACGGTTGTCACTCCCACTCCTTGTCACCGAGTTGTCACGACCTTATTGGTCCGGCCGCGCACGCGCCCGGGGTGGCGGGTACGGTGACCACTCGTGGCAGCGGGGCGACGGTTCGGGCGGAGGGCGCTGCTCGGTGGCGCGGCGATGGCGGGCGCAGCTGCGGGCCTGGGCCCGCCCGGCTGGGGCGGGGCCGTCGAACGTCGTCTCGGCACCGCACTGCGACTGCCGGACAGCCTTCCCCACCCCCACGCCCCGCCCGGAACCGACATGCTTCCCGACGTCGAACACGTGGTCATCCTGATGATGGAGAACCACTCCTTCGACGATCACTTCGGTCGTCTCGGCCGCGGCGACGGGCTCACGGTTGCCGCTGACGGGACCCCTCTCAACTACAACCCCGCGGCGGACGGTGGGTACGTCTTGTCCTTTCCGATGCCGAACACGGCCGTGCCGGTCGACTCGAAGATCGGCCAGGACTGGAACGCGTCCCACTTGTGCTGGGACCACGGCACCAACATGGGGTTTGCCCGCACGTGTGGTCCGGCGTCCATGGGACATTTCACTGCGAGCCAGCTCCCGTTCTATTACTCGCTGGCGTCGCATTTTCCGATCGGCGACCGCTATTTCTCGTCGGTCATGGGTCAGACATACCCGAACCGCCGCTTCCTGATTGCCGCCACCGCGCTCGGCAACGTGGCGACAGACGGGAGCGGCATCTCGTCCAAGGACGCGCCCAACGGGACGATCTTCGACCGCCTCGACTCGTACAAGATCAGTTGGAAGGATTACTACCCCGACCTGCCAACGTGTGCGCTGTTCCTCCCCGAGTACAGCAACAACCAGCACGACGGGAAGCTGGCGCCGATCAACGACTTCCTCTCGGATGCGGCGGCCGGGACCTTGCCCCAGTTCTCTCTCGTCGACCCGTACACCGACCACTCCGAGGAAAACGGTGACATCTCCATCGGTGAGGCGTATGCCGCACGCATCATCAATGCGGTGCTGCACTCGCCCAACTGGCCTCACACCGTGATGTTCCTCGTCTATGACGAGCACGGCGGCTGGTACGACCACGTGCCTCCGCAGCCTGTCGTCCGGCCGGACAACGTCCCGCCGGAAATCACGGTCCCGCCCGATCAGCCCGGTGCGTACGACTACACCGGGTTCCGCGTGCCGTGTGTCGCGATCTCACCGTTCGCCCGGCGAGGCTTCGTGTCGCATGTCGTGCACGAGCACACGAGTCTCTTGAAGTTCGTCGAGACGAAGTGGAATCTGCCGGCGATGACCTATCGGGACGCCAACGCAGGAGCAATGCTCGAGTTCTTCGAGTTCTCGGGGCGGCCGCCCTTCGAGCATCCACCCACACTCGCCGCGCCGCTCAACCCCTTCGTTGGGCCGCTGCCGGCCAGCTCGGGTTCGCCCGGGTTCCATCCGATCGCCACGCCAGTCGAGGCGGCCAGTCTGCCGCCCGCCAGGTACTTGGTGCAGCACCCACCCCGCCGGTAGGGGTTCGGAGGAATGGGGCGGCCTTGACCCCTCAAATATTCACGTCGTAGTCTGACACGAACTCTTTCTGCGCCGGCTGCCCTGGGAGGCATCGTGAGCGACGACGTCTACTACGACATGTACAGCGTTGAGATCAACGCAGACCCGTACCCCGTTTACCGACGGCTGCGCGAAGAAGCGCCGCTCTATTACAACGAAACCCACGACTTCTGGGCGGTCAGCCGGTACGAAGACGTCGAGAAGGGGCTGCTCGACGCGCAGACGTACATCTCGGGCAAGGGCGCCATCCTCGAGGTCATCAAAGCGGACATCGACATTCCGCCAGGCGTGATCATCTTCGAGGATCCACCGACCCACACCATTCATCGCCGGCTCCTCTCTCGTGCATTCACACCTCGGCGCGTCGCCGAGCTCGAGCCGAAGATCCGTGAGTTCTGCGCGCACAGCCTCGACCCTCTCGTGGGCTCCGGCGGGTTCGACTTCATCGCCGACTTCGGCGCGCAGATGCCGATGCGCGTCATCAGCATGCTGCTCGGCATCCCCGAAAGCGACCAGGAAGCCGTGCGCGACCACGTCGACAACAACCTCCGCACCGAAGAGGGCAAGCCGATGGAGGTCACGGGCACCATCGTGACCGGCGAGATGTTCGCTGAGTACATCGACTGGCGCGCCGACCACCCCTCTGACGACATCATGACGGAGTTGCTCAACGTCGAGTTCACCGACGAGAGCGGCACGGTGCGGCGGCTGAGCCGGGGCGAGCTCCTGACGTATCTCGAAGTCCTAGCGGGAGCGGGGAACGAGACCACGACCCGGTTGATCGGGTGGACCGCCAAGGTGCTGGCCGAGCACCCCGACCAGCGGGCCGACCTGGCCAAGGACCCGTCGCTGGTCCCCGACGCGATTGAGGAGGTCCTCCGTTTCGAATCGCCGGCGCCCCACGTCGGGCGTTGCGTGGCGAAGGAGGACCTCGTCGTGCGGGACACCAAGATCCCCGCCGGGAGCGTGATGCTGTTCCTGTTGGGGTCGGCCAACCGCGACGACCGGCGCTTCCCCGACGGAGACAACTTCGACATTCATCGGGACGTCACGCGGCACCTGACGTTCGGCAACGGGATCCACCTCTGCATGGGCTCTGCGTTGGCCCGCATGGAGGGCCGCATTGCATTGGAAGAACTGCTGGTGCGCATTCCCGAGTGGGACATCGACTACGACAAGGCCAAACTGTCCCCCACCTCGACGGTGCGGGGGTGGGAGACACTCCCGGCCGTCATCGGGTAGCTGCGCCGGGTCTGGTCCTGACGATGGCACCGAAGACATCGACGCCACGCCGCTACGAAAGCCCGGTTCGGCGGCAGCAGGCCCTCGAGACGCGCGAGCGGATCATCGAGGCGGGATGCAAACTGCTCCGGCGCTCCAGCATCCGTGATTGGCGTGCTCTGACCATCCGTGGGGTCGCGGAACAGGCGGGGGTGAACGAACGCACCGTCTATCGCTACTTCGGGAACGAACGGGGCCTCCGGGACGCGGTCATGAACCGGTTGGAGCAGAAGGCGGGCATCGAGCTGGAGGGTATGCAGCTCGAGGACGTCGCTGGCTTCGCCGCTCGGATCTTCAGCCACGTGTCGGCATACCCGGGGCGGCCGAAGCCCCCGCTTGATCCGACGCTCAGCGACGCGAACGTCCGCCAGAAGAACGCGTTGTTGGCGGCGCTGGCCGAGCGAACTTCAGACTGGACTGCTTCCGAGCGGACTTCTGCCGCCGCTCTGCTCGACGTCTTCTGGAACGTCGCCACCTACGAGCGCCTCGTCACGGAGTGGGCGATGGACCGTGACCAGGCGATCGAGACGGTGAGCTGGGCGATCGGGCTCGTCGAGGACGCCATCCGACAGGGACGGCGACCGGGAGGTTGATGGCGCTGGGTCCATCCGGGTTCGGTTTTCGGTTGGTTCTTACGCGACCTCGGTACGGCGGCCCTTGCGCCGGCTGCGCCCGCCGCTCGGCGCCGACCGTGCGGAAAGGTCGTCGATGACCTCATCGGAGCGCTCGACGTCGAACTCGTTGCCGCTCGCCCGCAACTGCGCGAGCAGCTGGATGAGCTGACTGCGCTGACGCTCGGTAAGCCCGATCTGTTCGTAGACGGTCGAGTTCAGATCGTCAGTGGCGCCCATGGCCACCCTCCGGCCCCGCGCCGTGATCTCGGCGAGCGTGGTGCGGGCGTCCGACGGGTGCGGTACGCGACGGACGAGCTTCTCGTCCTCCAGCCGGTCGATGATGTTTGTCAAAGTGGCCGGCGGGATGCGCAACGTCTTGCTGATCCAGCTGAGGGTCCGGGCGGAATCGGGGTCGGTCGCAAGCCAGGTGAGGACCTCGTAGCGGGCGAAGGAGAGGTCGTGCCTACGCATGACGTGCTGAATCTGGTCGCTGAGGAGCTGGTAGGAGCGGAGGATGCCGGTGAACACGGCCATTCCCGACGCGGCCTCGGGATCCCAGCGCTGCAGCCAGACCCGACGGGAAGCTTCGACGACGTCGAAGGGGGCGGCCTCGAAGCCCATCCGGGAAGAATACGGCGAGCGGGCCACGCTCTCAGGTCCCCGAGACGAGCGACTCGCCGATGACGCCTTCGGCTTCCAGCGCTTCGATGTCCTCGCCGGTGAGGCCGAGCTGGAGGAGGAGCTCGCGGTTGTGCTCCCCGAGGAGCGGCGCGTGGCGGGTGTGCCACCGCTCCGGGCCGTGCTCGAACCTGATGGGGAGCGTGCTGTAGCGAGAGTTGCCGATCACCGGGTGCTTCACTTCCTCGAAGAAGCGGCGGTCCTGGAACGGCGGCAGGTCCGGCTGATGGTGCGGTTGGGTGACGGTGCCGACCGGCACGCCGGCGTCCGCGAGCCGTTTCACCACCTCGTCTGCCTGCTTGTTCCGACACCACTCGCCCAGGCGGGCGTCGATCCCGTCCTGGGCGCGCAGCCGCCCTGCCGTGGTTTCCAGCTCGGCGTCGGCGGCCCACGCGGGTTCGCCCAGCGCCGCGCGGAGCAGGCGCCATTGTTCGTCGGTGGCGACCGCAATGGCGACCCATGCATCGTCCCGGGCGCTCTCGTCGGGCTTGGCGACCCGATAGAGGTTCTGCGGCACTGCGGTGGGCCCTCGATTGCCTTGGCGTTCGAGGAGCGCGCCGTACGCCGAGTGCTCGATCACCTGTTCCGCGGCGACGTTCAGTGCAGCGTCGACCATCGACGCTTCCACCAAGCCGCCCTCGCCCGTACGGCGGCGGTGCTGGAGCGCGAGGAGAAGGCCGAAGAGCGCGTGCAGGCCGGCGTTGGGGTCGCCGACCGTGTACGGCTCGAACGGGAGCAGATCCGGGTGGCCCGTCAGCCAGGTGAGCCCCGACGCGTCCTCAATGACGAAGGCGAACGCCGCCTGGTCGCGCCAGGGACCATCGAGCCCGAACCCCGGCATCCGGACCATGACCAGATCCGGACGTTCGCTCCGCAACGTCTCGTAGTCGACGCCGAGCTGGTCGAGCACCCGCGGGGTGTAGTTCTCGATGACGACGTCGCACGTCTTGACGAACTCCCGGAGGACTTCGTTGCCCCGAGGGTTGCGGAGGTCGAGGGTCAGGCTCTTCTTGTTGGTGTTGAGCGCGGCGAAAATCGGTCCGCGTTCCCAGTACCGCTCTTCGCTCTGGGGCACGCCGCCGACCAACCGGACGCCGTCCGGCCTGTTCGCAGACTCCAGATGGATCACCTCCGCCCCAAGGAGTGCCAGCACGTGGCCCGCCAGGGGTCCCGCCCAGAAGGCGGTCATGTCCAACACCCGCAGGCCCTCGAAGGGAAGGGCGCCGGAGCGTTGGGGCCTTGGCCACTTGGATCGGTCCTTGCGCCGCTGCAGGGCCGCTTCGATGGAGTGCTCGCCGAGTCGGGGGGCGGGCTCCGCGGGACGCAGGCGGGCTGCGCCGAGCCGGTAGGGCGGACGCGGGTTCGCCGCACCGTCCTTCGGGTTCGGGACGAAGGTCCCGCGGCTGCGGAAGTGCTCGAAGGTCGTGGCGTTCGCACCGTTGACGACCGGTGCGTTGGGGATGCGGAAGGCGGAAGTCAGGTCGAGCACTTCGTTAACCGTGTGCCCGCCGATCCACTCGTCGATCGTGGACGCCAGGGCGGTGCGATCGAGGAAGAGCTTTGGGTCCTCGGTCCATTCGGGATGGTGCACCATGGCGCAGAAGTCGAGCCACTGTTGCCCGGTTCCGACTCCGAGCCCGACCAGCCCGTCGCTCGCGGCACCCACGCCCGGGGTGGGGACGAAGCGCTTCTTCCGCATCGGCCGCCCCATCTGGTCGTTGAACGTGACCGGGTAGTAGGTGAGGCACGACGCGAGCGCCTCGAGCATGGAGACGTCGACAAGGTCGCCGCCCGGGTCGCCCCGCCAGCCGGCGGCGAGCGTCCCGATCGCGGCGAAAAGCCCTGCGAGCCACTCCCCGATCTGACCGCCGACGTACACGGGCTCGCGGTCGGGTCTCCCCCGCGCGAGCCCGACGGTCCCCCCGGACCAGGCCTGGAGGGTGAACTCCGTAGCCGCCCTGTGGCACCACTCTCCTTCGAGGCCGAAGGGTGTGATCGTCGTGACCGTCAGATCGGGATGGTCGTGGCGAATCTGCCGCGGTGCGAAGGCAGGGTGTGCAGCAACAGGTGAGCCGAGCGACCAGACGACGGCGTCGGCGGACCCGAGCAGAGCCTGGAGCGAGGCGAGTTGGTCGTCGTCATTTTGGTCAACGACAACGCTCTCCTTCGACGCGTGCATGTAGTTGAACAGCGCCGCGTCGTCTCCGGCCTCGATGGTGGCTCCCGACGCCGACCAGCGCCGCAAGGGATCACCGCCGGGCGACTCGACTTTGATCACCTCGGCGCCGCCGTCGGCGAGCAACTTGGTGCAGTAAGCGCCTGCGATCCAGGTGGAGAGATCGACCACCCGCAGGCCGCTCAGCGGCGCCCGCGAAGAACCGTTCTCCGAGTTCGGCGTGCTCGCGAGGGGCGACGCCACCGGTCAGTCGTCGTCGCGGAGTTGGCGCCCGGAACGACTGAGCCGCCATTCCGGAGGGTACGCATTGTCGTTGTTCTTCACTTCGACATTGAGCCCCGCGTCCATTGTCTCCATGCTGAGGTTTGCTCGCTTGCCGTCCACGTCGTTGCGAGCTGTCCCGCCCATCGACTCGAGCCAAGCACTGAGCATGCTGCCCATGTATTCGCCCTGCTGTTGTTTGTAGATCTCGAAGAATGTCTTCTGGAGGAAAACCGTGTCGGTCGGTCGCGTCCTTGCACAGGCCCGGGCATATTTGTCGACTTCTGCCTCGAGCTCCTCCCGGGACACCACACTGTTCACGAAATTGCACTCGTACATTTCCTTGGCCGTGAAGGGTCGACCGGTGAAAACCATCTCTTGGAATTTGCGCAGGCCCATCATGGTCGCCCATTGCCACATGCGAGGGGCCCAACCGACGTAGCGGAAGGCGGGGTGTCCGAAGAGGGCGTCGTCGGACGAGATGACGATGTCGGCGTCGCCTGCTTGGTAGAAGTGCCAGCCGTAGCAGTAGCCCTTCACCTCCAGGATGCTGATCTTCTTGAAGTCCTGCAGGCTGCGACAGCCCGAGCGCACGTTGCCGTACCAGTGCAAGAGCGAGGCCCCGGCCCGATAGGAACGCTGCGGCGGCAGTGTGATGTCGTCCTCCTCATCGAGGCCTAGCTCCTCGTAGAGAACCCTGCCTTCGGCCTGCTTGTACATCACCTCGTCGAGGTCGGCACCAGTACCCAAGTGGTCCCCTATGCCGCGGATGACCAGCACCTTGACGTCATCGTCGATGCTGGCCTTGAAAATGAGATCGGCGTAGCGCTTGCGGGCGCCAATGGTCGGGATGTTGTGCTGTTCGGGCCGATTGAAGGTGATCGTCGCGATCTTGGTACTCGGATCCTTCTCGTAGAGGACGATCTGCTCGGGGGGCGGGAATTCCTGGTCGGGCATGTCAGTGAGCTCCTTGTCCTGATGTGGCTGGTGACGGAGTGAGTGCAGGTTTCGGTGCGTCGAGTTTCAAGCTTCGATTCTCAAGAACCGCTTGACGTTGCCGCTGGCGATTGCGGCAGTGGCATCGGCACCCACAGCGTCCACGACGGAGGCCAACGACTCGTTGCTGTAGCCATACGTGCTCTCGTTGTGGGGAAAGTCGGTGGACCACATCACACGGTCTACGCCGATGCGAGCCAAGAGCGCGAGTCCGAGCGGGTCGACCATGAACGATGCACACATGTGGTTGTCCCAGTAATAGGTCGGCTCGTGCTCGATCTGCAGGTCGGCGAGGTGCTGGAACGAGGCTGCAATGTGCTCGGCGTCCTGTAACGCGGACGGGACCCAGTTGATGCCTCCCTCGAAGTAGCCGATCTTGAGACCCGGATGGCGGTCGAGGATGCCGCCGAAGATGTACTTCCCGAAGGTGTCCCGGAAGGGTGCCACGGACTGGAGCATCCCGATGCTGATCGCGTTGAAGGCGCTGGGCGTCGCCGGGGGGTTCTCCCCGATGTGGTGGGAGACCGGAATCCCGGCCTCCTCGATCGCGTCCCACACCCCGTCCATCGTGGGGCTCGCGTAGTCGATCGGCTTACCGTCGAGATCCTTGCCCGGCATAAGGGGCATCAGGAACGTCTTCAGCCCGAGCGACTTCAGCTCGCTGACCGTCCGGCGTGCCCCTTCAGCGTCCCACCAGTTGATCAGGCCGACGCCGTATATGCGGTGGCCGGAGCGCTCCTGGACCTCTGCGATGTACTCGTTGTAGACCCTGAAGCAGGCTTCGCGCATCTCCCGGTCCGGCCATCCGAACAGGGCAAGCACGGAGTTCGGGAAAGCGAGCTCCTGGTCGACGCCCTCCGAATCGAGAGCGGCCAGACGGGCGTCTACATCACCTGCGTGTGACCCGGGCACGGGGTCGTACTGGGTGACCACCCGGATGAACTCGGGCACGAGGATGGACTTGCCGTCGACACCGACGGACCAACCACCTTCGACGTTGATGATCCGCGGCGCCCGTTCCTTCATGCTCTCGGGCAGACGGTCGTAGAAGATGTCCTCCGATAGCGAGATGTGGTCGTCGGCCGAGAACACCTCGGTCCCGGCCGGCAGGCCGAGGTCGGCGGGCGGCCTCGGATGGCGGTCCTTCGGGGCGCCCAGGCCCTCAGCCGGATAGCTCAACGTGCTCGAAATCCCGCTCATCGGCCCCCAACTTTGCGCTCGAAACGGTCGAGGGCAGATTACTTCGGATCCGTAGCAATCGTCAACGGGCCCTGCTAGCTTCCTTTGGCGCTGCGGTAGAAACTCTGGGGAGGTCGGAGAGGTCGTGACATGACGACGTGGGACTCCACCGTCGACTTTGTGATCGTCGGGTCGGGTGGCGGTGGCATGGTTGCGGCTCTCACCGCAGCCGATGCAGGGGCGAGCGCGTTGGTGCTGGAGAAGCAGGCGGTGATCGGCGGCTCCACCTGTATGTCCGGTGGCATCGTCTGGGTGCCGAACAACCCGGTGATGCTGGCCGAAGGGGTGCCCGACTCCTACGAAGACGCCATGGCTCATTTCGAGGCGGTGGTGGGCGACGTCGGCCCGTGCTCGTCGTTCGAACGGCGGGACGCCTTCTTGACGTCCGGTCCCGAGATGGTTGCCTTTCTCCAGAGGAGCGGCCTTCGTTTCGTGTATTGCCGCGGCTACAGCGACTACTACTCAAGTGCGAAAGGCGGCGTGGACCCCGGACGCGGGATCGAACCTCTGCCATGGGACGGCCACGCGCTCGGTCCATGGCTCGAGAAGCTGCAGCCTGGCCTCGCAAAGAGCCTCGGCCTCGCCGTGATGACAAACGAGGCGCGCTCGCTCTCGAATTTCAACCGCAGCATCGGCGCCTTTACCATCTCGGCGCGGGTCGTGATGCGGACCTACGCGGCCCAACTCCGTCGCCAGGCTTTACTCACCAACGGGGCGTCTCTCATCGGACAGATGCTCAAGGTGGCACTCGACCGGGAGATCCCGGTCTGGACCGAGGCGCCGCTCGAGGAGTTGATCGTGGAGGACGGCCGGGTGGTGGGGGTGCGTACTCTGCGTGAGGGGTCCGGCGTGTCGATCCGCGCGCGCCAGGGGGTGCTTCTCGCCTCGGGTGGCTTCGCTCACAATCGCGACATGCGTCAGCGCTACGGGGGCGACCAGCCGAACAACGCTCGGTGGTCGATCTCGAATCCCGGCGACACCGGCGAGGTGCTGGAGGAGGCAATGCGGATCGGCGCAAAGACCGACCTGATGGACGAGGCCTGGTGGCTGCCTTCACCACGGACCGGTCGCTTCGGGCAGTCGACTCTCGACCAGGCGCGCCAGCGACCGCGCACGATCTACGTGGATGCCGCCGGGCGGCGCTTCGTAAACGAGTCGAACTCGTATATGGAAGTGGGCAAGGCGATGTACGCGCGGGACAAGACGAGCCGGGCGGTCCCATGCTGGCTCATCTTCGACGACCGCTACCGCAAGCGTTACGCCCACCAGCGCTCCCGACCCGGTCGATTCCCCCGCAAGTTGTTCGAGAGCGGGATGCTGAAACAGGCGTGGACACTGGAAGACCTCGCCCGGTTGTGCGCCATCGACCCCGCCGGCCTGTCGGAGACGGTCGAGCTCTTCAACGAGAACGCTCGCAACGGCGTCGATCCCGAGTACAGACGGGGAGAATCGGCCTACAACCGTGCGCTCGGCGACCCCAACCACCGTGTGCACCCCTGCCTCGGACCGATCGACGAGCCGCCCTACTACGCGGTCGAGGTCGTTCCGGGTGACATCGGGACCTGCGGGGGCGTCCTCACGGACGAGCACGCACGGGTGATCGGCCCGGACGACCGGCCGATTGCTGGGCTCTACGCGACCGGGAACGGCACGGCGACGGTCATGGGCCGCCACTATCTCGGGCCCGGTGCGAGCATCGCCAACACGATGGTCTTCGGCTATGTCGCTGCTCGCCACGCCACCCGACGGGGCGGCACCGAGGGTCGTATGTCTTCGGAAACGGACGAGGTTGAGCGATGAGTGAGTTCGAGGACGTCAATTTCTTCACCAACCGGGCCGTCCAGGACGACCCCTACGAATACTTCGATTGGGTCCGTGCCCAGTCACCGGTGTGGCGGGAGCCCAAGTACGGGATGTACATCATCACCGGGCACCCCGAAGCGATGGGCGTCTACAACGATCCCGCGTCCTTCCCGCCGAACGACGCGCCTTCGGGGACCTACTCGTCGTGCAACTGTGTGAGCGGCAGTTTCCAGAAGTTCTCGGCGCCCTTCGAGGGTGACGACGTGAGTGCCATCATCGTCAAATGCCGTGACGAGCTGCCCTTCAGCGACCAGCTCCCGGCGTTCGATCCACCGAACCACACCGCGCACCGTCACCTCCTTATGCGCCTCATCACGCCGAAGCGCCTCAAGGAGAACGAGGACTTCATGTGGCAGTTCGCCGACCACCTGATCGACAACTTTCTCGACGAGGGTGCGTGCGAGATGGTCCGGTCGTACGCGGAGCCCTTCACCCTCACGGTCATCGCCGACCTCGAGGGCGTGCCCGAGTCCGACCACTCCCTCTTCCGTGAGCGGTTGTCGACGACCCATGAGGCGGTCGGGCACAAGCCGCTGGAGTTCCTCTACGAGCGCTTCACCGGTTACATCGAGGATCGTCGCCAGAACCCGCGGCACGACGTGTTGAGCGGACTCGCCACCGCGACGTTCCCCGACGGCTCGACGCCGGAAGTGAAGGACGCGGCACTCATCGCGGCCAACCTCTTCGCCGGCGGGCAGGAGACCACCGTGCGGCTCCTCTCCTTCGCGCTGCGCATGCTGGGTGAGCGGCCCGACCTGCAGAAGCTGGTGCGCGACGACCGGGACCTGATCCCGAACTTCATAGAGGAGACGCTCCGTCTCGAGAGCCCGCTCCGCACTCAGTTCCGGATGGCGCGGGTCCGGACCGAGCTCGGCGGGGTGGAGATTCCCGCGGGCAGCAGCCTGATGCTGGTGCCCGGTGCCTGCAATCGCGATCCCCGGATGTTCGAGAACCCGTACGAGTTCGACATCAACCGGCCCAACGCCCGGCAGCACATCGCCTTCGGATTCGGCATCCACACGTGCGCCGGAGCGCCGCTCGCCCGGGCCGAAGGCAAGGTGACGGTCAACCGGTTCCTCGACCGGACGTCCGAGATCAGGATCTCGGAGAAGGAGCACGGTCCCGCCGGCGCGCGGACCTACGAGTACCTCCCGACGTTCTTCCTCCGGGGGCTGCAGCGCCTCTATTTGGAGCTTGCACCGGCCGGCTGAGAGCGACCGGTTGGGCGACGGTCACTCGCCGGGTCCGTCGTCCGACCCTTCCGGGGGCTGCGCCGTCGACATGATGAGCTTCGTCTGCGCGTACGACGGGCCGGCGGTCGTGCCGCCGTCGATCGGCAGGATGACACCAGTCACCTGGGCCGCACGGTCGCTGGAGAGGAAGACCACGGCGTTGGCGACGTCCTCGGGTTGGGCCTGTCGCTCGAGCGGCTGCATGTAGCGGAGCACCGGCCCCATGTCGTAGGTCGTGATGCCGGTGCGGATGTGGGCGGGCGTCAGGCAGTTGACCCGGATGGCGTACGGCGCCAGGTCGATGGCCATGCACTTCGTGGCGTGAGCGATGGCCGCCTTCGAAGCCCGGTAGGCGATCATCCCGGCCCCGGCGTTGATGGCGGCGATGGACGCATTGTTGATGATGGAGCCGCCACCGTGGTCCTTCATGTAGCGGGCCGCACTCTGCGCACCGGCGATGACGCCGAACAGGTTCACGTTCATGATGCGCGAGAAGTCCTCGAGATCGTCGTGCAGGAACCGCGTCAGCGGGCTCCCGATGCCGGCGTTGTTGAACATGATGTCCAGGCCGCCGAACCGCTCCACGGCAAAATCGACCGCCGCCTGCACCTGGCCGCGATCGCTCACGTCGGTCTGCTTGAACGCTGCGGCGTCACCGATGCGGTCCGCCGTTTCCTTCCCCGCGTCGGCGTCGACATCCGCCACGACGACCTGTGCACCCTCCGCCGCCAGCGTTTCGCACGAGGCTCGGCCGATGCCGCCGGCGCCACCGGTCACGATCGCGACCTTTCCGACGAGCTCTTGCGTCTGCATGCCGTGACATTACGGTCCCGTAGCTTTGGTCGCCAGGGATCGGCGCGCGGCGGTCGGGATGCGATGCGCCCGACGTGTTGCAAGGAGAAGTCCGCGCCTGATGCGCGGGTGATTCAGGCCGCCCGGGCCAGTGTGCGCTCGGCCGCTGTCTGGCGCACCTTGCGCGCCACCGAAGGAACCGATTGCAGGATCTGACGAAAATCCGACCGCGAACCGACGTAGATCACGGCATCGGTGCTCGTAGTGACCGTGGCGTTACGACGGTCAGAGCCCGCGTCTGGGAGGAGCGCCATCTCGCCGACCAGGTCACCCCGTTCCAACGTCGCGATGGCCTGCCCACCCTGGCTGACCGTGGCATTGCCCTCGACCAGGACCATGAACTGGTCGCCCCGAGCGCCCTCCTTCACAAGCACCCGGCCGGCGGCCACGGAAAGCGGCGTCAGGTGACGCCGGATGACGGCGCGCTCTGCCCGGTTGGCCTCGGCGAACAGCTCGACATCCTCAAGATCGTCCCTGAACAGGCGCATGATCACTCCTTTGACTCATCGCCCCTTCCACGATCCACACTGGCCTCCTCGCAGGGTATCTGTCAATATGCTAGAAGCGATAGTTATTATCGCTTTTTCCGATCGGTGTGGCCGACCGGGGGCGCAGGCCGGTCAAAGAGCTCAGGAAATCCTGGAGAGGGGGACCTCCGCCAGGATGGATTCGAAAACTATGGCCCTGGTCAGCGACCCCAGCGCCAGACCGCCGAAGCGAACGTCATCCCGGCGCCGAAGCCGGACAGAAGCACGAGATCCCCCTCTTTCAGTCTGTCCCGCTCCGCGGCGTCGACGAGGGCGAGGGGGATGGAGGCAGAACTCGTGTTCCCCGTCCACTCGATGACCGACGCGATCTTTTCTTCAGGGACGCCGAGCCTTTCCGCGACTGCGTCCATGATGCGCTGGTTCGCCTGGTGAGGGACGAAGAGGGCGATCTCCGCCGCGTCGACGTGGGCGTGGTCGAGTGCGGCCTTGGCCGAATCGGCGGTCGCGCGGACGGCTTTGCGGAAGACCTCCTGCCCGCGCATCACCATGCCTGACCCGTGCTCCGCGTAGAGCAGCTCGGTCAAGGTGCCGTCGACTCCGAGGTTCCACCCGAGCAATGAGCCACGACCTTCGACCGGTTCGAGGACGACCGCACCTGCTCCGTCCCCGAACAAGAACGCGTTCGTGCGATCGTTCCAATTGGTCACCCGTGTCAGTGTCTCGGCGCCGATGAGGAGGACGGGACCGACGCCAGCCGATACGAGAGCGGCGGCGGTGATCAGCCCATAGGTAAACCCGGCACACGCCGCATTGAGATCCATCGCGCCCCCGCTGATCCCCATCGCACCGGCAACGGCAGAAGAGGTTGCGGGTATCGCCAGGTCGGGCGTGGTCGTGCAAACGATGAGTGCGCCAACGTCTTGCGGCGAGACGCCAGCGGCATCCAGCGCCCGGCCTCCGGATTCGACCGCCAAGGTCGCCGTCGTCCCAAGTTCTCGGACGTTGAATGCGGGGGCGCCCGTGACGAATGGACCCGTGGCGGCGTGGCGTGTCCGTATGCCCGAACGTTCAACGATCCAGTCGTCGGTCGTCTCGAAGATCGACTTGAGATCCTCGTTGGTGACGACCGTCGGTGGGACCGCTGCACCCCACCCAGTGATTGCGCAACCGCCAGTGCTCATGCCACCGGGATCCTCTCCAACCCCTTCCGACACAACCCATACATTCTGCCGGTGGTCGCACCATACGCCTGGCACGGACACAGTGGGAACTGACGACTAGGTAACTTTCTCCCGGTCGTTCAAGAGTCGACGGGCGTCGTGACAAAGGCCAGGTATTCGTGGATCGCCCGAACCGCGGCCGAACCCTCGCCGACTGCGGTGGCAACACGCTTTGCCGACCCAGAGCGCACATCGCCCACCGCAAACAGCCCGGGGCGGCTCGTTTCGAACGGAAGTGGGGCACGGTTGAGCGCGGTCCAGACCCCGTCCAACAACTCCGGGGCCAGGGATCGATCGGTCAGGACGAATCCGTGTTCGTCCAAGGCGGCACAGCCCGACAGCCAGCCGGACTGGGGGTCGGCGCCGATGAACGAGAAGAGGGCTGAGCAGGGCAGACCCGTGCGACCTCCAGGTCCTTCGATCTGGACCGAGCGCAGGACTTCCTCACCCTCGAGATCCACCACCTGACTTTCGGTGAGCACATCAATATGCGGATGATCTTCAAGCCGCCTGACGAGATAGCCGGACATGCTGGCGCCGAGTTGGGGCCCACGGATCACGACCGTGACCGAGCTCCCCTTGTCGGCCAGGAAGACTGCCGCCTGCCCGGCGGAGTTTCCACCGCCGACGACCACCACCGGGCTCCCGGCACACTGTCGCGCCTCGAGTTCTGTCGCGGCGTAGTAGACGCCCTTGGCGTCGAATTCGCGGATGCGTTCCACCCCGAGCCGGCGATAGTGCGCTCCGGTCGCGGCGATCACGGCTCTCCCGGCCACCTCGGTGCCGTCCGAGAGCTCGACGATGAGGTGGCCGGACTTTTCTTTCAGGCTCACCGCTTCGCACGGGGTGGTGAGCTGCGCGCCAAATTTCTCCGCCTGCACGAACCCACGCTGGGCGAGCTCACCACCCGAAATTCCGATGGGGAACCCGAAATAGTTTTCGATTCGTGAGCTGGTGCCTGCTTGACCACCCGGTGCCACCATGTCCACTCCAAGGGTTCGCAGGCCCTCCGACGCCCCGTACACGGCCGCAGCAAGACCAGCGGGGCCACCTCCGACGATGACAAGGTCGAAGCAACGCTCTGGGAGACGATCGAGGGTCAGCCCGAGGTGCTGTGCAAGCGATCCCGGCGTCGCGTTCCGTAGCACGGTGTCCGACGAAACGATCACTGGAAGGTCCGACAACTCGAGGCCGAACTGCTCGAGGACGTCCCGCACGTGGGGATCCTCGTCGGGATCGAGCCATTCGTAGGGAATCCGCGTGCGCGAGAGGAACTCGCGCAGCTGGAGCACGTCGGGTGAGAACCGCGACCCGATGACCCGCGTCGCCGAACCGGCTCCGGTCAGGAGCTCGTTCCGGCGTGCCATGAACGCCACCAGGATCTTGTCGCTGAGCTGCGGCTGAGTGGCGATGATGCGCCTGAACTCTTCGACCGGGATCTGCAAGACCTCGCTCGTCTCGGCCACCCGGGCCGACACGAAGACTCGCAGGCCGGTCAGAAGGT
>Ga0210399_10001276_pt1 | contig 19756 bp, 13 predicted proteins | sample IncBWC14MmetaG_FD_150865 | JGI IMG/M metagenome (GOLD analysis project Ga0210399, IMG submission 150865) | Forest soil microbial communities from Barre Woods Harvard Forest LTER site, Petersham, Massachusetts, United States - Inc-BW-C-14-M | ecosystem: Environmental > Terrestrial > Soil >...
GTAATCGAGGCGTCACTCCAGCTGGTGACCGGCGCGCTGACCCCACCGATGGTCACACTTCCGGTGCCCTGCGTGGCACCGAACCCATAGTGGCGGAGAATGGTCTTTGAATTGAACGGAGCTACATTGGCCGATGGACCGGCGTAGGCGCTGTTATTCACCTGCTGATCACCAAGCGACGTGATCGTCAGGGTACTAAGGGGGGCGCTGACCCAAGGTCCAATGCCATCGCCGTCCACTTCCTTGATCGCCGGTGTTGTGTCCGGGTAGTTGCAATCGACGTTGTTGTATGCCGCACCCACGAACGCTTGCGTGGGTATAACGGGAGTGTCGGTGTAGTTCGTCAAACCGGGCATGAACGGCTGTTCGTAACAGAAGTCGCTGTACGCCGAGTTGAACAGAGGATCGGTTATCAACTGCCCATTGGCGCCCACGATCGGGCCCGGGTCATTGATGCACTGCACCATCATCGTCGGTGAATACCCGGTGATGTTGGGCGGGTTCACTTCCCAACTCGAGTAAGTCAACCCGTCATAGACTCCCCAGTGGTCGGAATACACGCGGGAAATTTCGTTCCCGAGATAATCCCTGATGGAGATCGGCATGTTGGGCGGAGCAAACTTCTCGCCGAACTGAGGCGAAAATGGATCGAATTCCGCTTCGAAATCGTTGGTGACCACGCCCGCGTACTTCGAGGCGATGTGCGTCGAGGTGTAGATGGCGAAATGCGCCCTCACCGACATCTGGCTGGCCAGGGTCACTTCTTTGCGGTCGCACAGCGGACGAGTCGCTCCGGCAAATGGAGCCACTTCATGAGCCTGAGGGAACAAACTCAGGTAGTCGGGCACCACGCGCATCTCTCCCACGCACGGCCACAAAGGATCTTGAAAGCCGGGGAAACCTGGGACGCCTGAGAGTCCGTCCGACAACCCCAAGGCAGTAGTCGAGTCTTGGTAGTTGGTGGGGTTATAGCCTGCGCCGGTCTGATCGTACATGGAAGCGACAGAGGCCTGGTCTGGGAGGATGAAGATGTCCCCACCCAGTCCAGCAAATTCCTGCGTGACCGGCGCGATGTAGTTGTCGCCGATTAGTAGGTTCTTGTCTTCTTCCTTATAAACCTCATAGCCCGGAGGCATGATCACTTCCAACACGTACTTGCCCGGCGGCAGCATCGGGCTACCAAAACGATACTTGTCGGTCGCATCGGGATTTGCCACGCAGACCGTGCAGTTGGTCCCGTTCAGCGAAGAGGCAACGCCATTCGTAGCACCCTTCTGTGCCAGTAGCGCTCCAGTGGTCGGGTTGACGCCCAGCGAGCTGGGGAACTCATATCTGCCGTCGTAAGGAGCCGGCTGCAGTTGGTTCCAGATGTGCATCGCGTCATAGCACTTGTACTGGGAGTTATAGGGCAGCGCGTGCGGCGCAGTCGCGGGAGTGCTATGGATGCCGTTGTACCAGTCAAGGTAATTCGGCTGGTCAAACAAACTGAAGAAAAAGAGATCCTGGTTGGTACTCCCGGCGACACCCGTGCCTTGGCCGGGGCAGCTCATGTAGGGCTTTGCTGTCCCTGAGGTGGGGTCGGTGTAGTTCGGGTAAAACCCTTGCGCCCAGTCATCCCAACTGCTGGTCTGTGTGGTGTCCACCTGCGTCAGCGTTGGCGTAGCGCCATCGGCCGCAAAGCCTTCCTGGTAGAGGTTAATGGTGACGTGCGGAACATTCGGCTCCCAGGGCTGTTGTATCATTTGCGACGCATCATCAAAGGGACGCGTCGAGGCATATAGGACAAATCCATGGATACCGCCATTTTCGCCCACCTGGCTGGTCGTGGGCGTAGTGGCTCCCGCGGGAGTAGAGGTGACCGTCGCGCAGGCCGGCGGGCAGGATGCATACGGCGCCTTGCCGAAATCAATCCAATTGCTTTGGCTAGTCATCCCCGACCAGCCCTCCGCGGTAACCCACGGCGGATCGATGCGGCCGGTGGAAGCAGTGCTTGAGCTCGGAATTGCAGTACCGGCCGCGAACGAAGCAGCTTCAGTCGTGCAATCCGCTTTGGCGCAATAGACGGCGCCAGGCACGGACAGATCGGCAGGCAGAGGAACCGCCTCGAACGTGTTCGCCAGATAATTATAGGTAGTCGTAGCCGGTGTTCCGCATTTTCGGGCGCTAGTCGACGCCCCCGTGCCGCAAGAGGCTGAGCCGTCGGCAGGGCCGCCTGCGTCGTAGACGGTGTGGATACCCGTCGTCTTGTAGCGGGTCGAATCCGCTTCCACGACATACCAGTTGAAGAGCGGGAAGGTCTCGTTGAAGGGAACAATGCCGTTGAAGTCCGTCAAGCCAGAGTTGGCGTTGTGCCCATCCCGGTAGTAAATCCTCGTATAGAGGAACGGAATCCCGATCTCGCCGGGCTCCCAGATTCCATCCTTGTTGTCGTCAATGAAGGTGCGGGTGTAAATGTTCGACTGCCATTGCTGGGCGCCAAGGTTGCCCATGTTGAGGCTGGAAATTCCGCCGCTGCAGGTGGTAGCGGGCGGCGTGGGGACGCACCCAATGTTAGCTGCCGTCGACAGACCATCAATGATCTGATCGTTCCATTGATCGCCCAGGGTGACTCTCCAGTTGCCACCGGGAACACCGGTGAACTGGAAGTTTCCGTTGGCATCGCACTTGGTGAACATGAAGTCTTCGCCATCGGGGTCGCCCAGGCTGACCCAGCATTGGGTCCAGGCGAGGGCATCGCGCGAACCGCTGGGATAGAGTCTCTGGTCCGGAGTTCGGCTCAAGCGTTCGACATCCACTTGGCCCGTGATGGTGTTAGTGCACGGTCCGACCGCACCGGGGGTGCCGCGGCCGTTGCAAACGTCGTTGGCTCGCGCGTTGATGATCGCGGGGTTGGCAAAGCCGATGGCCACGTGATATCCCGCCGGGCCGTACTCCTGGAAGTAGCTAGGCTCGCCGACGCGGATGAACGAATCGTGGGGATGCTGCCCATCCAGTGTGTTGGTCTGGATCCACTCTTCACCGCGCGCAATGCGGTCCGCGCCGGGGTAGGCCTGCACGCTGAATTTCTCCGGCATGAGGTTGGCAATGACCGCCTGGCCCGCCAGCGGAGAGAGTGTATGCCCGTCTGACTCATACTTCGGGCAAGTCACGATCATGCCCGTGATACCCCCCGCTAGGGGGGCACCAGGGCCCGCTCCGCCATTGACCGGAGCCGTAGCCGCACTGGCCGAAATCGGGCAGGCGTCGTTCCCCGTAGTGGGATCGATAAGCCCCGCCAGACTATTCGACAAGGGCTGGTTGAAATCGTCGTAGGTATCTTGTCCGGTCACATCGCCGAGTCCGCCATAGGTGTCCCAGAGGACGATGTTGAAACCACCAAGACCAGGCTCAATGGGCGCAACCGTGCCGTTTCCGCCTCCGCCATCCTGTTCGCCATTCAGCGGGAAGTCGTCTTCGAACACGATTATCGAAAGTTTACCCGTGGGAAGCGGAGTGGGCAGCGTGAGCACATTGACGGGTGCGAAGGCGGACGCCGCGGTGCATGCGTTCGGCCCACCCAGTATGTTGCAGGCCGGCGGGACCGGAGCGCCGCTCATGGTGTGGCCGCACGTCGTAGTATTTGTTGTAAGCGTAACTACAGGCGCAGATTCTTCTGCGCCATTAGCTGGGCACTGCGGCTGGCCTAAGTAACCAGGAAACGGGTTGGCCGCATCGCCAGGCAACACCGAAATGTAATAGCGCTTGGCGGGATCCAGGACGACCTGGCTGGGATTGACAGCTGTAAAGCCGCCTCCTGTCGTATCCAGTCGGCAGGCGCCGTTGCCAACGTCGCACACCGCCGGGTCATGTGTTCCCGTAGCCGGATTGAGGAAAGTCTGGCCGCCTTCGCACGAGAGCGGCCCGGTGCAGCCCTGGGCAACGTAATCCATGTTGCTGGTATGGAAATTCACTCCAAAGGCAGGAACCGTGCTGCTTCCAGTGGTGCCTCCCACGATGGCGGGGCAGCCCGGGGTGGTGATGCTGCTGTTGGTTGTGCAGTTCGGGTCAACCCAGAAAGTCTTGTCTTCTTCAATGATCCAGCGATAGTCGGGAAACGGCACCAACGTACTGATGCAGGTGCTATCCCCGTTGCAGTTGTTGTACGCCTGGGCGTCCAGCACGTTGACCTTGAGATTGCTCGGTGCAGGGAATATCAGGGTGACGGTAGCTGAGCTACTCTGCGCCCCCGCGGAGTTTTGCGCTTTGTAGGTAAAGCTGTAGGTGCCCGCGCCTGGTGCGCTCGCTGTGAACCCACCATTCGGGTCCACATTAAGCGTTACCCCGCTGGGAACAACACTGGAAGTGAGCACCTTCAGCGGAAGGCCGTTGGGGTCCGAGTCCGCTGAAAGGATGCCGGGGGATGGAATCTTCAGGAACGTAGCCATCTTCGAAGTGTAGGTAATGGCGTTCGCGACCGGGATTCCTGTAAGCGCCGACGCATTCAGGGCCACCGTTGTGCACAGGCCGGGTGTGCCCGCAGCCGCACCGTTGGCGCAATATCCGAAGGAATCTGGGGCCCAGCCCGCAGTGGGAGTGTAGGTAAAGGTGCCATTCGCGCAAATCCCAGGGACCGGATTCGACGGAATCGCATTGCAAGTCAAGGTGCCGCTGGCGGGAGCAGTAGACAGCGCGACGCCGTACACATTAACGTCGTTCGCGATCACGCCCTTGGAGGGATCTGAAATGACGAAGGGGATACACGAGGTGGCCCCCGTCGCACATGCGAAGACGGAATTGTAGACGTCCGCGTTGGCTAGCGCCGTTGCGAATACACCCGTCGCCGTCGCTGCACCAGCTGGCAGTCCAGCACCATTGACGCCAATGTAGGCCAGCATTCCGGCATCACGCACGGAAGAATTGGCCGACAGGTTTAGTGCGCGATCGAAGATCGGAAGGGATGCAGGTGCCGTGGCGCCGGTCGGAGTTGCGGGCACATTGACCATCACGTCGAAAGTCTTGCCCGCAGCCATAAACACGTCGGTCTGCACACGCGGAGCGGCCAAGTTCGGAACGGGATTGCCATCTTCCGCGATCAGGGTGAATCCACCAACCGCAGCAGCCGCACCCGAACCGGTAAACCCTTGTGTTACTGAGCCTACGATCGAAGGCACGTGCATGCGCAAACCAGCATTCACCAGCCGCGCCAGAACGGTGCCGGTGATCCCGGTCGTGACCGGGGTGGCGGGAGTGCCAGCGACACCAGCCGTTGCCGCGAACAGCGACAGCGCGGGGCCCGGAGTACCTGTTTTGTCGAACGCGACCCCGTTGATGAGGAAATAGAATGGAGTGTAATTCACCGCGGGGGGATAGCAGGTGTGATAGGTGGATGACGCCGGGTTGCCGCAGCCCGGCTGACCCTGTGGGTTGGTCGGCAAACCGGACCACACCGTCGTCTCGCTGAAACCCGCAGTCCGAACAGCCACGTCAACCGCTCTGTTTTGCACCGGGTCGATTTCACTAAATTCCAACGCAACCTCGGCATTGTACGGCACTGCTGGCAGCGCTGCCGTCGTAGCAGTAGCGGCAACTGCCGGATAAGCCGTGCCCGCCGTGGTAGTGCCTGCGGGTGCGGCGGTAACTACCAGCACGCCAATCAAACCCATGGGCACCTGAATCGAGGGATGCGTGCCCGACTCAAGCAGATAAGTGCCCGGTCTAAGGTTCGCCCAAAGCAGTGCCGTAGCCGTAGTTGCTCCTGCCACCACTTCCGTGCCCATAGATTGCACGCGATTCGCTTGGACAGGGGGCGTGCCTGAAGCACCAGTTTGTGCTGCGGGGCATGGGGTACCCGGTGGCGTGGCGCCAGAGGCGATAAACCACGTCCCGCACCCTTGCGCTAGCGCGTGGCTTGGACTCATCGTCCTGGTCGGTGCTCCGCCGAGACCACCGCCCACCTGGCCGATGATCACGATGGATGTGGGAATGGTATTGGCTGTGCCGCCGCCGGCGGGCGTGAACGAGAGATCGTTGGTCAGGTTGATGGTCAGGCTCGTCCCCGTAGAGACGTACGGAACGGTAATCAACACCGGGGACCAGGCTGGACTTGCCGCAACAACAGCGCCAGTGCCTGCTCCACCTGTGAGCGTGACGGTGGGAGCCGCGATATAGCCAGCTCCGTGGCTGGTCACATTGATGGCCACCACCTGGCCGCCACTCACCACCGCGGTCGCCGTCGCCGTAACATTCGTCACGCCGGTAATAACACCGGTCGGGGCGCTGATGGCGACAGAGGGCGCAGACGTGTAGCCGGAACCGCCATTGACGATGTAAACTCCGCCAAGTTGAGCTGTGGCTGCGCCACTAGCGGCTCCACTCAACGGGGCGCAGGTCGCAGTCGCCGCTGCGACAGCAGCTCCGCAGGTGTAGCCCCACATCGGTACCACCGAGCCATCCGGCAGGGTTGTAGCATTCGGCCCCGCCGACAAATTGATCTGGCCAAACCCTGCAACCGGCAAGGAGAGAAGGAACACGCTCACGACCGCCGCGGCCTTCAATATAGCTTTGAACTTAAAATCGTTGATCCGGATCATGGTTCTCGCCTCTCGTCATCGTCGGTCTGTCCCTGGACATAAATCTGAATACTTCTACGCCATCCGCCAGCCGGGGTGCTCAAACTGACGGCTTTGTAAGGCAGGCCAACAGCCTGCCCTCAATTCGTTTCGTCAATTGCAAATTCCCGTGTATCGACCAGCAGCATCATCAACATGCCGCCGGGGAAGACATTGTTCGTCGTGATCTCGCGTTCGTTATGGGAGTGCCACATGAAGGCCCAACCACGCTCGTTGGAAGGATTGGACTGCACGTTCGAGGGCATCAACGTCGTGCAATTGGTGGTCGGTGTCGCAGCGCCGCTGGTAGCGTTACTAGTACAGGTGGGCATTGCCGCGCGCAAGGTTGCATCCGGACCCAGATAGGGCGTGCCGCCGTACCAGGCGCCGTTGGTAAAGACATCTGGATCGGGGAAAGTAACCGGGCCGCCCGCCGCCACATCGCCGAAGGGATTCACCTGTACCGGCTTGTTGTGGTCCTGGCACCACTCGTAGTAATTCAGGACAGTAGTACCATTCAATGTGTTGTAGCCGTTCGCGTCCGGAGTACAGGCCAAATGGGCCAGAGGGTCGGTGTATGGAGTCCCATTGGCAAGCGGGGAGGTACCGACGTCAGGACCGGCATGGTGACCGTAGGGATCCCAGTTCAGGCCCCTGCCGGTGAAGTAGAAAATCCCGTCGAACGACTCTCCTGGAGTGGTGTCGGTGTTGAACATCAGAAGGCCCGCGAGATTCGCAGTCGGATTGGTCGGACTGAGAACCAAGTTCCCGTCGCGCGCCAGGATGCGTACATGGTTGGCGTGCTCGTGGTAGGGATGTTGCCAGCGTCCCTGGCCGATGGTGCGAATCAACATCAACTCGCCTAGATGGATGTGCGGATCGCCGTTGTAAGGCTGGTGCGGATACTCGGATGCATAGTTGGGATCCATGAGGTCTGGCATGGAACGGCCGTTGATCAGGAAGTACGCCGGATGGTAGGGCTCGGTCTGTACGTCGAGACTGCATCCCGGTATACCGGGCGTGCAGCCCACCTTTGCCGTAACTTGCGCCAGTGCCTGGCGGTGAATTCTCGCGTCCATCTCGGCCCACTGGAACAGGTATTCCCGGTCGTAGCAGCTCTTGGGGTGGTCGTAGGCTGCGGTAGACAAGCGGAAGTCATGCTCAGGAAATCCAGGGACGCCGTTGGTTGTCCCGAAATCCGCCTGTCCGTACAGGTTGGTTTTGGTTGTGCCGTTGGCGCAGTTGGCGGGCGGACTAGACGGCAGCACAACAACCGCGCCGTACAGGCCCATCTCGATCTGGAGGTCGCCTTGCGTCCCGCTGTAATAAGGGTGCGTCCCCGGCGCGGAGGCGACAAACGTATAGGTCACCGTCGCACCCGGAGCCGCTTCGCACGCCAACAAGCCTTGCGGATTTGTGGCGTTGCTAGCACAAGTGGAGGTGAGCTGAAAGCCCGGAAACAGGATCGAGGTGTTGCCGGCGGCAGTGGGCAGATTATTGGTCAGGTTAATCGTGACCGTAGCCCCTTCTGTGACGACCATGGTGGGACCGGGAACCTGCATGGTGTTACAAAAGGTGCCGGTGATAGCCGCGGGCACAAAGGCCGGTGCGGAGCCAGTCACGCATCCGTATCCCCACGAGTAAACGGCCTCTCCGTCCGGCTGATTTAGGTAACTGTCTTGGGCCGTCAAATTAAAGGTCCCGGCCGTACCCGCCGTGCTGGTCATGCCAGGAGTCGCAGCGAAAGCGGCCGGCGTAAGCAATAGCGTTACGGCCAGCACCAGCGCCAGGAACAGTTCTATCCCGAATGTCGCGTTTTTCATGTTCATCGCCCTCATTGCTGCTCTCCTAATTGCAGGTGTTTCCAAACGTGTCACTGGATACGCTGTTGCAAATGTGGACCTCGGTCATCATCCCGCCGAAGTTTTCTGCGTCATTGGACAGCATGTCGAGATTTGAGCTGTAGACGTAGAAAGTGCTGCCCACTGGATAGAGTTTGGCGGCGCAGCCCGTGCCCAGATAGGCCTTGCAGCCGTCGTCGCTGGCATCCAGAATCACATCGTTAGATTCGCCGCCACCGAGCGTGATTGAGTTAGTAAAAAATTCCGTGTTGTTGCCGTCCTGGTCGCGCAACAGCTTGGCCATCCATCCCACGACGTGCATCGGAACGCCCACGCTCTGCAAGGTGAAATATTCCGCGACCGACAGGTTTACAAGGCGCAAAGAAGCCTTTCCGCCAGCCGGAATGTTGATGATGGCCGGCAGCGGCTGCGAGTAGTGCATCTGGCCATCACTTGTGACCGTAGCTTGTGGGCCGGCAGCGACCGTATCCGGATAGCTCCGCCCGTTCAGCAGGAAGTACTTGTCTTTCATGTCCGTAAACAATTCTGGGTTGAAGGTCATGCCGACGAAATGGAAGTTGGGGTCAAAGCCGTGCATCTGGATTGGGTACACGACGTCATAACAACTCGAGGCGTCGCCGTCGTTGTAGACGTATTGAGGCGTGGTCCCCTCTGTTCCGGAGACGACCGAAGCCCCGCTGCAGAGAGTACCCGCCGCCGGTCGAGTGGCCCCGGTGTTGACGGCTGGCATAGTAGCGCTGCACAGGATGTCGACAGACGGATTGCAGGCGGTGCGCAGATCAGCGGTTACGCCAGTGGGTAGCCCCACCCCATTCTGGTATCCGAGATAGGTGTTGAGGTTTCCGCCCACAGGCACGCGATCTTGCCGCGGCCGCACATAAAGCTGTCCCACCATGCCCATCTGCAAGTGCTCGGGCGGAGTGATGTGGCAGTGCCAGAAGTAAGTCCCGGCATCCGGAGCGAGATAGTAATAGGTGAAGCTGGCGCCGATGTTGATAGCGATGGAAGCGTCAGGCACGCCATCATAGAAAGACGAAGCGTTGGGATAACCGTGGAAGTGGACGGTGTGCTGTTCGAACAGGTCTGGGCGCATGATCATGCCCACATTGGTGAGGGTGAGAAAGAACTCGTCGTCCTCATCAAACGCGGCCAGCGGCGCCGGGATATTGCCGTTCATCACGCCGACATCCATGATGGGGCGAGGATCCACATGGCCATCGAATGTCGCGGGAGAAGCGGCGACAGCGGCCAGGTCATTGCCGGTATCGGACGCTAGTCCGGTTGCAGTGGCGGTGTACTGAAAGGGATATTCGTTGACCCCGTCCGGACTCATGCCGGTTCCCGTACTCGCGCAGGTAATTGTCCAGGTGCCTGCATAGCCCGGCGGGGTTGTCGTGCCTCCTTCAGCACTAGCATTTGAAATCACAACTTGCGCTCCGGCAGGAAGGCCTAAGGGACCGTCCGTCCAGGCGGTTACCGTAGTAGGAGCAGTAGGAGCGGGGCAGCTACCGGCAGTGGTGGGGGGGGTGGTGACAGGAAAAGGGCCCTCGAGGAGGTTGGCAACGGTCACGATCGTCGCGATGTCAGGGGCCAAGCCGACCGCCCCGTTCCAGTTGAACAGCGGAAGACCGGGTGAGGCGCCGCTCACCGCGCCATCCGTCGTGGCTGGGTCGCCGCGCGTCAGCGTGCCCGGATACGCCGTGTTGAAGATATAGGGGAACTGAGTCGACGGATGGCCAGCCGCGACGTCCGCCAAGCCAGAGAGCGGTCCGAACGCGAACATGAAAATCTGGTTGCCGTCGGCCATCGTCGAATAGCCGTCACCGCCCGAAATTTGCTGGCACTTGATGGCGCCGTTCACGGTCGACGGAATCGGCATGACAAACGGCGACGCCGTCGTAAATTGCGTCGGTCCGTTGTAAGCAGGTTCTGTGTTGTTGCATCCCGGATCGGTGGGGCTCGTGCTGCAAGTGGTCGCGGACAGCGGATGCGTAATCGTGAAGGGTGGGCATTGCACTCGGAATGACTGTGCGGCCACGGGCAGTGCCGTAATGCAAATCAGCCCCGCGAGAAGGCCAGCAGGCACCTTCCCGTACCGGCAGCTTAAAACGATTGCCAACCAAACCGAATTCGGCTTTCTCATGACTCTTGAGCCTCCTCCCTGAACTCGCCGGCGCGAGGACCGCGCGGCAGACCCTTGCTCCACATCTGCGCTGGTATTGGCTGGGCCGAGTACGCCAAGCAACGGTTTAAACAGATGCAAGAATTGAAAGGAATTGAACAAGCTATGAAGGATCGACTTCCACACCAACGTGGAAGTATAAAGAGCGAGCCGCGTTCGGTCCCGCCGCCCGATCTCTACGAACTTTGCCAGATGTGCCAAGTCTCTCCTCCCACTCCGCAGTCAAGTTGCTGCGGATCTGCAGAACCATGTCAACAAAGGGATCCGTCACCGTCGACCCCGGTTCAGCGGTCCCGTGCAAAGGACAGCCGGGATCGTGCCCCAAGGTTGGATGGATAATAACCTCGCAAGAAAAAGCGTCCTTGCAGATTCGCAAAAGCCGGGGAGAATTTTGCAGCATTAGGAACTATCCCTTGAAAACAAGGACAAGGAGTGCATGGTTGTTTACTATATAGTAGTTGATGTCGTATTTATATAGGATAGGGGAACAAGGAATCTGCGCTGCATGCATGGAGATTGGGGTTTGTGGTGGTCGGGGGCAACTGCGAGCTGGCAAGTGTTTCCGAGCGGGCGGCACGAACAGCGAACAGAAGCTCGCAGGTTAGGCAAATCTTGCCCACCTTCAGATACCGGGTCCTGCTAAGGAGTCTTCCGTCGCGGTGGAAGGCACCTCGCTTCGGGACATGCTGGAAGGGGGCTTGAGCTGACCAGAGAGCGAGGAAGCCAACATATGAGCGACTCTCCCTTGCGGCTCGGCCAGGGAGCGTCCCTGTGGCAAACGAAGGCCAGCTAACAACAGCCGGACTTGGCGGCACAGTCGCCAAGCGGTTTTATAGGTGACACCAGTCTCCCGCTGGATCGTCCTTGCGGAGACACCAGCCTTCGTGGAAGCCATCAGAGCCATCACGTAGAACCAGGTCTTGAGCGAAGTTGTACTCTTGGCAAAGACGGTCCCCATCAGGGGATAAGCATGATTCCCGCAGTGGTCGCAAGCATAGGCGGTGCGTCCGGTGACGCGGTGATGCTTGCGCTCGATTCCACACTTTTGGCATTTAGCAACACCATTCGGCCAACGCAGTTCTTTGATGTATTCCAGGCAGGCCTCATCCTTCGGGAATTCGCGATTAAGATCGTTCAGCACTTCAGGCCATTCTTTACTGACATTCGGTTTGGATTTCATTTTCACGTTTCGGACAAATCGCGTGAATCGAATGGCCGCATTCCGGAAATCGATGCTTCTGCCTTAGACCAATCTAGGACACCAATCTAGCCATACTGATTGAGCTGCTGTGGTTCGCCCTTGCATTAGCCGGGAACAAGAGCATGCAGGCACGTTCAGGACCATTGGTCGGACCAATTAGGTGGCCTGAGCGATTCCTCGAAGACGAGAAATATTCTTAATCTCAAGTACTCCCCGTTGCACTCTCACGATCCCATCGCGCTCCCACATTCCGAGTACCCGGCACACTTCAAACACACTCGTCGCAGTCAACTGCCCCAATTCTTCTTGAGAGAGATTCGTTTCGACGCCGCCGTCTGTTTTGTGGCCCATCTGCTCCGACAAACTAACCAGCCCGTGGGCCAGGCGAGGCACTGCCGTCCTCGTACACATCTCTCGAAAATTGCATTCCAGCTGGGATAAACGCCGTGCCAAGATAAGGCTCGCATTGCGCTCAAGATCAGGGAAAAGTTCCAAAGCCTCGTTGAAGATCGCAGAACTCCATACCAATACAGTGCACTCCCGAAGTGCATATGCAGCCGAAGAGTGGGTCTTCCCCCACCACAATGCAAGCTCGCCAACTGCTTCTCCGGGGCCGTGTAGCCGGAGAATGACTTCTCTTCCGTCTGCTGAGCACTGCGTTATTTTCGCCCAGCCATGGACCAACAGGATCACTCTGTCTACTGCGTCGGCCATGAGGAACATCGCTTGTCCGCGAGCGTAGGACTTGGTAAGCGCGCTAGCTTCCATATGTCGGAGTTGGGCTTCAGAAAGACCAGCGAATAATTCAGACTTCTCGAACGCGGAATGCCTTTGCAGGAGTTTGGCCATCGGACCACCTCGTCATCATTACATTGAACTCTGGGGGTTGTCCGATGTGACGACCTTGCATTTGGACAAATTAACTCCCTTCGGGACAGGCTTTTACAATCTCCTTACATGTAAATCTCACCAGATTGCACTGAATGGACTGGGAATGGACTGGTTTTGCTTCGGCGCTTCCTAGGATCCTGTCAGAATGAAGTTCGCACGAAGTCCAAGGCCTCGGGTTTGTCGGCAGGCAGGGGTGAGTTTGTCAGGTAGTGGCTTGGTGAGCCATATTCGGCCTCTGACAGTCTTACTGCGCAGTTGTGGAGTGGAGCGGGACGAGGGGCTGCGAACTGAAAGCTGCTGAAGTGACTGTTCGTCGAAAGAAGTACTCTTTCGAGCGAACCTCGTCTCCCATGATGAGTACCCTACGCACTTTGGCTGGAAGGTAACAACTGGTCAGAAAGCGTTCGGACAACGAATCCTGCAATCGCAAGGTTGGCACCCGAACTGTGAGGCGACGGTGCAGCTGCTAGCATCACGGCGGCAAAGGGCAAGGGTGAATAGTACGGTGAGCATATGCAAATTCTCGTAAGCGTCGTTAACGGCAGGGAGCAGAAGATGCTCGGCGCTCCTTTCGCAGCGGGTACGGTAGGCTCCCTTCTCCTCTGTCATGGGCAAACAACGCTGCCGGCGTATAGAGAGCACCTAACCTATCGTTATGTCACTTCAACGGAACAGGATAAACCCGTATCGTTCCCCGAAAAGGGAAAGATCAACCGTGAGGAGGATCGATGGCGGTGCGGGCAGGAGATCGGGGAGGAAGCGAATGCTGCTCTGTAATGGAGTAGATATCGGTTGCGTCCGTGTTACGGACCACATTACCGACCGCGAAAGCGGGCAGACTTCCCCGTGGTGCTGCACACGAGAGAACTTGATTAATCGGCTTAGGGGACAAAGCAGATGACGACAGCTACCGCTGTTGGTGCGGTCTCCCGCGAAGCGGCGGAATGGTATGCCATTGATTGGCGGGCCATCCACCAAAACGTTCGCCGACTCCAAGTGCGTATCGTGAAAGCAACGAAGGCTAGCAGATGGAACAAAGTGAAGTCCTTACAACGTCTGCTGGCCCACTCTTACAGCGGCAAAGTTCTCGCCGTACGACGAGTGACGGAAAACAATGGCAAGAAAACTCCAGGTGTCGACCAGATAATCTGGGAAACACCGGAAGATAAAACTCAGGCTGTGCATGCATTGAAGAGTAGAGGTTATCAATCTCAACCTCTACGACGTGTCTATATACCGAAATCGGACGGCAAAACGATGCGCCCGCTCGGAATTCCCTGCATGATCGATCGAGCTCACCAAGCCTTGCATTTGCTTGCGCTCGACCCCGTGCTGGAAACCAACGCTGATCGAAACTCCTACGGGTTTCGCCAGAAACGGTCCTGCCCCGATGCGATTGAACAGTGTTTCAAAACGCTGTCTCACGCACCGAACACGCAGTGGATTCTGGAGGCGGACATCAAAAGCTGTTTCGATCAAATTTCCCACGATTGGCTTCTGGCGCACGTCCCGATGGACCGAGCCATTCTCCAAAAATGGTTGAAATCTGGGTACATGGAAAAACACGTCCTCCACGAAACGACGGATGGAACTCCACAAGGCGGCATTGTCTCCCCAGCGCTCGCTAACTGCGCGCTGGATGGGCTTGAGCAACTCCTGAAGGAAAACTACCCAGCAGGACGGCGTGTCAAGTCCCTTGGAGGCCTAACCTCCTCTGTGAATTTCATTCGTTATGCCGATGATTTCGTCATCACCAGTAAATCGAAAGACTTGCTGAAGGGAGAGGTCCAACCCCTCGTTGAGCAGTTCCTTCAACAACGGGGGCTCAAACTCTCTCCCACGAAGACGGTCATTACGCACGTGGAAAAAGGCTTTGATTTCCTCGGACAAAACGTGCGCCGCTTCCCTGACGGGAAACTGCTCATTAAGCCTTCCAAGAAGAACGTTAAAACCTTCTTAGAGGGAATCCGAGCAACGATTAAAGCCGGGATTGGCATGTCGGTCGCCGATCTGATCGATCAACTCAACCCAAAAATTCGCGGTTGGGCCAACTATCATCGGCACGTGATCAGCAAATGTACCTTCTCGCACGTGGACTATTCTATCTTCCAAAGACTGTGGCAGTGGGCACGGAGAAGGCACCCGAAAAAGTCCTCGACCTGGCTCAAAGAGAAATACTATGGGCGCAATCGTGGACGCGACTGGTGTTTCTACGGGGAACGATGTGATGACGAGGGACAGTCAAGCAAAACTTGGTTGTACCGCGCCATTAACACACCCATCAAACGACACATTAAAGTGAAAGGCGAAGCCAACCTGTACGACCAGGACTATGAAACCTATTTCGAAGTTCGGGAAGGTTCTCACATGCTGGACACGTTCCGGGGTACCCAAACTCTTCGCTTTCTCTGGATGGAACAACGGGGTCTCTGCGCTGTTTGCCATCTCAAAATCACTCGGATCACGGGATGGCGCCTTCACCACTGTATTCCTCTCGTGAAGGGTGGCTCGAAAAGCGCCGATAACCGCGTCCTACTTCATCCGGAGTGCCACGACAGGGTTCACCGTCAGCACCTTTCCCTCGCGAAGCCGCGTCTCCCTGAAAGAGGCGTTCGCAGTGCTTGAGCCGTGTGCGAGGAAACTTGCATGCACGGTTCTTAGAGGGCTGGGCCCCAGCAATGGGGTCTGGCTACTCGGTATTGAGTGAGCGAGGTAGGAAAGCGCCGCAGAAAGAGCAAGAGGAGGTGCAAACGCATGGTTCGGAAGACCGGCCCTGACGAGCGGGTAAGGAGAAAGAAATCGCCGCTCCATCGAGGTGTGGAGCGGCGACTGGGTCAGGGGGATTGAGGGGGGCTTAAGCCTGGATCTTCTTGAGCGCGATAGCGCCGACGAGAGCCAGGAAACCGATGCTCAGCATGAGGAGCACAGAAGGCTCCGGGGTGCTGATAGTTAGCGTCGAGGCGATAGTTGGGTCGATCGGATCCGTCCCGGTATACGTGCCGGGGATAAAAACGGGCGCGGACTCGAGGCCAGAGTACGGCAGTGTGCTGCTGCCAAAAACGCCTAATTGAAGGGAATCGTAAAGGCCATATCCCACGAGGTAGACAATGGTGTCATTGGGGATGGTGGTCTGCAGCACGCCGTCAAGGTATTCGGAGGTGGACACATTGTAGAAGGCAAAGCCTGCACCGTCGAGCCCTAAGTCGGGAACGCCGGCGGCGGGAAGTTGCCAGGATAAGGTTGTTGTGTCGATCCCGTTAAGGGATTCATTCAGGGTGAAGGTGTCAATGCCATCCGCACGAACTTGGGGTGCGGAAAGCAGGAGAACGGCCGCAGCAAACATCCCGCAAACGAGCAGCAAATGGCGCATTTAGTGAATCTCCTAAAAAACAATCTGAACTGCCAAAACGAGTTCCGAGCGAGACAGGTGCGGGTGCACCAATCGGGGGTATGGGAGCAATTGACCGTCCAAAGGGTGGAAGGACTGTACAAATCCTAAGATACTCACGGATAACGACTTAGTCCTGGGCCCCCAGGTACGAGAGGGGGTGAAATTGTGCAAAGTAGTTCCCAACCGCCGGGAAAAAGGAATAAACGGCAAGCCATGGCTCGGAAGGTTAACGGGCAAATCGCGGAGAGGTATGCGACTTAAAAGTGAGGCTTGAACCTTCGAACCCCCGGTAATCCTCGAACTTGCCGCTGAGCTGGCGGCAGGCAGCGGAGGGCAATGATGGCATTGGCACCTCGCACCGTCCCAAAACATCCCGGACTGTTTGAGCCTCACGACGCAAAGTCGAAAAGACAGACATCACAAAAGCTCTGGCAGATGTGGGCGACAAAGTTCACTAGTACCAACTGCGCGACCAGATCATGAATGCCACCGAGTGTTCCAAACGAACGGCTCAACTGGCCATCAGCGAAGCCTGCCAGCAGGGCTGGATCGCGCGGGCCAACGGCCAATACCATGTGCCGCTCTAGCTAAAGCGTGTTGCAAAACCCCTAATTTTGAATTCGCCCGGAATTTTGTTGGAAAGTGCCCGCCTTAGGCTGCCAGCCTGGCCAGCACCCTTGCAACTAGTAACCAAATCTTGACTGCACGCATTAGGACCTGGAGGCCCTCGATGATCCAGCCAGGGTGGACCATTATCATCCGTAATCAAGAATGCCGAGTGGGTCGCGAAAAATTCCAGTGGGCCAGCGCGATTCCGAGGGAATGCCGGACTCGCTGCCCGCAAAACTCTGCACCAGGTGAAAACAAATTCGTTCGGGCTGAGCACCGATGGATCCCCAGCGACCGGCGGGTAGGAAGGCGGGCTAACGGGACGATGCGGGATGCACAGGAGGAATACGAGTCCGACTGCACAGAAGAGCCAACCTAGCCATCGCTTCATCGTGATTCGGCCTCGCGGGCGTGCCCCAGATTGCGATCCTTATTCAACTCTGCCAACTCGCGCAAACACTCCTGCAGTTTTTGCCAAGCGGCTACTCCTTCCCGCGTAGCTTCCTCCGCCCCTTTCGGAACGTAGTAGCCGGTCGTCTTACCCTTTTCCCCACGGTAGCCGATATTCAGGTGCGGACCATGCTTGGGTCCGCCCTTCTGGCAATGACAGCCCGGTCGTCCGCAGGTGCGGTAGGTTTCCGACAACGTTCCGAAAACCGCTACCTCGGCCAGATGCTCGATCTCGCTCAGCAGCTTGTGCCGCCGGGCGGAGGACTCAGCCGCCTTCGACATGCACCACTCCTCCGCTCTTTTCTTGCGCTCCTGCCAACGGGCCATCGAAAACAGATTCTTCGTAATCACGCACCAGCCCACATAACGCTTGAATCCACGCTCTCCTTTATAGCTCGCTCGCCTCATCGAAAAACCATGCTTCAGATTGCTGATGGTGGCCTCGCAGCCGGCGCGCCAGCGTAGGGCTCGCTTAAACCAACGTTGTTTCTGCCGCTCGGCGCGGCTCTGCGACAAACGCCCTGTCGCCGGCAGGGCCACTTTCTCGACTCCCAAAGCCTCCGCCTCTCGCTCGTTCTTGGCCGAGAAAAATCCGCGGTCCGCGGTGGCCATCTTCGGAGCGTCCCCAAAACCTAGCTTGGTGGTGTTGGATGGCTGGCAACCAAGAGTTCGTGTCTGCCGCGTTCCCTTCCAGAACCTGATAACCGCTCACGATGCCATTCTCCACTTCGTCGATGCGCACCAGCCTAGCAAACTCGTTGGGCTTGTGCGCTTTCCCTTTGCGAATAACTTCGGTGTGCGGTTCGAACAGACTCAACACTTTGCCTTCCACGTGGCAGTTTCCACCCCACACCCTTTCCTTGGTTTGCGTGATCACTTTCTCCACCAAAGGAAGAAAGTGCCGCAGCTGGCCGATCTGTGCTTGTACACGCAGGAACTTGCCCACCACTTTCAGCCGTCCCTTGCTCCATCGTTGCACCGCGTCGCTGGCCTGCCGCACCACACCCCGGGTCAGCCCTACTAACTTCTTGTAACTATATCCCGCATGCCCTGCTGGTTGGCCTCGGTCAAGCACTTGGCGGAGCGGCTGATCTCCAACAGGCGATGTTTTACCGCGCCCGTGATCCACCACTTCCAGGGCTCCGTTCTTACACTCGGCGGCGATGCAACCGCCATTCGCCTAGCCTTCGCTAAGGAGCAAATGAAGCGGAGTGTTTAATAGTGAACAGAAGTACACAACCTCCGGAGATATTCTCATATGAGGCGGCTTCGACGATGATCGGACGTTGGTTGACGCGGCGAGAACTGACCCTGCCACTCGCTGATGGATACAATGACCAAGACTATATGGATTCCCAAAATACTTCTGATTGAAAGTGATGAGGCCCCTGCCAATGAGGTTCGCGCTGCGCTGGCTGAGGCGGGCAGCGGTTCGTTCGAGGTGGAATGGGTTCGCACACTTTCCGAGGGACTTGAGCGCCTCAACGGCAAAAGAATTGACGCGGTGTTACTCGAGTTGTCGCTGCCTGATAGTCAGGGTATCGTGACGTTCGACAAGGTGTTCGCCGCCGCACCAGAAGTCCCGATTCTGATCCTTGGTGGAAACGCCTCCGAAGCGCTCGCGATAGAAGCGGTGGGGCATGGTGCCGAGGACCATCTCCCGCTGAATCACCTCGACAGCTATTCGCTTACCCGGGCACTGCGCAACGCGATCGAACGCAAGGCCCTCGAGGAAGCGTTGTACGACGAAAAAGAGCGCGCCCTGGTTACCCTCAACTCGATTGGGGACGCGGTGCTGTGTACCGATGTTTCCGGCAACATCACCTATCTCAATTTTGTCGCGGAAACCATGACCGGTTGGCGTCGGGAAGAAGCCACGGGCAAGCCTCTAGCCGAAGTCTTCCGGATCATTGATGGCATCACGCGCAAGAGCGCTCGAGACCCCATGGAGATGGCCGTCGAACAAAATAGGACCGTGGGACTGACGGTCAATTGCGTGCTCATCCGACGCGATGGATTTGAATCCGCCATCGAAGATTCCGCCGCCCCAATCCACGACCGGGCAGGACTGGTCACCGGAGCGGTGATCGTTTTCCATGACGTGAGCGCGGCACGGGCGATGTCGCTGCAGATGACTCACGCCGCGCAGCACGACGTGGTCACGAATCTGCCCAATCGCCTACTCCTCAACGACCGGATTACGCAAGCCATTGCTCTGGCACGCCGCCAGAAAAAAACGATTGCCGTGATCTTTCTGGACTTGGACCGTTTCAAATACATCAACGATTCGCTGGGACACGCCACCGGGGACCAGCTTATTCAGTCCGTCGCAAAACGATTGTTGGCTTGCGTGCGCGCATCCGACACCATCAGCCGCCAAGGCGGAGATGAATTTGCGATCCTGCTTTCGGAGATCGCTACTCCGGAAGACGCTGCCAAGTGCGCAGCACATATACTGCTTTCGCTCAGCGAACCCCACTCCATCGGAGGACAGGATTTGCGCATCGTTGGCAGCATCGGTATCAGTGTGTACCCGGAGGACGGAGAAGATGCGGAAACGCTGATCAAGAATGCGGATACGGC
>Ga0210399_10001277_pt1 | contig 19756 bp, 19 predicted proteins | sample IncBWC14MmetaG_FD_150865 | JGI IMG/M metagenome (GOLD analysis project Ga0210399, IMG submission 150865) | Forest soil microbial communities from Barre Woods Harvard Forest LTER site, Petersham, Massachusetts, United States - Inc-BW-C-14-M | ecosystem: Environmental > Terrestrial > Soil >...
CTTCGGTGGCACTGCCTTCGGCACCCCTGCCTTCGCTTCTACCGCCGGCTTCTCAACCGGCGGCTTGACTGCCGGGCGCGCCGCGGGATGCTCGGCTACTCCCTTTTGCTGCGTAATGGCGCGCAGCACGTCTCCGGGCCGCGAAATATTCGACAGGTCAATTTTGGTCTTGATTCCTTCGTCGCCATGGGCGGCGCGCGAAGCCTTCGCCGAACTCGGCGCTCCCTCGGAGCGGCCGCGGAGATGCTTTCGCACCAGTTCCGCTTCGTGATCTTCCAGAGAACTGGAGTGCGTTTTCTTCTCCGTAACACCCACCGTGGTCAGCACGTCAAGAATTTCCTTGCTCTTGACTTCCAACTCACGGGCCAGATCATTGATTCGAATCTTACTCATCCGCTCTCGTTTCCTCTTCTTGTCCCGCTAATTTCGTGTATCTAAGCTCGCATGTCTAACCTCGGGTGACTAGCGTTTGACGAACCCCGCGCCTTCGGTTCGGACGCAACTCCGAACTCGCCGCGCTCCCTGTTCAGCTCTTCTTGTCTTCCGCGGCTTCTTCGGTCGCAGATTCAGCGGTCGGGGCATCTTCGGTCGCGGTTTCCTCAGATGCGGCCTCTTCAATCGAAGATTCGGCGACTTCTTCCGCCGCCGCCAATTCGGTGGGCTCCGCTTCGGTTGGCTCCGCTTCAGCGGCCAGTACATCCGCTTCAACCGAGCCCTCTGCCAGCGATTCCTCGCTGAAAGCCGCTTCGGTGGCGGCTTCTTCAGTGCCCTCCGGTTCCGCGGCGGCTACTGCCTCGCCGCCATCCAGAGTGGCAAAGTAATTATTGACCGCAATACTGATTTTTTCCACCGTTTTCGGGCCAATGCCTTCAATCGCTTCCAACTGCTCCGGCGTCATATCGGCCAGCGACTCCACCGTGTTCACTCCCGCCGCCTTCAGTTTCTCGACCAGCCCTTCGCCCAATCCGGTAACAATCTCCAGCGGAGTTACGGTCTGCGTAACCAGCGCCGACATCTGCTGTTCCACTTCCTGCCGCTTTTCCTCTTCGCTCTTGATGTCGATCTTCCAGCCCAGCAGCTTCGCCGCCAGCCGTACGTTCTGCCCTTTTTTCCCGATCGCCAGCGAGAGTTGCGTATCGTCGACCACCACTTCCAAATGCTTGTCCGTCGTATCCACAATCGTCACGCGGCTCACTTTCGCTGGCTGCAGCGCCTTCTCCGCGAATGTAACCGCATCCTCGTGATACTCGATGATGTCGATCTTTTCTCCGCGCAGCTCGCGGATGATCGACTGCACCCGCATGCCCTTCATGCCCACGCAAGCTCCGACCGCATCGACGTCCTTGTCCTTCGACATCACCGCGATCTTCGTCCGCTCGCCCGCTTCCCGCGCGATCGCCCGAATCACCACCGTGCCGTCATAAATTTCCGGTACTTCGGTCTGGAACAGATGCTGGACTAATTCCGGAGCGGAGCGCGAAGCGATCACGCCCGGTCCTTTCACCGCTTTCTCCACCCGCACGATCACTACCCGAATCCGCTCGCCCACCGCGAACGATTCCAGTCGCGACTGCTCTTTGCGTCCCATGCGTGCTTCGGCCTTGCCGATATCGAGAATCACGTCGGGACCCTCGAGCCGCTTCACGGTCGCATTCACCACCTCGTTCACGTGCCCGATGTATTCGTTGTAAACGGTGTCGCGTTCCGCCTCGCGTACTTTCTGAAAGATGACTTGTTTCGCAAGCTGCGCCGCAATCCGCCCCAGAATCCCTTCCGTCACTTTCGGGATCATCAGCTCTCCGCCCGCTTCCGCGCTCGGATCCAACTTCCGCGCCTGCTCCACCGTGACCTGCAGATTCGGATCTTCCACCTGCTCCGCACTCTCGACGATCGACTTCACCGCGTAAGCGCTGATCTTGCCGCTCTCTTTGTCGAGCACGGCGCGCAAGTTTTCCTGCGTCTTATAGTATTTGCGCGTGGCCACGACAATGGCGTCCTCGACCGCGCTCACCACAATTTGCGGATCAATGCCCTTCTCCCGGCTGACCCCTTCGATAATGTTGTAAAGCTCACTAGCCATAAAAATTCCAAACTGTTCAAGTCTCGGGTCTTAGGTGACACGTCTTAGAACTTGGTTTTCCTGGGACTTGAGACCTAACCCCTGAGACCGTGCCCCTAGATTTCCGGTACTAGATTCGCTTTCTCTACGTTCCGTAACTCAATCTCAACGTTCAGCGCCTCGCCTTCCTTTGGACGCATCTTCTTCTTGCGCGCCGCGCTTAGATCCAGCAGCAGCTTTCCGTTCTCGAAGCTTTCCAATTTCCCTTCAAAATGCCGGTTGTTGCTCACTGGTTCCCGTGTCGTCAATTTCACGCGATGTCCGCGGAAGCGCTCAAAATCCGCCGCCTTCGTCAGCTTGCGATCCAGTCCCGGAGAAGAAACCTCCAGCACATACGATCCCCCCGGAAAAGCATCTTCAACGTCGACGATGGTCCCGAATTCCCGGCTAAACTTCGAGCAATCCTCGTGCGTCACGCCGTCCGGACGATCAGTTGCTGGCACCGCTCCCGGTCGGTCAATGAATACGCGTAGTGTGCGGTGCTTACCCGCCCCGCGCACTTCCACTTCGACTACTTCCAGCCCGCTCGAGCCCGCCACCCGCTCGGCAATCTGCCGGACCTTATCCAGATCAAAAGCCATGTTTTCAGCAATTTGCGCCGGAGCCGTCGCGCCAGGCCATTCCCGATGATCGGCCCAACTAAAAAGTGGGCTTTCGCCCACTGGTGTGCTTCGACAATCCTGGCACTACGACACAACAGTTTTCGTTACCAACTATACGCCGCCCATATGGAAAACACAAACCAGGATGCCTTGCGCCAAAGGGCAGAAGAGCGCCTCTAACTCGCTCGGAGGGGGCTAGCGTAGGGACGGACGCATTCGTCCGTCCATGCCGAGTAAAGCTAGACACGGAATCCAGTATTGGGTTCCATGCGGACTTCCACAACTCTCTACACCCGCCATCTCGCGAAATGTTCTCACAAGAAAGACCGAAACTATCATCGTTGCGGCTGTCCCGTCTGGTTTCAGCGGAACCGCAAACGCTGGAGCGCCGAGACCAACGATTGGGCCGAGGCGCTCCAGCAAGCAGCCGACATCGAATCGGGCGCGAAAGCCAAGGCCCCCTCAACGATCACGGTCGAAACCGCGATCAACCTCTATCTCGTCAAGCGGTCGAAAAAACTCAAAAATGCTGGCAAGGCTCCCTAGCATCGAAACCTACCATTCGGCATGTCTGAAAACTTTGACCCTGCTGTGCACCCTCGGTGGTGGCCGGGACCAGAGGAAATCGCCAACCAAATGATTGTCGCAATTTCCCACCCTCTAAATGAGAGCAGTTTCGCCTGAGGCGATTCTTCTCCCGAATGAAAACCAGCGAGGCAACTATGCTAGACATGATCGACGGAATGAACACCGACGTAATGAATACCACTGAGTCCTTGGCCACGGATTTCCCCCCAGAAGCGATGGATTCGCAGAATGAGCTAGGGGAAGCGATCACCAACCTGTGGGTTGCACATGCAAACGCAAAGATCGCTGCCAGAGCCACCAACGAACAGCTTCGGGCACTTCGAGCGAAGTTGGGCGAGCAACTGTCAGAAATGAAACAGAGACTCGCGAAGCCGGGACGAGGCGGACAATGGTCGTCGTTCTTAGAGGAACGACAAATTCCTCGCCCCACGGCCGACAGGCTTGTCGCTCGCCACCTGCGGTCGCTAAACCCGGATGCGAATCTGCTCGCTGAGCCAATTGCCGAACCTACGGAAGAAGAAGTTCAGAAACTTTTCACCTCTGTCTGGCCCAAACTACGGCGCACTCTGCGGTCGCGCCAGAGCCTCATCCTTTTTATCGATCTGCTCACAGCTCACTGCGAAAACAGCGAGCAAAGGGTTCAGGAGATTGCTGCGGTCATGCCCGACGCGGCGACGATCCACCCGGTATCGTCGGATGGAGATTCCTTTGGTGAACCCGAATCCGGTTCCGTTGCCATTGTCGCTTGCGCAGATGAACAAGTGATCCGAACTACGTCATAATATCGGGGCATGTGCGCCCTTTCCGCTGACGCCAAATCGACCGTGGTTTTGGATCGCGAGCCTGACCAAGAGAAAAACCTCGACCCCTCCGGCCCCCGCATCCGCTGCCCGCTCTGCGGCTGGTCGCCACGGAAGGATGACCGTTGGGAGTGTAGCTGCGGCCACCTATGGAACACATTTGACACCGGAGGAGTTTGCCCCGCCTGTCTTCATCACTGGACTGCAACCCAGTGCCGCTCGTGTAAGCGGTGGTCGCCGCATTCTCTTTGGTATGCGGAGTGACTCGCAAATCCGATGGAGATCGACTTTGCGTTTCAGGACAGTGCAATCAGTTCTGTGGGTTACGAATGTTGCTGCATCCACGACGAGGCGAAGATTGGTGGCCCTAGCATTTCCATCCCGTATTTCGCCATGAGGTCTCGCATCGTATCGGGACTCTTCTTGCCCATCGGCACTCTCCCCATCTCGTCAAAAAACTTCTCAAATCCACCGGGCTGGCACATAAGGATCAACTTGCTGTCTGTTGTGGCAGTGTTCGCCCAGACATGAGGAATGTCGCGAGGCAGCCAAATGCTTGCGCCCGTCAGCAGACTGTGTTCCTCGCCACCTGCTCTGAAAATGAATTCACCCGATAGCACGTAATACCACTCGTCTTCACGATGATGAACATGGAGGAACGGCCCTGAGCGCGGCAAAGCGTTAAGCTCGAAAATCGTGCATGCGCCGTTGGTATCGTCACTGGATACTTTGCACGGGGAGGTTTGCGCTTGTGCGGCATTGCCGAACGCAAAAGCGATTCTCACCGGGCTTGGCAACGGCAACCCTCCGGGCAGGAGTCGTCTGCCAAGCTAATAGCGGAGTAACGGATGCAACCCCAAAACCGTACAGTAGAGTGCGGCGGTCGATGTTCGGCATGATGGATACCCTCCACAGCGCTTCCCGGAGTGGCGATGCTGGGATGCGATTTTATCGCAGTTCGCCGTTCGAATTCCCGCGGCGGCACCTGCTGTTGTGCTCCAACACCCCCCTCAATCGGATACTCTTATTGGATTAGGGGTTTGCCCGTGACTCTTCCCTCTTCAACAACCTCCTCCCAGCAATGGAATGCGGCTGTCTATGCCGATAATGCTCATTTCGTGCCCGCGCTCGGGCAACCAGTGGTGGATTTGCTCCTGCCCCAGTCGGGCGAGCGCATCCTCGATTTGGGTTGTGGTGACGGGGTGCTGACGGAAAAACTGGTTGCTCTGGGTGCACAGGTGGTTGGCATCGACAATTCTCCGGACATGATCGCTGCTGCTCGTCTGCGCGGACTTGACGCGAGGATAGGGGATGCCCGTGCGCAGGTGTTTGGGAACGAATTCGATGCCGTCTTTTCCAATGCCGTCCTGCACTGGATCAAGGACGATCCGGACGCCCCGATTGCTGGTGCATTCCGCGCCCTCAAGGCCGGAGGAAGATTCGTAGGCGAGTTGGGCGGACATGGGTGCGTCGGCGCGATTACTGTCGCGTTGATGGCTTCGCTTGAGCGTCGAGGCGTCAAAGATGCCTCTTCGTGGATTCCGTGGTACTTTCCGACGGCCGAAGACTATGAACTGCGGCTGCGGCGGGCGGGGTTCGTGCCCCGGACTGTACAACTGATTCCACGCCCTACGCCTCTCCCAACCGGAATGCGCGGGTGGCTCAACACATTCGCCAATCCGTTCTGCGCCGCGCTGCCGAGTGAGGAGCGCGGAGCCTATCTCGATGAAGTTACAGCATTGCTCAAGCCCGTACTTTGCGATGCGGACGGGCGTTGGACAGCGGATTATACGCGCCTTCGTTTTACTGCTATCAAACCCTGAAATGAACCCGTCAGGTTTTACTTAGGGTAACCCTACTACGATGAACCGCTGGCGTCACAGCGGGCAGCAGATTCACAGCGCAGGCATCGGGTTTTACAATTACCCGATTGCGAGGTTAGGCATTCGTGACTGAAGCCGAATCGAAAAAGCATCTCGACGCCGCCGAGGAAAGCCCTAAACAGATTGCTGCCGCCGTGTTGGGCCTGCCGGAGAAAACGCTCCGCTATAAACCCTCCCCGGACAAATGGTGTATCTGGGAGATTCTTGGACACATGGCTGACATGGAAATCCTCTACGCCTACCGTATGCGGCAAATGCTTGCTGACAAGGACCCGGTGATCGCGCCGATTGATCAGGACGCTTGGGCGAAGAATCTGGGATATCTGGAATCACCGATCTCGGAACTGGTCGCGCTTTACGGGCTCAACCGCCATGCGAATGTGAGGTTGCTGCGGAGGCTGAAAGCAGCTGACTCAGAGAAATCCGCACGCCATCCTGAACTCGATCACCCGGTCACCGTTGGCGACTATGTGGAGATGATGGCGAAGCATGGTCCGAATCATTTGGAGCAAATCGAGCGGCTGAAGAAAGAAGCGACGGGGAAATAAATGGTTTTTGGCAAAAGCACGAATGGCCCATCCCTATCTCATTTCCTTTGCTGCCTCAGCCAGCACTTCGATGATCCACGGCCCGGCTTCCTAATGGCAACAATGCCAAGCCATGGGATAATTTAGCCTTCCGCATTGAGGAGCTTGCATGCAAATGGCGTCTCCCGATTTCGCCCAACTTAAATCGAATATGAAAGCAAGCTGGATGGCTGGGGATTTCGGCCAGATCGCTAACTTTACCGTCAAGGCCGCCGAGGATTTCGTCGCACGGACTACCCAAATCTCTTCCGGGATTCGTGTTCTCGACATTGCCTGCGGCACAGGCAATACTGCCATCCCAGCCGCACGGGCAGGTGGTTTGGTCACAGGTGTGGACCTCGCACCTAATCTGTTGCAGCAAGCCCGCAAACGGGCGGCAGAAGAGCAATTGGACATACGGTTTGAGGAGGGCGATGCAGAAGACCTTCCGGTTGGCGATCATGAATTTGATGTCGTGCTCACCATGTTCGGGGCGATGTTCGCCCCTCGCCCGGAGCGCGTGGCTGAGGAGTTGATTCGTGTTTGCAGGTCGGGAGGATTGATTGCCATGGCCAATTGGACTGCGGAAGGATTCGTCGGCAGGTCATTCCGCTTGACTGCGGAAATGTTGCCGCCTCCGGCTGGGGTTCCCGCCCCGGTGCTCTGGGGAAACGAGGATATGGTTCGGCAGCGGCTCTCAGGCGGAAGCTCTAAGCTGAGCATGACTCGGGAGAAAATCTGGTTTCACTATCCGTTTGGTCCAAAACATGTGGTGGAGTTCTTTCGACAATACTTCGGGCCTACTCAGGTCACATTTTCAAGACTGGATATACGCGGCCAAGCGGAGTTGGCGTCTCGATTGGAGTCATTGTGGGCTGAGCACAACACGGCGTCGGATGGGAGCACCAGAGTCGAAGCCGAGTATCTGGATGTCCGGGCGATTCGTGCCTAGTCCCCGAGCACGTCAGCCCTGCGCCCGCTGCGCGAAACGCTTCCAGCGGGGCTGCAATTCAGCAAAGTCCGTTTCATTTATCAACTCCGCTGTTCCTCACCCCGCTCTGGTTCCATCGGGCACTCCGGATTCCGGCACGGCCAGTACCGGGGTGATTCCGTCCGAATAGCCGATGTCAAACAGCATTCCTTCAGAAACCATCCCGGTAGTGGGCTACTTTGAATTTTGAGACGGCTGGCGAACGTGGCATACTGGTGCTATGCCAAAGCGTATTAGCACCAGACCTTCGGACGTGAACCAAGCCGCTTTCCAGATGGTACAGCGTTCCACGGCAGAGCCGGAACCGATACCAACGAAGAAGCCGCCCCGAGCTTCCAAGGCAGAAATTTCCCGCGTTATGTCTGCGATGGGTCGCAGGGGAGGCAAAATCGGCGGCAAGGCTAGTTTGCTCACCATGACCCCAGAGGAGCGTAGGGAGAGGGCTCTACAAGCTGCAAAAGCACGCTGGGCAAAGCGTAAATAGGCAACTTTGATGCCATGCTAGGCATTCTAAAGTAGGTGCCCGTTCGATCACTTTCCTAACAGGAAATTGACAGGTAGGGTACACTTTATGGCCAAAGACAAGACTGTTCCGAAGAAAGGCCCTCATCGAATGGCGACGGCTTCCAAACCCGAGACGAACGAGGAAGCGATCCACAGTGAATTTGAAGCGGAGTTGAATGCCTTCGCCACGAAGGTTCATGGCGTCATCCAAGAGGCTCGCAACAAGATGACCGACGAGGAAGTGGAAAAGGCAGACCGTGAAGCTAAAACTATCTTGGAGTCCTCCACCTCCACGCCAAAGCCCTCGCAGCATAGCGCCTAAACTCATCTCGTAATTCTTCTTTCGCTTCCTCAGGAATGTGCTCCCCATACTTCCCCAGTAGCTTGTCGAACCCCTCAAAATCATTGCTCATAACCAGAGCGCGATACTGCCGAAGGATTTCAGGTGTCAGCCTCTGTGCCTCGCGGCGAGTGTAAACAGGTTCTGTCATGCTTGGGGTTCCTTTAACCCACTGATGCCGTTTTCAAACTTAATCTCCAGATGCGACCAACAACGGCCTTCCAACCGCGTACATACCTGGAGCGGTCATCCTTACACGGCTTGCCTTTAATAACTTCCCAAGAGTCAATCGGGTAAAGTTCACGCCCAATTCAGCACGTTGCGCGATTTCCTTAAGCGGATACTCTCGCTCAGGCTTAGTCCGCAAGACTTCCATAATGCGATCCCCTGCCTTCCCTCTAGAAGGCGCTGAATCAGCTGCCGTGATTTGTGCGCCAACAGTGGAGTTGGCTGGCGTAGCCTTCCGCTGATTCTTTTTCCCCTTCTTCTTGGGCCGTTTATTAACTGATCCCGCAGGATTCACCGCCCTGATGTGGGCGGGATACCACGAACTCAATCCCCAGCCATCCTTGAAGCGCAGAATCTTCCCGTCACTCTTAAGTTTAAAAAGTGCCCCTGTGACGGTATTGTCAAAGTTGCTTGCATTGGATTCAACTCCACCCTCACGCAGCGCAGCGGCGATCTGCTTGTTCGTCCTCTTCTTCATCGGAGAGGCCGACAAATACAACTCAATACAGGCTGGCACGCTTTTGCCATAAAAAGCACCTTCCGGCAGATCAATAGGCTGCCCCACGTCGCCGTTGTGAGTTGCAGCACCGGACGACAGGTCTATTCCTTCGAGTGTCTGGCCGCCGGGATCAAGAGACAGTGCGGACTTTAACGACACCAATACCGCTTGCCATGCCGCAATCCTCGCTTCTACATACGCGAAGAGCGGATTTGGATTCTCGTTAGCCATAGCTGTTTTCCCCTTTCAATCGGACCTAGAATCGTGTATACAAAAAGCGAGCGCAGGAATTGTATGGGGCGGATTTCTCCGCCCCCGCCCGCGACGGGCGGCTTTCTTCTACGCATACCAACACCTCGCTTCCCAGCCGAGCGGGTTCGGAACTAGGCCGGAAAACTTAGACCGAACCCACTCAGCCGACCTACACTCGATAGATAGCAGAAAACCTCCGAACGGCACAAGTACAAAATTAGATAATGTGGGATGTTCTCTTGGGCGCCCATTCCCTGCCCATGACGCTTCTTGGGCGCCGGGGCTTACATTATGGATTACCGCTTTAGCATAACGCCACTAATTATAGGGTTAAACGTCATTTTGTGATTGACAAATGCTAAAGCGTATTAGTAAGATGAAGACACTATGAATCGTCTAGACGCCATTACGCGAGCACAAGTTATCGGATGCCTAATTGAAGGCTGTTCCATCCGCTCTACGGTTCGCATGACCGGAGTTGCCAAGAAAACCGTCATGCGCGTACTGGTTGAAGTCGGCGAAGTCTGTGCGATTTATCAAGATCAGGCATTCCGAAACCTGCGCTGCAAGCGGCTTCAACTCGATGAGATGTGGGCGTGGATATATTGCAAGGAGAAAAACCGCACGGAAGAGATTGCCCGCAAAAACCCCGATGCTGGCGATGTTTGGCTGTGGGTCGCAGTCGATGCCGATACTAAATTGGTTCCCTCTTGGCGGCTCGGGCAGCGCGACCTAGCGACCGCTACAGACTTCGTGAATGATTTGGCCCAGCGCGTCAAGGGGCGCGTACAGATCACCACGGATGCCCTTAAAACCTATGTGAACGTGATTGAGGATGCGTTTGGTTCTGAAGTGGATTTCGCCCAGCTTCACAAGGTCTATCGTTCTCCAATGGAAAACGAGACGCGCTATTCTCCCGCAAAGTGTATCGGCTGCTCTACGAAAGACGTGAGCGGAAACCCTGACCCCAAGCATGTTTCGACTTCGTTCGTAGAGCGCCAGAATTGGACGGTTCGCACCACGATGCGCCGCTACACTCGCCTATCGAATGGTTTCAGCCGCAAGCTAGAGAATCACGCGGCTGCGACGGCCCTCAATTATTTCGCCTACAACTTCATCAAAATTCATCGTACACTTCGCGTGTCCCCGGCTATGGCCGCTGGCGTGACAGATCGCCTCTGGAGCGTAGAGGATTTGGTTGCCCTCTGGGAAGCCTACGAACAGCGGAGGGCGGAAAGAGCGGCGTAAATGAAGTCGTTGTTTGTGATTTCTTCCCTCACAGCAATCGGAGCATTTTGCGTATTCTGCATCATTCAGCCGCGTAAAGTTGCAGCCTATGCGAGATCTGAGTACCTCAAAAGTTCGACATGGATAAGAAATTGGCCGTTCATGAAGATGGTCACGATGGAATGGTTCCCCTTGTATCTGCGTGGCATGGGAGTGATTGGCCTTTTGGTTGTCCTCACAGCGGTGGTCGAGTTCCTACAAACAATTTCAAAGTAGCCCACTACCACCATCCCTGCCATCTTGCGTGGCGGAAGGTTCACAACGAATAGCGCTTGCTTGCCTTCTATCTCCCGTGGATTTGTCCGCTCGCGTTTCATCCCTGCCATGACCGTACGCACATGATCACCGAAGTTAACTCGAAGTGCTACCAATTTTTCCGAATTGGCAACATCGCTGACGGATTCAATGGTACCAACTCTTATGTCGATTTGGTCGAGGAGTTCGGGCAAGATCGGGGGCTTGACCTGGGCGGGCGTCATGTTGCGATTTTAGACGGAAGCTCACGAGTACGCCGTCGCGAAGCCCCGCGAAAACAGTGATCACTTTTTCGACTCGCGGAGCTATCAGGATTGCGGGAGTGGGACTAGCTCATATACCACCCGCCGTTGACCGAAATCGTCTGCCCGGTCATGTAGTCATTCATCGTCAGCATCACCGCTACCGAAGCCACGTCGTCAACCGAACCGAAATGCCCATCGGAATCAGAGCCGGACTTGCGTTTGGATTGCTAGTCACCTTATCCGTCTCAATCAGCGCCGGAGCGATGGCGTTTACGGTGATCCCCTCTTTAACGAATGATGAGGCACAGGAATGCGTCAGCCATGCTCCAAGTCGTCGCAGAGCCGCCAGATGATATCGAACCAGCCGTCGTCATGTTCGAAGCCCCGTGGCATCGCCGTGTAGCGAACGTCGCCCTTGGTCTTGAACCACGTCGGATATCGCTCCTACAATCCGCCTAAAATCGAACCCGAAAAGCAAATTCAGCCGCCGCCACCTGCACGACCGCCTGAAAAGAAAAAGTAACCGCGTCTGTTGGTTGCAATTGAACCCGGACAATCCTGATTCCGAGAACGGCTGATCTCCTGCTTGGCTGGGTGACGCCGATCAATTTCGTCCATTATTCGTTCTGCCCACCGGGACCGCGTCGGCAATGGCGCTCACCGTCGCAGGAACCCGCGCTCCGCTGTCATACTGTGCCAGCTTCCGTGCCGCGAGAATGCTTGCTGCGATCAGCAGAACGCGCTTTCGACCTTCGTCCATTTGGGCTGCACCGGACGGAACCTCACGCAAGATTGCGCGAGGTCGAGACAGAAGTATAGCACGATATTCTCCATTTGTTCGCCTACTAATCACCAACAGTGCAAAGCGACCGCCTCGGCGACGGGCTGCTGGTTCGGATGTCGCTGGGATAGGCACAAGGGAGTGGCCACAAGGGGTGTGGCGAGGTTCGCAACCGCCCTGATGGGCTGAGGTCGGACTGTGGCCGTGTACACATCCGTGTACACAACACATACACAAGAGGAACAAATCAGGGGAAACTCCATTTTCCCAAGATTCGTGGGAAATCCTTCGGTCGGCATGCAAGCCAATGATTCGACAACCGATATCCGTCGTTCGCATTCAAATTCCCATCGGCACTGGAAAAAAGAATTACCCTTGACACCATCTGAAGTAACCTTGCCCTCGACTCGTCCATCCCCCAAACTTCTCCTGATGCGTTTTTCCCGCGCCCATCTCGCTATCGCTCTGGGCTCCGCTGGCCTGCTGGTGCTCGTGTTCTTGGGCTATTTGTACTGGCTCAGCAACCAGCCCCCAGTCCTGTCGCGCTCCGAGGAACGCGATCCCCTGACCCAGATGCCGATCAGCATCACCATGAATCCATTTCGCGATCGCACCATCGAACGCACCGCCAATAGCTTTATCTCTGAGATGCGCGACGGTAATTGCCGCAAACTGCTCACCCAGTGGGAAAGGGACTACCGCAGGAAGCGCGCCGACTTCCTCTGCAACTCCGAAGCCCAGCACCCGCTGATTTCCTGGAACCTGGTGCAATGGGAGGACGCGCCGCCCCTGGTGATTCTGCAGTACAAAGGCGAGCGTTACAGCAACCCTGGCCAGACCGCAACCTACAAAGATCTCTTTTCGGTAACCGAAGAAAAGAAAGATTCAGGCTGGACGGTTACGAAGTACGACGCCTTCTACTAGAACTGACCGCTACTTCCCAGCTTTCGAAAACTGCAGGCTCTGGATACTTTCGGCCAGTCCATTCAATCTTTCACTGGCGTTGACCGTAAACGCGATCACCAGCAGCTTGCCATTTCGAATCGTGCTGAACACCCGCGCATGTTTTTGCACCAACGGGTCCGAGTGCTCAAACTCCGAAACTACAAAATCGGCTCCTGCCACCGACATACGCCTTGGTCTCCCGACTGCCGATACCACCTCCTGGCCAGCAGCCCATTTGTTGATCTTTTCCTCGGCCGCGGAGTCGCTCAGGCTGGCAAACTTTGAGCGTGGGTACGTCTCGATGGCCACGGAATACCAATCGGCTGCGGCATCGTCAGGCCCGGAAACCAGCGACAACATCACATCAAACGTATTCGTGGTATGAGCAGCAGCGGCGCGGGCACGGACGGCATCCTGTGCATCGGCCGTTTCGTCGGTCATGCCCTGCGGCGGCGTGTAGCGAACAGCGAGTTCCGCGTTGTAATATACGCCGTCGTTCAACCCACTTCCCGTAGCGGGTGGCGCGGCCAGTGCAATTACCGGGGCAACCACGCTCAGCGTAATGGCAATCGATCGTTTCACCGACGGTTATCTTACCACTCCGGTCCTGGCTGGCCCTCCCGTCACTACTATCCTCCGATATGCACCATAGTCCGCGACGCCGGCACAAATCCCGGCTCGCCAATGTGGTGCCGTTCTTCTTTCTTCTCCACCACCTTCAGGATGAACTCCGCGAGCTTCTCGTCCGCCGCGCCGCGCCGCATCAACTCGTGCAGGTCGTGATCCCACACCGAAAACAAACATGTACGGAGCTTGCCATCCGAGGTGATGCGAATTCGGCTGCAATGTCCACAGAATGGATGCGACACCGGCGCGATGATTCCAATCTCGCCCAGGCCATCGGAGAAGCGATATCGCCGCGCCGTTTCGCTGCGCTGGTGCGCAATCTCCTCCAGCGGCAGATACTCCGACATGCGCGCGAGAATCTCATCGAGTGTAACTACAATTTCCGGAGTCCAAACGCGGTCCTCTTCGAGCGGCATGAATTCGATGAAGCGCACCACCACCCGCTCTTCCCGCGCGAACTTTCCAAAGTTAACGATTTGATCTTCGTTGAATCCGCGCAACAGCACGCAATTGATTTTCACCGGATCGAGCCCCGCCTGCCGCGATGCGCGAACTCCCCGCAGCACACTCTCGTATCCATTCGGCACGCGCGTAATGCGCGCAAATCGTTCGGGGTCCACCGCGTCCATGCTGACCGTCACGCGATCAAGCCCGGCATCTTTCAGCGGCTGGGCAATCTCAGCCAGCAGATGGCCGTTCGTCGTCAGCGCTATTTCAGGCTTGCTGCCGTCTGCGGTTCGCAGATTTGCGAGGTCGCGTACGAAGTCCACAATCCCTTTGCGCAGCAGCGGCTCGCCACCCGTCAGGCGAATCTTCGTGATCCCGAGCCCAACCAGTATCCGCCCCATCCGCAGATAATCTTCGAACGGGAGTTCCGCATACGCCGCGCCGTTCGTCCCCGTCCGGCAGTACACACACCTATAGTTGCACCGGTCCGTGATCGAGATCCGCAGGTCGTGGATCGAGCGCCCGAAATTGTCGGTGAGGTTCAGCATTCAGCAGTCAGCCTTTAGCACTTAGCCTTCATATGTCACCGAGCCGGTTCGGCTCAATGCCAAGTGCTAAATATCCACGAAAGGAAGCAAGCAGGCACGGACAGCCCCAGCGAGCGTTTCCTTTCCAACACGGGAGGCGCAGATGTTTCCATCCGCACCCTCGGATCGTACCTGTCAAACCGGCGCAACCCTCGCCCCCGCCGCCAGAAAATCTCTCAGGCCACGGGGATCGGAAACTCGACCATGATTATAGATGCCGAAGTAGGACTTCCGGAAACAGCTGTTTGCGTCGTACCCGCGTGATCGATTGCTGCATTGATGGCCCACAGTGATTGCGACTCTCCGATCCACGCCGGCAATGGAGACCGGGCGTCCTCGCCCGTCCCTCCACAAGACTGTTAAACTCTCCGCATGAAAGCCCTCGTCATCACTCGTTTCGGCGGTCCTGAGGTTCTCGAATTGCAGCAGGTTCCCGACGCGCATCCCGCGCCGGACCAGGTTCTGGTGAGAGTGGAAGCGGGCGGCCTGAACTTTGCCGATCTGATGACCATGGACGGCGGATACGCCAAGACTCCCAAGCCGCCGCTTACTGCCGGCCGCGAATTCGCCGGCGTCCAACTCGCTGCCAACGGCGACTCTAGCGGGCCACGGGTGATGGGCTACACGCAGTGGGCCGCCTTCGCCGAAAAAACCGTGGCGCATCGCAACCTCGTCTGGCCCATCCCGGAAAATTGGACTTCCGAGCAGGGCGCCGCGTTTCCCGTAAATTTCTTTACCGCCTACTTCGCCTACTGGAAGGCCGGTCTGCTCGTCCCCTCGAACGACAAGCCCGCCGCTCCCCGCGTCCTCATTCATGCCGTAGCCGGCGGGGTCGGCACCGCCGCTGTGCAAATCGGAAAGATTCTCGGCATCGAAATGTACGGGACTTCTTCCTCCGATGAGAAGCTCGCCCGAGTGCGCGAGCTCGGCCTGCAACACGGCATCAACTACAAGCAACACGATTACGCCGCTGCAATTCGAGACCTCACGCATGGCGAAGGCGTCGACGCGGTTTTCGAAATGCTGGGCGGCGAGCACGTCGCGAAAAGCGTCGGCTGCGTGCGCGACTTCGGACGCGTCATCGTCTACGGTGCCGCCACCGGCGAAACTCCTCAACTCGACACTCGCATTCTCTATGCGAAAGGCGCCAGCGTTCACGGACTTTGGCTGTCGTATCTCAGTGCGAACCGCCCGCTCATGGAGTCCGCGTGGAAGCAGCTTTCCGAATGGGTCGCCGCCGGCAAGCTGCATCCCGTGATCGGAACGGTTTTCCCAGTGGAGCAGGCGCGTAAGGCGTACACGCTGATGCAGGAAGGCAAGAATTACGGCAAGATTGTACTGAAGATTAGTTAGCAGCCATCGGCACTCTCGATAGGTCGTCATCCCGACTCTGAACGAAACCGAAGGGGAAGGATCTGCAGTTCGTCGGCATCTCCTGACTTCCTAACAAAACACCTCAACCCTGTTACTCCGGCAACGAGCACATACGTTGCTAACGCGGCAAGCGCCCGCGCGTCCAATAAGCACGTTCGCAAAAATACTTTGCAAAGAAGAAGTAAATCGGGAACTTACTCAAGCCGAGAAACGTATCCTGTAGCGAACCAACATAGGGTGGACGAAACAAGCTCGATCCACTCAACGGAATTTGCAGGGTGACGGGACTGGCGCACGCATGGTTTGGCGGCCCTGGGGGCGCCGGGTCCGATAAAAAAGTACGAGTGTGAGGCACGCGTCTTTTTACGTCACCCTGACATGCGCATTGTAGGACTTTACCCAGAAAAGGCAAGCCCTCAGTCGAGAGTCCTCAAACGATCACCAGCCGCCCCTAACGTCCCGGCCAGAAACCGGGCAGAAAGCAAAGGAGCATATGAAACTGAACAATCTTGCACTGAATCACTTGGCAAAGGCTGTTGTGCTCGGGCTGGCCGTGTTGCTCGCATCGAGTGCTTTCGCAAGTAACAAAGGTACGCTGCGGGTGCATGAGTCGTCCGAAGTCGCCGGCCAGCAACTCGCCGCCGGTGAGTATCAACTGCGCTGGGACGGAACCGGATCGAATGTCGAAGTAAGGGTTATGCAGGGCAAGAAGGAAGTCGCGAAAACTTCGGCAAAACTCGTCAACCTCGATAAAGCGTCCGACTACGACGCGGCGCTCGTAGACCATTCCAGCGGCAAAGCAATCGTTACCGAAGTACGCTTCGCCGGAAAGAAGTACGCTCTCGCCATCGTCACGACCGAGAAAGCCGAAATGAGCGAAGGCTCCAACAAGTAACTTACTAACTCCAACTCCTGGAGAGGAAAGTAAGCGGGGAGCACTCCCGTGCTCCCTTTTGTTTGTGGATTGAACCTACGCTGTTGCAGTCGGTCTATGGGGTGTCAGCTTTCTCCAACTCGGAACGTATATGCACGCTGCTGCCCGCGCTGGACTTCAACTTCCGTTCCCAGCTTTTGAATCCTGATTTCTTAACGACAACCGTGTGATCGCCTTCTGCCACCTGAACCTCAGAGGGCGTGCTGCCAACAAAATTGCCATCGATCTCAATGTCCGCGCCCGGTGGGCTCGAGTCGATCTGCAGCTTGGCGGCTCCATCCATTTGGCAACTCTCAGTACTTAGGCATCTTAAGGATCAATCCGCTCCACCCAAGCCGCGATCCCGCCCGTCAGGTTACTCACTTTGGTGAAGCCAGCCTGCTACGGAAACGCCCGTCCGCAATGGGCGACAATTTTGCGGCAGGTGGACAAAGCAATGCTGCACGACGAGCCGCGATCGATTCCTCATTGCTCCCTCGTTCTCTAGAGAGTACACTGCCTGCGCCACGGGAAGCTCTGGCCGGAGTCGTGTCTATGCATCGTCGGTTTTATCTGGCTGTAGTTGTCGCAATCGCTTTGTGTGCTTTGGTTGCTGCTCAGAATCAAACCTCTGTCGCCAAAGATCCGACGGCTGCTCAGGAAGCCCCGCCCCCAAACGGTGCCGCGATTGTGGGAAGCCCACCCTCGTCGGCAGGCACGGTCAGGCTCACGATCAAGACGACGGTCATAACAAACGATCTCAGCGTTAAGGTGGTACCGAAACTAGCGCTGAGCATCGAGGCCGAGAATGGCGTCCCGATTCAGATCAGCTCGAGCCTCGAGGGCATCGCAAACATTGATCTCTCCCCTGGCAAGTATCGAATCAAGAGCGTCCGTGGACTCGAGTTTGAATCCAAGCATTTTGACTGGGACGTTGGCTTTGATGTTAAGCCCGGTGATAACCAACTGGAACTCAGCAGCGATAATGCGAGGATTAAGGCATCTGACAAGCCAAGCCGTGTAACTGACGAACTTTCGACCCAATACAGGCGCTTGCAGAACTCGGTGGTAACTGTTTGGAGCGAATTTGGCCACGGCACCGGATTCATAGTCGACCGGAGTGGGTTGATCCTGACAAACCAACACGTTCTTGGACCGACGGACTATATTGCGGTCCAGTTTGACAGCTTCACGAAGGTTCTGGCCGTTAAGCTCATTGCTGACCCTCAGAAAGATATTGCGGTAATCTGGGCCGATCTGTCAGCGTTTCCGAATGCCATTGTGGCCCCCTTGGCAATAGACTCACCGAACGAACCCGCTGCTATAGAAGGTGAACGCGTTTTTTCCATTGGTAGTCCCCTTCATCAAACGAAAATCGTCACTACGGGCATCGTGAGCAAGGTTGAGCCACGCGTGATTATCTCCGATATCCGCATCGATCACGGCAACTCTGGCGGTCCTCTTTTTAATTCGTTAGGACAGGTGATTGGAATAACCACGTTTGGTGAACAGGGCCCTCAGGGAGGGGGTATCGCCGGTATCGTTCGCGTGGAAGAAGCTATAAAGCTCCTGGCGGATGCACGTGCGAAGATGGCGATGGTTTCGAAGCCAGCGGCGACTCTGCTTCCCGTTGAACCGGCTACTCTCTTTCCCATCGATGCGATAAAGGATACATTGCTCAGTGAAAAGTTCGAAACTAAGCATTATGCCTTTGGTCTCGGCGACTTCGACATTGCGATCATCACGCCTCCTCTGCGGTACCGGATGGAGCGGGAATCAGAAATCAAAGCGGGGAAGGAAAAGGCGAAACGAACGAGGAAAAGCCCCGAAGCGGTGCAAGGCACGTTTCGACCACTGGATGACCTGAAGAATTGGGAGGAATATGTGGGCGGGTATCAATCGATTATGTTGATACGCGCTACGCCCAAGATCCACGAGACTGGCGGATCTATTTTCAGGAGGAGCATGCTTACTGGCCTGAGCCAGGGCGGATATGGCGGGCCGGCCACGATGCGCTTTAAGACGGATTTCTACAGGATGCACCTGAAATGCGGTGATAAAGAAGTGGCACCGATTCAGCCCGGCAAGATTGCTCACGTGATGGACCTTCATAACTATTTCGTAAACGCCACAGATGCGACCTATGAAGGTTTTTATACCTATCCGCCCGATTCGATTTCGCCATCGTGCGGGCAGGTTGTATTAGAAATGTTTTCAGAGAAACAACCGGAAAGCGCTGCCACGAAAGTGTTGGATGAAAAAACTGTTAGCAGGGTCTGGGAAGACTTCGAGCCCTACCGAAAGGCGACCTCGCAACCCGCTCCCAAGCCCTGAAGCTTAATTAAATCAGGCATTGAAAAGGCCTAGTTGGCCAACTTATTCGCAGCCCAAATGCGAGATGGTCGGCAGCGACCAGTTGGAGAACTAACCTTAGTACTTAGGCATCTTAGGATCGATCCGCTCCGCCCAAGCCGTAATCCCGCCAGTAAGATTACTCACTTTAGTAAAGCCCGCCTGCTTCAGGAATGCAACGGCTTTCGCGCTTCGCCCACCCATCTTGCAGTGGGCAACAATTTCGCGGCTGGAGTCAAGTTCGCTCACGCGCTTCGGCAGATCACCGAGCGGGATGAGGTATCCGTTCAGGTTGCAGATCTGGTATTCGTGCGGCTCGCGCACGTCGAGAATAAAAATATCGGCCTTGGCGTCTAACTTCTTTTTTAACTCTTCCACCGAGATCGCTGGCACATCGCCACCGGCCGCCACGGGCGCTTCCACGCCGCGGATTCCGCAGAACTCTTCGTAATCAATCAGCTTCGTGATCGTGCGGTGGGTGCCGCAGACGGGGCAATCGGGATTCTTGCGTAGCTTGAGTTCGCGGAATTTCATGCCGAGCGCATCGACCAGCAGCAATCGTCCGACCAGC
>Ga0210399_10001279_pt1 | contig 19746 bp, 16 predicted proteins | sample IncBWC14MmetaG_FD_150865 | JGI IMG/M metagenome (GOLD analysis project Ga0210399, IMG submission 150865) | Forest soil microbial communities from Barre Woods Harvard Forest LTER site, Petersham, Massachusetts, United States - Inc-BW-C-14-M | ecosystem: Environmental > Terrestrial > Soil >...
CAAGCCGCAGGGATTCAGCGTCAACATCGGTCTGACCGACATCAAGGAAGCCGAGCGCATCTTCAGCGCGCTCTCCGAAAACGCAACTGTCACCATGGCTCTCGGCGAAACCTTCTGGGCGCATCGGTTCGGCATGCTCACCGACCGCTTCGGCATTCCCTGGATGGTCAACGTCGAGCGCGCCGGAGTGCAGGCCGCTTAAGGATTGCTCATTTTGGAGTAGGATAGTTTTCCCGGATTCTCGAACAATACCGCAACTACGAATCGAACGAAAAGGAGCAGAAGCACATGAGCAAGGTTCGAGTGTTGGTTGGCACGCGCAAGGGAGCATTTATTCTTTCGGCCGACGGCAAGCGCGAAAAATGGGAGGTCAGCGGTCCGCATTTCGCCGGCTGGGAGATCTATCACTTGAAGGGTTCGCCCGTGGATCCGAATCGCATCTACTGTTCGCAAACAAGCGGCTGGTTCGGGCAAATCATTCAGCGTTCCGATGACGGCGGCAAAACCTGGTTCCAGCCAGGCACGCCTCCCGGCGAAACCAAAACGTCCGACGGAATGCCCAAGGGCGAAAGCAATAAATTCAAATACGATGTCTCAAAAGAAACGGGCGCGCCGCTCACCACCCACCAGTTCTACGACGGCACTCAGCATCCCTGGGAATTCAAGCGCGTCTGGCACCTTGAACCGTCGCATACCGATCCCAATCTTGTGTACGCGGGGGTGGAAGACGCGGCGCTTTTCAAGTCCACCGACGGCGGCCAAAACTGGCGCGAGCTTTCCGCCCTGCGCGGCCACGGCACCGGCCCGCAGTGGCAGCCCGGCGCGGGCGGCATGTGCCTCCACACGATTATTCTTGACCGCAAGAATCCCAATCGCATCTACATCGCCATTTCCGCCGCGGGCGCATTCCGCTCTGACGACGCGGGCAAAACGTGGAAACCAATCAACCAGGGCCTCGTCTCGCAATTCATCCCCGATCCCAACGCCGAGGTCGGCCACTGTGTCCACCACGTGGCGATGCATCCCTCGCACCCGGACACGTTGTTCATGCAAAAGCATTGGGACGTGATGCGCAGCGACAACGCCGGCGACCGCTGGCACGAAGTCAGCGGCAATCTTCCCACTGATTTCGGCTTCGCGATTGATGTGCACGCCCACGAGCCGGAAACGATCTACGTCGCGCCCATCAAAAGCGACTCCGAGCATTTCGTTCCCGAGGGCAAGCTCCGCATCTACCGCAGCAAATCCGGCGGCAACGAGTGGGAAGCACTCACCAAGGGCCTGCCCCAGAGCGATTGCTACGTCAACATCCTTCGCGACGCAATGGCTGTTGACTCCCTCGACTCCTGCGGCGTGTACTTTGGCACCAGCGGCGGGCAGGTGTATGCTTCCTCCAATGCGGGCGATTCGTGGGCGCCGATCGTGCGCGACCTTCCTGCAGTCTTGTCGGTTGAGGTGCAAACGCTCACTTGATTTACGCACCACGTTGCGCTTTATCTTATGTAGCGGCCGCCTTCCGAGGCGGGCGCCTTTGCACTCCGATGGAGGTCCACGCTCTGCCATGATTCGCGTCGTACTCCCTGCGCATCTCCGCACCTTGGCTCATGTGAACGGCGAGGTCACGCTCGAACTCGCCGTTCCTCCCACGCTGCGGTCTGTGCTCGACGAACTTGAAGCGCGCTATCCCATGTTGCGCGGTACAATCCGCGATCACGACACGCTGCAGCGCCGCGCATTCCTGCGTTTCTTCGCCTGCGCGGAAGATCTCTCTCACGAACCTCCCGACACGCCGCTTCCGCCAGAAGTAGCCGCAGGCATCGAACCCTTCCTGATCATCGGCGCCATTGCCGGCGGCTAGCTTCCGTTTCCTCTTCTTGATTGCTGAATACTCATTTCCGCTGTCTTTTCTAGCCACTACCCTCCTCCACTGTTCGTTTCGTAAAGATTACGTTCCATTTTGGGCATTCGCTCTCCGCATTGTCCTTGCGCAAAAACTTCCATGACCCAAAATGGAACAACAGGTCATTCTTCTTCCAAAGCCTGACAACCCAGCCCTGGCGTCCTTTCTATCGCTCAGCGTGCAGAAAACCTGGGAAACAGAAAAGGACACACGCGCATGTCTGCCCGCACCGGTTCGTTCGTTTTCTCGCTGCACCGTCTTTCTGTGATCATCGCTCTTGTTGTCGCGCTCTTCGCGGCGGGTTGCAACAACAGCACTCCAAAAATATCCATTGCGCTGTCACCGGCTTCTGCGCAAAACGCCGTTGGTGGCCAAGTCATTCCTGTCGCTGCCACCCTCACGCATGACGCGAAAGCCGCTGGTGTCACGTGGAGTCTCTCCGGCGGGGGCGCCCTCAGCGGGCAAACCACCAGCGCGGTTACCTACACCGCGCCTGCATCCATCGCTGCTGCCGGCACGGCCACCCTCACCGCCACTTCGGTCACGGATCCGACGCAAACCGCCAAGCTCACCATCAATCTTGTCCCGATTTCCGTTACCTTGAATCCAAGCACGGCGCAATCTCTCGATCAGACAAAAACAGTCGGCGTCACAGCGACCGTTACCGCCGACCCCGCCACTAAGGGTGTTACGTGGAGCCTCAACGGCGCCGGCACTCTCACCAGTCAAACGGCCACCTCGGTTACTTACAATGCTCCTGCCACCGTAACCGCAGCTTCGAGTCCGGTCCTTACAGCGACTTCTATCTCTGACACGACAAAAACCAACACGCTGACCATCAATCTTGTGCCGCCTCCCTCCGTCACCAACGCCTCGCTTGCGAATGGCACCGTCAACGTTTCCTATTCGGCCACGCTTGCTGCCTCCAACGGCGTCACTCCCTATGCTTGGAGCATTAGCGTCGGCACGCTTCCCGCTGGCCTCGCCCTGAATGCCTCCACCGGCGCAATCACCGGCACGCCCACCGCCTTCGGCACCTCGAACATCACCGCCAAAGTGACGGATGCGGACGGTCTCACGGCCACCGCGAATCTCAGCATCAAGATTCTTCCCGCACCCGTTGTGATCACCACCACTTCGCTCCCCAACGGCATCGTCAACACCGCCGGCTACAGCGCCACTCTTGCTTCCACGGGAGGAGCACCCCCGATCACTTGGTCTTGGACCGCTCAGGCTGGTTCTACTCTGCCAGCGGGACTGATCCTTGCTCCCACAACCGGTGTCATTTCTGGTACGCCAACCGCAGCGGGCACGTTCAACGTCAGCGTCACTGCCACAGATTCCAGCACTCCTGCCCTGACGGCCTCCAAAAATCTCAGCATCACGATTATTCCGCAACTTTCCATCACGACCAGTTCGCCATTGTCCAGCGGCATCACCAGCACCGCCTATTCCGCAACACTGGCATCCACCGGCGGCGTCACTCCGATCGCTTGGACACTTGCCACGGGCTCTGGTCCGCTCCCAACTGGTTTGACTCTAAGCTCCGCCGGCGCGATTACCGGCACACCGACAGCAGCCGGTACGTTCAACTTCACCGCACAAGCCGCCGACTCCGGCACGCCGCAACAAAAAGTGACCAAGGCCTTCAGCATCACCATCATTCAGCAACTTGTCATCACCACACCCGCCACACTCGCAACAGGTTCTGTCACCACTCCCTACACCGTGACGCTGGCCTCGAGTGGCGGCACGGGCGCGGTAACATGGGCCCTTGCAACAGGCAGCACACTTCCCGGAGGCCTAACGCTCAACGCTGCCGGGCTCCTTTCCGGAACTCCGACGACGGCGAACACCTACCACTTCTCGATTACGGCCACCGACTCCGGCGCACCGCCACAGACCGCCACGGTTGCATTCACGTTGATCATCACTCCAAAGCTCGCCATCACCACGCCGCCAGGTCCCCTAGCCAGCGGCTTTCTTGGCACGGCTTATAACACGACGGTGCAAAGCAACAACGGCGGCATCGCTCCCATCTCTTGGTCATGGATCGCACAGGCCGGCTCTTCGCTCCCTGCCGGGCTGAACATCAATTCCACCACCGGCGCCATTTCCGGCACGCCAACCGCGATCGGCACGTTCAACGTCACCGTCACGGCGGCCGACTCCAGCACGCCCACCGCTCAAACGGCTAGCGCAAACTTCAGCATATCCATTGCGACGGCTCCGCTTTCCGTGGCTACAACAGGCTTGCCCAATGGAGTGATCGGGCAGGCTTACACCGGCGCGACCCTGCAGAGCGCTGGCGGAAATCCTCCCGTCACTTGGAGCATCTCGCTTGGCGCGCTGCCAACTTGGGCCACCTTAAACGCAAGCACCGGCGCCATTACCGGCACTCCGAACGCAACCGGCACCACCAACTTCACAGTCAAGGCGACGGATTCCTCCACGCCCACGGCTCAGACCGCCACCAAGGCACTCGGCATCACAGTGGTTTCTGCGCTCTCGATCACTACGCCATCGCTGCCCAATGGCATTGTAGGCAATTCCTACAACACTACGGTTGCAGCCACGGGTGGCACGACACCCTACACTTGGTCTTGGACCGCGCAGACCGGTTCTTCGCTGCCCCCTGGGCTGAGCATCAATTCCAGCACCGGCGCCATTTCCGGCACGGCAGGAGGCTCCGGCGGCACCTACAACGTGACGGTCTCAGTCAGTGATGCTGGCACTCCACAACAGAACACTTCGGCGAACTTCACCATCACCCTCACGGTCGCAACTCTGACGGTCACTTCGACGTCGAGTTCGCTCCCCGCAGGCACGATCAATACCGCCTATCCCAACACGAACTTAAACGCGACCGGTGGCGTACAGCCCTATTCCTGGGCCCTTGTCCTTCCCGGCACTGGCCCGCTTCCTCCAGGTCTGTCTCTCAGCGCCGGCGGCCAGATCACCGGCACGCCCACAACGAACGGCACCTATCCCTTCACCGTCCAAGTGACCGACTCGACCAGTGCCACAGCGCAGGCCAACCTCAGCATCACCGTCAGCCCGGCTGCCGCTTGCACCAGTGGCGGCAGTGAATCCCTCTTGAATGGTCAATACGCCATGGTACTCAAGGGTTTCGATGGCGCAAGCACTCCGGAGCCGGTCGTCATCGGCGGCGTGCTCACCTTCAATGGTTCCGGCACGATCACCGCCGGCACCATCGACATCAACGCCAATTCTACCGGCGGCGTGCAGACAAACGCCGTGACCTCCGGTTCCTACCATGTGACCTCAGACCAACGCGGTTGCATGGTAATCACCACCGCCGCGGGCACTCAGAATTACCGCTTCTCGCTCGGAAATATCACAAGCAACGTAGCCTCCACAGGACATGTGATTGGCTTCGACACTGCGGGTCCATTCACCTCTGGAATAATGCGCAAGCAGACTCCCTCAGCCTTCTTCACTTCACAGGTCACGGGCAATTACGCATTCGGCGTTTCCTCTCCTCAGAACTCCACTGTGAGCAATGGCGGAGTCCTAGGCGGGGCGTTCGGCGCGGTCGGCGTGTTTGGCCTCTCCACCGGCTCGATCTCAAGCGGCCAGGTGGACTTCAACAACAACGGACAATTGGACGGAAACTCTGCGAATACCAACTGGCCGACGAGCCCCATCTCCGTCGGGAGCGGCTCCTACACTATCTCCGGCACCACTGGCCGCGGCACGCTTTCCTTCCTCCCCTCAGCCACGGGCGCCTCAACTGTGAACACCGTGATCTACGTAGTTTCTGCAACCGAGGTGCTCGTCCTCAGCAGCGACCCGCAAACCGGCGTCAACTCCAACACCCTTTTCGCCGGAGAGCTCCTGAAACAGTCCGGCTCCTTGTCCGGTAACCCCTTGTCCGGCGCCTACGTCGGGTATCAGTCGTCGCTAGGAAGCACGGCGGGGACAAGCCGCACCACTCTTCTCCTTCTCACCGCCTCGGGCACGGGCATCACCGGGACCCAACTTAGGAATGACGGTGGCAGTTTCCAGTCGAAGAGCATCACCGGAATAACGTACTCTGTCACCTCGGCTGGGCGAATGACGACAACCGGCGGCGGCGGCACTGGGCCGATCTTCTACCTCGTGAGCGCGAATCAGGCATTTCTCTTGAATGGCAATAGCGCCGTGGACACCGGCGTCTTCCAATCACAGACCGGTGCCGGCTCGTTCTCGAACACTTCCGCGAGCGGAACGTACGCTTTCGGAACAATCGATCCGCAGGATCCAAACGTTAGCAACGAGTCTGGTGTGGCGGCCTTTGCCTCGCCCAACATCAACGGTACCAGCGACAAAAACAACAACGGTTCTCAGGCTGTGGCCTCGCCATTTAGTTCCACTTACTCGATCGATTCGACCGGCTTGGGCGTAATCCCATCTGGTTGCTCGACAACAGTTGTTCCTACAACTTGCCAGACCGTTTTCTATATGATTTCGCCGACCAAGGCGCTCGTCATGGACGTTGACCCGAGCTCGACAAACCCAAGAATCCAGCCCGCGGACAAGTAAAAGAGGACGCGGCTCGGCACAAACTAATCCGACAAAAAGTCCAACACAACAAAGGGCCGGCGCATCCCGCGCCGGCCCTTATTTTTTTCTTTGTGTCGTCTCCTTCGCTTCCGACTATCCACTCGCCGCTGCTGCCTCTGTCATCCCGACCGGAATGGCCGACTTTCTCTTCCGTTCGCGCTGCGCGAACGTCGGCCACGGAGTGGAGGGACCGCGGCAAGATCCGTCCCCGCCTAGTCCACGGTCACGTCTACCGACCGAGCCATCCATCCCTCTTCGCTTCCTGCTATCTATTCGCTGCTATCTGATATCCCAATCAATGCGCCGGCGCCCGCGTCCGCCGCAGCTCCACAATCAAATACGCCACCACGGCAATATTCACCAGCAATACCACCACCCTCGGCCACGTCGGATGCACGTAGATTTCGTACATCTCCACCGGCATCAAAGATGCCGTCGTCACGATTGTCAGATATTCCGCCCAGCGCTTCGCCAACGCCAGTCCCGTTCCCTCGGACAGAAACAGCGCCGAATAGAAAAACGTGCCCACGCTCAACTGACGCAGCTTGTGTTCGTCCACGTTGGAAAGTTTCTCCACCAGCCAGAGCAGGTAACGGTTGTGCGGGTCAGCGCGCAACAATTCCATCCAGTGCGCAAACTCCTTCGGCACGTCTCCATGCAGGAAGTGTAGCGCCCCAAAGCCCAGCGCCAGCAGCCCAAACCCGTTCACGAACTTCAGCGCCGCGATGGCCATCAGCCCGCGGCTCTTCTTGTGCCCACTTTTTTCCGTCGTCATCTGTAATTGACTCTACCATGCCGCTTCCCCCGGGCCACTTCGCGCTCGTCCGGTTTGTGCTGGTTGGAAACTGGCTGAACCCACTTGGACGGCAACCGGCGCGGGGAGCGCCAGTCCACGGAGACAATATCGCGTTCGATTGATCGGGGAGAAGCACGAGGAGGCCTGAAGGCCGGCCCCCTCGCTTGCTGCCACCAAGGACGCGCGCGTTGGCGACTTCCGCTACCGCGTCCGTGAAACTCGAGAACATACGATTGCCGGGACGTACATCGGGGTGACGCTAAACGCCGTAGTACCAGAACGTACAGCCATGCAGTCGCAGGCCGTAGCCACGGCCCTTCCCGTTTCTCTCATAAATCCGTTTGTAGTTGCGTTTACTGATTTTCTACTTGACATGCCGGACGGCAAGGGCGCAGAGTCGTTGCGGTTACCCCACCGCCCTTTCTCAGTTTCCTTCTCATGGTTTCGCGATCAATGTTTTCGGGACCCCGGGCCGTCACTCGCCGGTTGGCTCATGTCTTTTATGTGCGCAGGCGATCAGTCGAAGGAGAACCACAATGAATGAAGAAAAGTCTATTCCGTGGAATAAGCTTCAGGAGAAATGGCTAACCCGACGCAATCTCATCCGAGGGGCCGCAGGTACCGCCGCCGGAGCAGGACTCTTGCTTGGCTCTGGACTGCGGTCGGCGGCGCTTGCGGACGACGAGGATGAAGGAAAACACAACAAGTGCAAACCCGATGCGCGACCTATCCCGCACATCACCGCGCCGCCTGGTGCACACTTTTTCTTCCCCGGTCCGGTTGACGCTAGCCCGGTGACCAGCCCCAATACGGGCCACGACCCCTCGATCATCACCGACTTCAGCGGGGTGATCGCCAACGCCGATATGATCTTTTCTGGCACCGGCACAGACCTCAACAGCGGCGCGAGCGCCAGGTACGACTTCCACGCCGACATGCGCGTAATGCGCGGCGTCTTCGTCGGACTGGACGGCGACCAGCACCGCGGTACCATTGGGTTCATATGATTGGACAGCTTGGGGGTGACTCCTGCCACTCCCAATGGAAGCCCGTTGGGCTTTCACTCCTACGACCCGGGAATCGCGGCCGGATCTCTCGTCATGTGGGCTGCTTCGTACCCCGCCGGAAGTGCGGATGTCGACGTTAACGGACAGACTGCGGAGTTGCTTGTTCACCGCGTCTGCGTGTTTGACGCTTTCACGGTCCCTAACAGTTTTGACCCGGCGCACGCGCTGGGAATCTTCAGCGCCATCCTCAACTCGATGAAAATCAAATGGAGCGGAGTGACCCGGAGCGTCCTCGGATTCAGCGATGCGACGAACAAATTCCGCGGCGACTTTTTCGAGTGCTCAGCAACGATTGCCGTCTCTGCCACCACGCCCAAAGATACCGGGCACGGCTTCCACTTCGAATCCGACCCGGCAACAACGCACACCAACTTCGCGCAATTCGGCACCGAACACAACGGCATGTTCTTCTGATGCATTCAGGCCTCTTCGCACGGAGGGACGAGGAAAGATAACTTTCATGGCGAGCCAGGATCGATGTCCTGCTCGCCGTGGCGGTTTCAATCCACTGCGAGAACCCCTGATTCGTATCGATTCGATGGTCCGCTATAGCTGGAGGAAGCATCCCTATGACTGCGAGCACACATCTGCCTTCCGCGTCGACATCTAAGCTCCCTTTATTGTTTCGATCCTTACTTATCGTTGCTGTTCTGATTCGGTCGGCAGCGGTGATGGGCCAAGCCAGCGCGAACGACAACGTGGTGGTGCAATGGAACATCGCGGCATTGCAAGGTGTGCGCGATTCCCGCATTGGCCCGCCGATGGTGGCCCGGGCCCTGGCGATAGCGCATACCTGCATGTTTGACGCGTGGGCAGCGTACGACAAGAGAGCTGTCGGCACACAGTTTGGCGACAAACTGCGGCGGCCCAAATCCGAACGCACGTTGGCCAACAAGAATGAAGCTATCAGCTTCGCTGCCTATCGCGCGCTGGTAGATCTTTTTGCGCTCGACAAGGCTAGCGTCTTTGATCCACTCATGGCTAGTTTGGGCTACGATCCGAATAATCTAACCATTGATACGGATACTCCGGCGGGGATTGGGAATGTGGCTTGCGCTGCGGTACTCGCGTTCCGGCATAGCGACGGTTCCAACCAGCTCGGCGATCTGCACCCGGGGGCGTATTCCGATTGGACTGGATACGTTTCGGTGAATCCAGCGAGCACCGTGCCAGTCAATCCAGCATCGGTGCTGGATCCCAACCACTGGCAGCCGTTGAAGTATGACGACGGTGCGACGCGCCCGATTCCCCACGTCATCACCCAAGCCTTTGTGGGAGCGCAGTGGTACCGCGTGGTCCCCTTCGCCATGACCTCGCCTGACCAATTTCGATCCTTTGTCGCCCAGTTTGGTCCCGCTTTGTTCGGTTCGGAGACCTATCTGCAACAATCGAGGGACCTGATCACTCTCAGCGCGAACCTCACAGACGAACAAAAGATGATTGCCGAGTACTGGGCGAATGGTCCCCACACGGAACTTCCACCCGGGCACTGGGACCTGTTTGGCGAGTTTGTCTCACGCCGCGACCATCACACTGTGGATGATGACGCCAAGATGTTCTTTGCGCTGACGAACGCCATCTTCGACGCCGGTATCGCCGCATGGGATGCAAAGCGCGGTTTTGATTCCGTGCGTCCCATCACAAGCATCCCCTACCTCTTTCAAGGTCAGCAGATCCAATCTTGGCGCCCTTTCCAAGGCACACAAACTTTTGATGGATCCCTGTGGATTCCCTATCAACTGAGCACGTTTCCGACGCCACCCTTCCCCGAATACATCTCTGGTCATAGCACTTTCAGCGCGGCTGGCGCAGAGATTCTGAAGCGATTCACCCACAGCGACAAATTCGGAGATTCTGTCACTTTTTCCGCCGGAAGCTCCAACACCGAGCCCGGTTTTACACCCAAACAAGAAGTAACCCTTTCCTGGGCCACTTTCACGGAGGCAGCGAACCAGGCTGGGATATCTCGACGGTATGGCGGAATCCATTTCGAGCTTGCAGATCTCGTAGGAAGAGCAACCGGCCGTCTAGTCGCGGATCAGGCGTGGGAAAAGGCACGGGCCTTTATTAAAGGTAAGGGTGAGGACGACGATTCCGGCCGGGACAAGGATGATGAAGATTAGATTTCTCGAGAACTCGGGTATTTTGCAATCGCACACGACAAAATAGCCGACGGGTACCGACGGATTGGTGCCGCCGGCAATGACCCTCGTGTTCACATCTCTCAGGTCCTCTTGAGACAGCTTCGGACTGCTGATTACTGATTACCGACTTCTTCTCCACGGTTCCCGCATCTACTCCTCGCACTCATGCTAGGATTTGTTCATTCAACGGATCACATGAACCCCGACGAGCTTCCCAGTTTCAATCCTTTGCTCTACCCGCGCACCTATAGGCCGTCTACCGGCTATCTCATCTTGCTCGGGGCCGTCAACTGCCTCTGCGCCGCGGGCGGAATCGCGGGAATGATCTACTTCGGCAGCGGGCATGAGATGACGAGCATGCGGCAGCAATCCATCTTCGTGATTCTTTCTTTTCTCTTTCTGCTCCTCGGAATTTACCTGATTAGCGCCGTGCTGACGTCGCGGCTGATTCTGAACGCCGATTCCATCGAGTTAAAGTATTTCCTGTCCTACAAACTTTTCCACCGCGCGGATATCGCCGGCTACCGCATACTTCCCACCCAGTACATCTCGACGCTGGCTCTGCAGCCAAAGGCCACGGAGCAGAAAAAACTAAAAATTCCCCTCTACTTCCGGACCGACGAGGAATTTGCCCTTTGGTTCATCGACATTCCGAATGTCGACCACGAAGAGCTTCAGCAATCCCAAGCCGAACTCGAAGCCGTCGCCGCGCACGACAGCCCCAGCATGGAGACGAGTGAGGAAAAGATCGTCAGGGCGCGAAGCATCGTCAAAATTCTGAATTGGGCCGCGGGCATCACCGCCGCGTGGGCGTGGTTTTATCCGAATCCGTATCCGCTCGCCATGTTTGCGGCTGGTGCCATTCCATTCGTTGCCATCGTTTTGCTCGCGCGGTCGCATGGGCTTTACCAGATCGAAGGCCGCCGTAATGACGCGCGCCCAAGCCTCGCCGCAGCCTTCATTTTTCCAAGTTGCGCCTTGGCATTCCGCACGATTCAGGACCTGCATTTCCTGGAATGGAAGCCGCTCCTGCTGGCAACGCTGGCACTCGCGGTCCTGCTCACTATTTTTCTGGCCCAATCCGATCCCCATCTCCACAATCGCAGGGTAACGGCGATTTCCACGTTTTTTATTGGGGCGATGTTTTCTTACGGCGCGATTGCGCAGTTCGACGTACTCGCCGACCGCTCCACCCCCGCCACTTACCAAACCCATGTCCTCGGAAAGCGAGCCGACAACGGCCGCACCACCACCTACTATCTTCGAGTCGCACCTTGGGGCCCGCGCCAGGATTCCGAAGAAATCGAGGTGTCTCGCGCGTTATATAAGACCGTCAGCCCCGGCCAGCCCGTCTCCATCCACCTCTACTCCGGCGCGCTCCACCTTCCCTGGTTTTCCGTAAGCCCAGGCGCCACGTCTGCCGCGAACTAATAGAGCCGCCACTTCGAGCATCCGTCATCCCGAGCGCCGGTGGCGCATCCAGCGTGTGCGAATACTTCCTGGGTGGCCTTCGCTTTCACTGAAGGCCACCCGAACAAAGGACGTTAGAGCGTACGCAGAAACTCCACGAGATCCTTCTTCTCTTGCTGGGTCAGTTTGGTGCCAAGGATCACGTTGAAGTATTCCACCGTATCGTCCAGGGTGAGCAGTCGCCCGTCATGCAAATAGGGCGGCGTAGCCTTGATCCCGCGCAGCGGGAACGTCTTGATAGGACCTTCCGCGCTGGCCATCATGCCGTTGATCATCATGGGTTTGTAAAAGCGTTCGGCCTTCAGATTGTGCATCAGGTTGTCCGTGTAGTACGGCCCCGTGTGGCAGGTGGAGCACATGCCTTTCCCGAAAAAGATTTCCTGCCCGTGGAGTTCGGCGGCGGTAGCTTTCTTGGGATCAAGTTTTCCATAAAGGTCCAGTTTGGGAGCGGGCGGGAAATCGAGAAGCTCCTCGAATTCGGCCATATCGTGAACTTGGCTGCCGCGGTCGAGGATGTTGACGCCCTTCTTGGTCGCTATCGTCGGATCGCCGTCGAAATACGCGGCGCGTTGCTCGAACTCTGTGAAGTCCTCCACCGTCTTCAGCGCGCGCTGTGATCCGAAAAGGCGCTCAATATTCACTCCGCGCAGAACCGGCGTATCAATGCGGTGGCGGAATTCCTGCGGACGAATATCGCCCACAAGATGCGTCGCGCCATTGGTGGCACCATTGGCGTGGCAATCGAAACAGGCCACACCCATGCTCGCCTTTTCCGACCGGCGATCCTCCGTCGCGTTGAACTGCTGTTGCGGAAACGGAGTCAGAAGCAGCCGAAGTCCTTCCAGTTGCTTCGGGTTCAGAATCCCGTTGAACAATTCGTAGTAGTTGTTCAGCGCCACCAGTTTGCCCTGAGAAACATCGCCCAGGTCCGGACGCGTGGTCAGATAAATCGCCGGCGGAAACGCGGGCATAAAATGGTCGGGAAGATCAAAATCGAGATCGAAACGGGTCAGGTCGCGCCCGTCGAGTTTCTTGATCTCTTCAATTTCGAAATGCGGAAAAACCATGCCGCCTTCGGGATGGTTCGGGTGGGGGAGCGGATAGAAGCCCTTTGGAAATAAATTCCTGTCGCGGATTTCCTCGGGAGACATGGACCCCAGCTTGTCCCAGCTCATCCCCTCGGGCAACTTCACGCGGACGCCTTCCTGCAGGGGTTTGTCGCGCTCCATTGTCACGCCGCTCGCCGGCCGATTGCTCAGGTCGTATCGCTCGCTGAGCAGATTGGATTGCCGCTTCTCGATGGCGGGCTTTGCCGACTTCATACGCGCCATGATCGACGCAAAGGATTCGGTGATATCCAGCTTCATATAGCTGGTCTTGCCTTGATCCTGGGCATGCGCGGCATGGAATGCGAACCCAAGGGTGAGAACTCCAAGCAGGGCCAAAACAGTCTTCCTTCTTGCTCGATTCATAAAGCTCCTCAGTGAAGGTTATCCCGCGGAAGTATCGCCCTTTCGCTGGGTGTCCCGGTGTGCTCTTCCGCGGGTCAACCAATCCTACTGTCGCCGCTTACATAGGTCTAATATATGGATTCTATCCAACAGATAGGCGTGACCTATGCCAAGCAGACCCTCCTGAGTTGCTCTTGCCGGACTGCTTAGTAGGGTGATCTCTCATAGATCGCCCGTTCGAGTCGACGACGCGTAAAATTTGGCGCCGCCCGCCAACGCAACTCCAAATTTCGCCTTTTCTCTCCAAAAAAACTTTCGATTCTCCTTGACTTGCACACTTGCGAAGCACACGATGCCTTCAGGTTTCGCAGTTTCAGCGAAACGCCCAGTCCATAACCCAACGCAGTTTCTTTTTCGGATCCAGTTTCGCATCGAGCGCTAACAGGGCAGAACCCCTCGGGTTCCTTTTTATCCCCTCGCGCGGAGCCGGATCTCCTGTCCGACGTACAGGCCTTCATACACAAGACGCCAGCAGTTCCAGGCTACCCTGCGACTCCGGCTCGCCACGTGCGGCGAGGTCCCTCGAATTTCTTAAAAGGAGAACTAGCATGTCTGAACAAAATAAAAACGTTGTCCGCCGTCTGTTCGATGAACTTTGGAACAATGGCAATCTGTTGGTCGCGGATGAACTCATCGCCATCAATTACCTGCACCACGATCCTTCGTCCCCCGACTTTGGCAGGGGTCCAGAGAGTGAGAAGAAGCGCGTCAACCTCTATCGCACCGCCTTCCACGATCTTCGTTTGAGCATGGAAGATCTCTTTGCCGATGGCGAAACCGTCGTGGCCCGCTGGTCCTGCCGCGGCGTTCATAAAGGCGAACTCAATGGCATTGCCCCCACGGGCAAGCAGTTCGCCATCACCGGCATAACCATCGCCCGCTGCTCGAACGGCAAAATCGTCGAAGGCTTCGTCAATTGGGATGCTCTGGGCCTCATGCGCCAACTAGGCGCCGTCCCCGAGCCCGCCAAGACCCTAGCCGCCGCCGCCGCAGCAAACTAGCCCTTCCGCCTACGCCAAGCAACCGCCCATGCTTGGCCCACAAGTTCGCCCAGAGCCTGCCTTGTACGCTCTTTGTACGGGGCAGGCTCTTCTCGCTTCCTTCCTAAATGTAGCGCTGACTTTCAAGTCAGCCCGCCGCGCAAGCGGCGGCCTCTTGGGTTCCCTTCGCGCATCCCCCGTGACCTCTGTGACCCCTCTGCGAACTCTGTGGTAAATCACTTTTCCCCTCGCGGCCACTCCTGGGAGCCATGAAGGACGCGCACGATATAAACGGCATTGGATTTAACCTGATACACGAAGATGTACGGCAGGGATGGCATCACTAATTCTCGTGTGCCTTCCTTTTTGCCAGCACGGCCACGCTTTGGGAAATCCTTCAGCCCGGAAGGGGTGCGGTAGATTTCACGTATCAGGCGTGCCGCATTTTCGGGGGTCTTCTCGAAGAGGTAATTCGCAATGTTTTCCAGATCGTCCGCCGCGGCCGGGGTCCAACGGACTTGCATCAGTCCTGGCGCTGTTTTCGCGTGATCAGATTTTCCATCCGCGCCGCGACTTCAGTGTCTTCCAGCAATTCACCGCGATCGGCTTGCGCGAGGCCTATTTCGACCTGGCGGAGAAACCATTCGTCGTAACCGACCAAGCGCTCGACCGCTTCCTGCACCAGGGACTTGGTGTCACGGCCCTGTTGCGATGCAATGCGGTCAAGCTTTGCTTGGAGTTCCGGCGAAAGTTCGATTTCCATAGCGCCAGTGTAGGCGCGAGCCATGGCTCTGTCAAAGCGTTTCCCGGCGGTTGCAGAAGAGATCAGTAAGCAGCGATCAGCAATCAGGAAGCACATGTAGGTGCCGGGCTTTAGCCCAGCAAGCCTGCCCCCTCCGCACCTCAGCGGCAACCCCGCCCAGGCTGTTATTCTGAAGTGTGACTGCAATACCGGACACACCCACCCAGACCCCGCTTCGGACGGGCTTCCTCCGACCCTTTCTTCGATGGCTTGTCATCGGCGTGGCGCTTCTTTGGTCGCTTGCCGCGCTGCTCCTTGTGGCCGCCCGGTGGATCGACCCGCCGACGACCGCGGTGCACATCCAGCGCCGGGTGCAGGCCTGGATTCACCACAAGCCGTATCGCGAACGCTACAATTTCATTCCCCTCAGCCAAATCTCGCCCGATCTCCAGCACGCTGTAATCGCCGCTGAGGACTCGCACTTCTACCAGCACCATGGATTCGATTGGCACGAGATCCAAATCGCTGCCGAAGACGATTTGGAAGGCGATCGCACTCGCGGAGCTTCCACCATCACGCAGCAACTCGTAAAAAACCTGTTCTTCGGAACGGGCCGCTCTATCCTCCGCAAGGGCGCAGAGGCCACACTGGTACCGGTGGCCGAATTCGTCCTCGGCAAACACCGCATTCTGGAGATATACCTCAACGTGGTCGAATGGGGCCCTGGTATTTATGGTGCAGAATCGGCGTGTCGTTACTACGACGAAACCGCGGCCCGCAATATCGGCCGGCAGCAGGCCGCACGCCTCGCTGCCATTCTGCCAGCTCCCCTGAAGCGCCGGCCTGAGCGCATGAATAACTACAGCGCGATTATCCTTGATCGGATGGACCAAATAGGCTGGTAATCATGGTTAACATTATTACCAATGCGGCGGCGCGCCCTTTTATAATGCGTGGCCCGGGCCACCCGTCCGCTCGCCTTCCTCTCGCTGTCATCCCGACCAGAATGGCCGATTTTCTCTTCCGTTCGCGCCGCGCGAACGTCGACCATGGAGCGGAGGGACCGCGGCAACATCCATCCTCACCCAGCCCACGGTCACGTCCACCCTCCGAGCCGCCGACGTTCCGAACTTCCCGTTATCTGGTCGTTGATATTCGCTCGCGCCTTTCCGATTGCTGTTCACTGATTACTCTCTTTCCCGTGCCAGCACACTGTCAACACTTTCGTGCTTACTGCGGCACCTTCCGTGTCGTTGTGATTGGGCAGCGGCGAAACTTTGCTCGTTCGAACGACCGAGCTGCGAGAGGCACATATCCCGTGGCTGTCTCGACGTATAGATAATCCGCTTGGGATGTTTCACGCCGCAAAGGTACAGAGCCCCTGTCGCGACAGGCGCTCGGGGTTCCCGAGAAATGTGCATTGAGCCAGACAAGGACCGATGAAGTACCCTAATGACTGACCATCACTGGGACTCGTCCTTTGAGAAGCGCAAACTTCACTGGCTTGTTTGTATTGGCGGTTGCCGCCGATTGGCTCATGTTGGCTGGCTGACTCGGCAGCGATAACGGTTGTTCTCTCGTTTCTACGTCGTCGTTGTCGTCTTGTTCCTCGTGATGGACGAAGAAGCCGTTGCGTTCCGTGCCCATCTCACCAAAATTGCCTGAGGAACCGGAACCGTAGGTACCCGAGGCTGAAAACGTTCCGTCGTCGTAAGCAACGGAGAACGATCCAGAATTGGTGGCATCCCACATCTTACAGGCCCAATTCAGCGGGCTGAGCGGGTCGTCAGTTGAAGGACGAACCCGACGAGCCGTGCCCGGTGTCTTAGTGTAGGTGATGTCAAAGGAAGTCCTGGCTCCCGGTGTCCCGGGCACGGCTATTGTTCCCCCAATTGTTCCCACTGTGCCTGAACCCTTGGAGTGAGTCTTCATTGCATTATTGGCACAGGCCTCGTGTGGCAAGGGCGGGGCGACGGGTGGCCAGCCAATCAACTTAGCCAACGGTGACGGAGGTCGCCCCGCGCCCCACTTGCTTACAGACGATCTTCCGGCGGAGATTCTCTCTCCCAGATAACGGTTGCGCCGCGGTGATCCGATGATGAGTCAATCGACGGTGATTCGTTCTGCCTTCAGGTCGCCCTTAGTGTCGGACGTTACGTTTCCTTTGAGGTCGTAAGTGATCCATTCAAATGAACCGGTGTAATGGTTGCCGCTCTTGTCCACAATTAGGGTCTCCAGGATAACGCCCGTTCCTACCAGTGTTCCGGTTGCGTCGAAGCTCCAGAACGGGTGCTTGGACTTATAGGTCCGTGGTCCTGTTTTCTTGTAAACACCCAAGCAAATGGTGCCGGTTCCGTTTGCGGGTTGTGGGGGCGCCGTATCGTTGAGAATTTCCGTCCAGTCACTGTGCCACTGATCATATCCTTCGTCGAACACCTGACCTCCGCTGATGAAAAGGACATGCCAGAATCCCACGATTGAGGCATCGTTGTCTTCGTCTTCCTGGGTTGTTGGGAACGCCTCTCGTGCAGATACATGCGTTTGGAACGTTTGCGGCGCCGAGAAGCCGCCTGGCAAATTTGGCGTTGGAGAATATTTACAAGCGGCGTGGACAGGCGCGGACAGCACCGAGGCGCACGCAAGAATGGTAAGCGTCAGAATTATTCTTGACGAGCAGCTACACCAAGACGAGCCTCGAACGTTACGTGGCACTGCGTGACGGCCTGTTGCTATGCTCTCTTCCTGGTTCATAAATCCTCTCCTATGGGCCGGCTAAACCGGCGAGGTGTAGTGAATGCAAGCGGCACTGTCGCGTAGAGGCCCGAGCAGGTCAATCCCGCACGTACCACGTGTCTGCCAAATAAGTCTCCCGGTGTAAGTACTTGAATCCAAAGGCCGCCGGGCCGGATCTCCCGAACTACTACGCTTCCATGACTCCGTCGATGTGGTACACTCTGGCCAATTCAATGCGGGGTGTTCGTCGTGAATTCCCCAAGGGCATCTCACGTAAAGGCGCGCTTCGGGTCGTTTGAGATGGATTTGCGCGCTGGTGAGCTGCGCAAACACGGCGTGAGGATTCGGCTGCAGACCCAGCCGTTCCAAATCTTGGGAATGTTGCTCGAGCGCCCAGGCGAGGTGGTGACCCGCGAGGAGTTGCGCCATGCACTGTGGCCCGGCGACACTTTCGTGGACTTCGATCACGGGCTGAACAACGCTATCAACCGCCTTCGTGAGGCTCTGGGCGACTCGGCTGACAGCCCACGATTCCTCGAAACCTTGCCGCGTCGAGGCTACAGGTTCATCGCCGCAGTGGAGGGCGTCCTTTCCTCCTCCGCTCAGAACTCAGGAGCCCAGGTTGCGGATTCTGCGCCGCCCACGCCGGCCAGCGACAAGCCAGCCGCACTGCCAGTGGAAAGTCTAAATGCAAGCCTACGGACGAGGCTATGGATTGCCGGCGGCGTGGTCGGCGTGGCATTGCTAGTGCTGCTCGTCAGCCTGAATACAGGAGGCGTGCGACAACGACTTCTAAAAGCAAGCCCTCCAAGGCGCATTCAATCCGTCGTCGTGTTGCCGCTCGAGAATCTCAGCGGCGACCCTTCCCAGGAGTATTTTGCTGACGGGATGACCGATGAGTTGATCACGCAGTTGGCGCAGATAGGCGGGCTGCGGGTCATCTCGCGCACTACTGCAATGCAATACAAGGGCTCACGGAAGTCCGTTCCTGAGATCGGCCGTGAATTGCACGTCGATGGGATTGTTGAGGGCACGGTTTTCCGGTCGAGAGAGCAGGTGCGAATCTCGGCACAGTTAGTGGACTCCTCCACAGATCAGCACGTCTGGGCACAGAGCTATGAACGCGATTTGCGGGACATTCTGGCACTGCAAAAGGAGGTCGCTCGAGGTGTGGCCCGCCAGCTTCGCGCCAACCTGTTGCCCGGGGAACAGCCTCGTGCCGTCAATCCGCAAGCCTATGAAGCCTACTTGCGCGGCCGACACGACTTGAATGCCGCGACATCGAAGGCGGACCTGGAGCACAGCATCGCGGATTTCCACTCGGCGCTTGGGAAAGACCCGCAATTCGCGCTGGCTTACAGCGGCCTGGCGCTTTCCTATTTGGCGCAAGCGGACTACTACTTGGCACCGCATGAAGTCATGCCCAAGGCGGAGGAAGCGGCGCGCAAGGCGCTCGAGCTGGATGACGGGCTATCCGAAGCGCATGATGCATTAGGCTATGTGGAATTGATCTACCGGTGGGATTGGCCGGCGGCGCAACAGCACTTGCAACGTGCCATCGAACTCAATCCTGGCAACGCGCTCGCACAAGACCACTACGCAAACTACCTCTCCGCTCTTGGGCGCCATGCCGAGGCTTTTGCTACCAGTGAGCGGGCGCGGGCGCTTGATCCGCTTTCGCTGCTGATTCAAGCTAACAACGGAATGTATTTTTTCCTGGGACGCGAGTACGACCGCGCCATCGAGGTTGAGCGCAAGGCACTGGAGCTCGATGCGAAATGCTACACCTGCCGCACGTACCTGGCGATAGCCTTAGCGCAGAGCCGGCGATTGCCAG
>Ga0210399_10001281_pt1 | contig 19690 bp, 14 predicted proteins | sample IncBWC14MmetaG_FD_150865 | JGI IMG/M metagenome (GOLD analysis project Ga0210399, IMG submission 150865) | Forest soil microbial communities from Barre Woods Harvard Forest LTER site, Petersham, Massachusetts, United States - Inc-BW-C-14-M | ecosystem: Environmental > Terrestrial > Soil >...
AAATTATGACGATATTTTTGTAAAGGATAATATATATGTTGTATATTATATTGATTATTATATTATTATATATATATTTGAAAAATTATTTCGTATAATTAAATCAACACTAGATAAAGATCATATTTATGTATTTTCAAATTGCAATAGTAAAGTACAGAGCTATTTTGATATATATCATAAATCAATGATGTTTGATTCGCAACGAACCAATTATAAATTTGCTGTTGGTGAATTGCCAATAGTACCAATCACTCCATCAATCACTCCACCAATTACACCACCAATTACACCACCAATCATTCCACCAGTGAGTTCATCAAATGTTAAACTTGAATTTGGCGGTTGGTGTGATTCAACTGGCAAAGCTGAAGATATTAAAACTGCACAATTTGTAACCATTGTAGGTGCATTCCGAACATTGGTACACAGAATTGTTGACGAATTCCGGGCCAGATTTGTGGAGATGAAAATTGAATACAACGAACCAGATGGTAAATATAATGTCATTATTGTGGAATTAGCACATAACACTAATTTCACCATCGCTGAAAAACAATCGTTATATGATAAATTTAACAACATTTTAGTAGATGTAGGTAGCCGATATAAGTGGGGTATATTTGGTGAGAACGATTCAAAATTTCTCACATATCAACTATCGCTTCCATCAACACTTGTATATACAATACATATAATTGATCTATACGCACCATTCATAGTGCTCAACAATACTAGTGTATGGTTAACATTGCGACGTGCATTGCGGAAAACTGGCTATATTGCAAACTGGTAACTATTTTAATTCACTAAAAAATTGAAAAAAATACTTAAAGAAATGCAGCATACTCTATATTATATACTTACTAATTATATGACGACACCACAATACATTAATTATGCCGAACACAAATTAGATACATTACCTGCTGATTTAACAGTTGCCAATATCGGTGCAAGTTGTAGTTATGGCGTCAAATTTAATATCATAAATATAAATAAATATTTTGAACTTTCAGGATCTGATGTTATAACGATGCGCTATCTAAATGTTATTCGTACTATGAAAGACGGTAAAATTATGCGTCATACTATTGTTAATAAGAAGAAAGTAAAAAACTTCTTTAATCAAGTTAGCATGTATATTAAACCCACAACATCTAAATACCAATATCCTGATGGTGTACATGTTAAAATATTTCAAAATGGATCTGTTCAGACGACTGGTTATAAATGTCTCGAGGATATGAATGTTGTATTGCATCAACTATTATTAAAATTCCAATCAATACGTGCAATTGTTGAAGAGGGCAAAATTGTCGAAAAACAGTTTGTCGATAATATTACCAATCTGATCATAACTAAATTTAAAATTAATATGATCGTCTGTACACATCGACTTGATTATGCTCTTAATTTAGAAAAATTATATAATGTTCTCCTGAAAAATAAAATTAAATGTAGATATGAACCATGTAATCATGCATGTGTCAATGTTAAGTTTCAACCTACCAACTATGACAAGCGTATATCTACTTTTATATACCAAAAAGGTAGTGCAACTATTACTGGTGCTAAATATGTCGACCATATTTTGCAAACATACAATTTTATTGTGCCTTTTTTGGGTGTTCATAAATTGGCATTCGCTAAAAAAGATCAACAAGATATTACTGATATTATGGACTCATTATTGAACACTATTTAATTTATATTATATTTATCAGCTCATTCATTATATTAGTTCTTTATGTTTCCTGATGAGCCCTGACATCTGACGACATCTATTTATACATATTATATGAAATTATCATTTGTATATATTTAATAGATGTTGCCAGATGTCAGAGCTCATCGGGAAGTCTATATGCATACATCATCAGATAAACCGACTGATCATAACAACCACCATATTCACGTAACGATATTTTAACCGATGAACTGATCGGTCAGCCCGTCAGTTGAGCAGTGCATCGCGTTAATCACTGTGAATGATACTCTTATTATAGACCATTATATAATGATTTATAATAAAATAATAAGATGAATAAATTATGATCTAACGTTCAAATCTGATATTCTAGTACTCATGTTATCAGCTGTATATTTATGTTGAAACATCACATTATTTACTAATGGATTTGATGATACACTTGACAACACATATGGATTTACTCTTTCTGCCGTGGCATTTTCCATTTCATATCTCGTCCGCGAATTTTGTACAGGCGTACTATATGACTGTTGTGAATACATTGGATTATCACGTGAGAATAATAGTGGATCTCTCAGATGTACATTCACTGAATCTGTACACGGACCAGAAAATGCACCGGTAGTTGTTGGTGCGTGATTTACCGCAATGGCCATCTGTTTGCTGTTATTAATCGACATGTTATATGCATCATAATACTCTCGTGGTGCATATGTGTCTTCTGCACCCGCGACGCCCATATAGTTTGTTTGAGATGTTGTTTGTCTAATTGTGACTGGCGCATCATAATGTGTCACCAAATATGCATCTCCATTACCACTATTCGGCATACCACCATATTGTATATCACTTGTTGTCTCTTTATTTGTTGTCTTTGCATCACAATGCGTCACCAAATATGCATCTCCATTACCACTATTCGGCATACCTCCATACTGTATATCTGATATTGTTTCTTTGCCAGTTGTTCGTGGCACATCTTTAAAATCAATTGCCCGCACTGCATTATATTCGCCCGTTATACCACCTGTATGTTGATTATTTACAACTGTTTGTTTAATAGTCGTTCGTGGAACATCCTGATAATTAATTGCTCGCACACTGTTATATTCCGCTGTTACACCACCTGTATGTTGGTTGTTGACCGTCAACTGTTTAACTGTGGTTCGTGGCACATCTTTAAAATCAACGGCCCGCATCGTATTATAGTCACCTGTTACACCACCAGAATGTTGATTATTTACAATGGACTGCTTAACTGTTGGCCGTGGTACATCTGAATAATCAACTGCGCGCACGGTGTTATAATCGCCTGTTATACCACCAGTATACTGTGCATTGATCGTCGACTGTTTAACAGTATCACGTGGCACATCAGAGTAATCAACTGCTCGCACGGCATTATAATCTCCTGTTATGCCACCAGTATATTTTGCATTAACCGTTGTTTGTCTTATTGTAGTTTTCGGTTTATCGGCATACTCTGTATAGTTACCGGTGTTTGTTTGGCTAACTGGGCCTTTATAATTTGTATTTTCAGTTGTGTCACGTTCCTGTTCATATAATAAAATAGTTGACGCGTCTGCATATTCTGCGGGATACACATTACCTTTCACGTTAAATGGTCCCGGATTTTTATACACATTCTTATCTGTTTTAACCAATGGCTGTAAATATTCTGGTGTTATATTTTTTGTCGCTGCAATTGCCGGACCAGTTGCCTTATATTTACATATTAAATTTTCTAATGCTCTATTAGTTTCGTGTAAATCATAGTTCTCAGGTGCTCGATGTTGTGTATATGCACCACCAACCGGCAATAAATCATCTGTTTTACATTCGACAAACTTTTCTGGATGTCTTTTAATTGTTGGTCCCTGTACCGGTCTATTATTACCCTTTTGTCCCTGTATTGTTACACCTTTACCAACTAATTTAGGTTTATTAGCAGCACGTAACTCATCTATTGTCTTCGGTAATGGTCTATATGAATCTTGATAACCAATATCACCCTCCTCATTATATCCTAAATTCAATCCCGGTGATATCATTGCCGGTTCGAATAGCCGCTCTCCGTTTCTGGCTCTGGATACATACATTCTCGACTGCAACTGTTCGGTATTATTTTGTGTGCCACGACTTGCGCCATTAACCATATCTTTGGTCGGTTCGAAAAATGCCTCTATCTCATGTTTTGGTACATAATTTTTTGATGATCCGGAAAATATCTCCAGTTTTAATCCCATATTTCGTGCATTATACTGATTCAATTCCATACCATTTCCTTTATAAAATGCATTCATATTATTATGTGTAAAATGATCCGGATCCATTATATCATATGTCATATCTTTATTCTCATCATCAAATAATGACCATTTACCATCCAATGCGATAGATCTCTTTAAACTTAAAATTTGTTTTTTATCACTGCTGCAGTTCAGATCGTTAATCGATACAGGTTTATCTATTGAATCAAATTTTTGCCGTTTAAATTGATTCTCAAAACTATTATTAACTTTTTCATCTTTCGGCAATTTGTCACATTGAAATGTCGCCAGATAACTGTCATCTTTTAGTTCATTTTTATATTCTGATAATAGTGTATGATCTTTATGTGACTGTTGGAAATGTTCCACAACATCGGGTTTACTATTTGTATTAGATTTACTTTTTGCATCATATAGTTGATTATAATATTGTGGAATCACATTTGTTGCTTCTGGATTTTGCGATTTATCTCTACTTGTTTGAATAGTTGTCGCTAATTTTTTTGCTGTATTATCAATGATATTTGAATCATATATGTTATTTACATTCGGATTTTCATGTTGTGGAATTGATGATTTAATCTTCACCGTATCTTTGGAATTACCATTTATATACTTACCAATCAATGCTAATGATGCCATTATTCCTATTTCCATTAGTATATATATATATATAATATTATAATATATTTGCTATATTTTATAATATATTTGCTGTAATTTTATTTGCCAAGTGAGCAGTTAAATACACAAGGTGCATTCAATTTGGGTGCGGCAACTGTGCCATCTAACGATCTCAACTCTGCTGCAGGATACAATTTCTTGAAACTATCTTTTACATCAAGTCTAGTATTTGTACCATCACGACGGCTGCTATCATCTTTCAACCAGTATATAAATTCAACAGGATCAATTATTGGCCACTCAAATCTATCCGGTCTAATACCACGATAGTTATCTAATGGGTGTGTCAAACGTGTATCCTCTGATTGCAGTTCAATATTACAGATATCCGGTTTGGGTCCTTTCGCAAATGCACTAAGTTTGGCATCCTTTTCTTTTAAAGTGTTGGGTGCCATGCAACGTGAGTTTGGATAACTACGATTAGATAGTAACGACTCTACCTCAACTAACGGTGTATATTCAACATTATCATCCCGTTTAACTGTCTGTGTTTCGGATGAGTTGTACAGTCTGTTATTACGTGGTCCATTTGGGGCAGCACATGGTTGACAGTTTCCAACTTGTCCAGAATACAGTTTGTATCGTCCAGGTTCTTGTGTTTGTTTTAATATTTCATCATATGCACAACTATCATAGTGTACTCGTGTAAACGACATTCTATATATATATTATATAGAAATTTATTTATATAACTTTATTTCTTGTTGCATGTAATATTCTCTTTTTTATAACTTATATCATATAATCTATTTTTCGGTAAATGTCCATCCCAGTTAACCATTGTTCTCTCACATAATATTGGAGTTATAACCGTATTTGGCGCACATGCAGCAGGATTCGCTTTACTGCATGGTGCAAACTGTTTACTCGGGCATAAACTTGCCATTCTAGTCTGATTCTTTAATTCACTCTCAATATCGACTCTGCTACCGATAAACTGTTTGTCTTGTTCTCCGTCGCTTTTGCATTTCATTCCAGTACACATATCGAATTTAGGAAGAAACACATCATAGTAAAATATATTTTTGTTATCACCCTCTTTCATATCATATGCACATTTGTCATAATTCAAACGAGTAAATGCCATTTCTTAATATATATAATAATACAACATATTATTTTATATAAATATATTTATCTTAACAATTTCATTTACACATAGCTTTATCCGTATTTTTCCGCGAATATTTATCAATATGTCGTGTATCTATTCCACCGCGTGCAAATGGTAATACAATATGTTTAGGATCTTGATAGTTTCTATCTAATACATATAATCTATTTTGGTCAATATTACTTATACTCTCTCCATTCAATAATCTTGTACCTTCCGCAATTGACACATAATTGTTTACATCCATATTACCATCTCCTCTCCCCTGTTTAATCGGAGTTGGCAAATAATATACAGAATCCACATCACGAGTTCTACCTAAATGACCTAATCCTTTAACGGCATTATATTTATTATATTTCATGTCTACTTGTTCAGCCGGTGTATCTTCAAGTAATAATCCAGGTTCTCGTAATAATGTATCAGTATCTATATTCCCAGGATAGTTATGTTTATCATTCGATATGTAACCCGATATGTTTAATGCATCATCAATACCTCGTTTTAATGATTGTGCGGTGTCGAGATTTTTAGCAGTGAAATTGTCTATATATTTGACCTTCTTTATATTGTTCATTACATTATTCATTGTATTGTTCATTATAATATAATGAAATAAAATAAAAATAACTGAATATAAAGATATATATAATATATAATTTTATATGACCGACGAATTTGCACCCAAAGATATCGCCATAAAACTGTTCTCGAGTGAACCCGGGGAACCATCATCAGTACAGTTCTGTCTTGATGAAGCTGATAATGAATATGTGTTTCAAATTTTATTAAATATATTTATCGAAGGACTAGTTTATAAAAAATGGATTGATCTATCTGTTAACCCATTTTCACTACTTGTTGACGAAGATAAATTTATAAAAATTAAACAATATTTTCGTAGTATTGGTTTTGATGTTAACTATTCCGCCAAAGAGTTTAATGAATATATCGGTCTAACTGATGAAGATTATAAAAATAGATATGCGAATATAATATTAGAAGGTGATGGTGAAAATACCAGTTATACATACGGTATTAATCTTAATTTTAATTCTAAAAATGACGATAAAATAATCAATGATCATGTTTTTCTCCATAAATATATTGCAACATTTATTGACGGTGATAGTTCGGCTGAACTATTGTATTGTATATCTTTCAGCTATTATACGGCATAATTTTGTCTTATATCCTCATATTCAAGACATCCTTCATTATTTTCTTTACAGGTTGCAGGTTGGTTATATAACCATTTTGCGAAACTGATTTGGTCATTTGGTATAGTTGATCCTGGTGTTGTATAATATATTCTCTCCAGTATTTTACTTGTGTATATATCAGTTTCATTAGTATATAAATTATTCGTATAGTTATCCATTACTTCTTGTTTAATATTTGGGTCCATAATATCACATGCCGGTGGACGTGTCGGATTGTCGATATAATCCGATTGTAACACATTCATATATGGATTAGCCGGTGTCGGTCGTTGACATGCATCCGGTTTATTCAATGCGAGTGACTCTATTTCGGTGTCTATTGGTAATATTTTATTGTATTTTTTTTCAACATTATACAATACAATACATGTAATTACAAGTAATATAGGAATATATAACCATTCCGTATTACTGCTAAACATGACAAATAATATGGCGAGATATAAACAAAATCTACTAATTGCATTTAATATTTCAATTCTACTCATTTTTATATCTGGAATTATTTGCCAATATCTATTACCACCAAATATAACGCCAAAATCTTCAAGCCAAAATCTATCCATATATCTTTGTTTTATACTATAAAGATATATAAATTTTTAATTTTTTTCAGCAAGATATGTGTTTATCTTACCCATTAACGATTCATATGATGCTCCAGAGAATCGATCCTTCTTTACAAGTTTACCATTTTCCACTTTATTTATGACGAATGTTGGCATTGATTCAATATCAAACATTATCGACAACTTCTCACATGCATCAACATCAATATACATAAATACAACTTCATCTTTATATAGTGAAGATAAACATGTCGCATTAGATGAGTATATTTTAGTTTTAATCATTTTGCATGGCCCACACCATTCCGCCGTAAACATGAACACAATTAATCTATCCGCATATTCTCTAACTCTATTCATTAAATCATCTTGATCAGCTATATGAAGTGGTGGCAAAATCACAACGGGTTTATTGGTCATAATCGTATATATTATATATAATCGCCAATATTTTAAGTCAAAAATCTTAATATTTGTAATTTATTTTTTGATTGTAAATCTTAATATTTATTTTTTGATTGTAGATCTTAATATTTTTTATTATTCAGTGCGCTTCGCGTTTCACTCATTTTCAAATAAAACTCCTCCATTTCTCGTATTTGTTCTTCTGTTAATGGTGCATTATTTTCGACTGTTTCTTCACCGCCAAATGATCCTAATATTTTACTTATGTCCATATTTCCATCATCATCTTTTAAATTAATTGAATTGACCAACATATTTAATTTATCAATCATATCATCTGTCAATATGGTATTTATATCTTTAATACCAAACATTTTTAATTTCTCCATTAACCCTGTTTCATTAATCTTGTTAAGTATTAATCTGATGTCAATTTTACCATTGTTATTTTTTATAACATCATTTAATGATGTCATTATAGAACCAATATTCATATCTCCACCGCCAAACATATCTATAAATTTATTAATTTTATCCATATCTGCATTCTGAATTACATGTTTTTTCTGCACTCGTTTCAATACATTTTTGACAAGTTTCAACACATCACTGGTACTATTTATATCTCCAAGTTTGCCTTTTAACTTATCCTGATATTTTGTATATACAAGTTTCATTATTGATGTTACATGTGCAAGTGGATGCATGTCTTTACTAGATTTCATCTTTTTAACCACAAAACGAGATATATCGAGTACCATATCGGCAAATGCATCATCACCATCAACAAATTTACTGGTCATTCTATTTGTCAACAATTTACAATATTCGTCCGGTTTATTTGTTCCGAGTACATATAATTGCTGTAAATATTCCCATATACATTGTCTAGATGCGTCATCGCATTTTATTAATACTTTCTTCATATTAATTGCAGGTATAACGGATATATATTCCGGATGAACTGATCTGCGAAACATTTTATCTTTTCTGTCGAGCAATTGTCTCTGATATTTTTTGCTAAAATTCACACCATTAATATATTTTTTTATAATATCCATCATTTCCTCATTGTTTATATTCTCGATTAATGATGATAGTTGTTGTGCTCGTTTTGGATAAACTTTTTTGACTTCATCGAGAAATTCAACATATTTGACTTTTAACTGTTCGGTATTTTCCATTTAACTAAAGATATATAAATAAATGGTTGATATTTTTCTATATATCTTATCGCATTATGTTTTTTGATCGATATTTCGTTTTTTTAGGATATCGCCCCTTAAATTTATTCAGGAACAGTTATATAAATAGTTTATCGAACAGTTTATATAGATTATTTATATTTTCTCTAATACTATGGCCATTTATATTCCAGTTATATAATTGTTCACTCGGCGTAACTTTTTCAACTGCAGTTTATACCATTATATCCGCTATTTTGCCCATTCGTTATATACTATCTCTATATTATTTCGCACAGCCACATTATAATGATACCATGTTATATATTGATGATAATGCACCAGTATTATATACATTGAATAGAACAGCTATATCGATATTTATGATGAGTGTATTATATAGTGTTGGAATTATAATATATAGTATATTTACATCAATAATTCCGACGACGATTAATCGTGATATATATTCTGTTATTAATTTTGATGTATTACTATTTATGACAACACTAAATAAATTTTATGCGATAAACATGATGGGATTTATGGCCATTATATTTGCCAGGATTATGTCAATACATATATTATTATTAAACAATACAATTAATAAAATAGATGATAATTTATCGCTTAATATTTTTGATATTTCACAATTTGTAGTTGATTATACCGAACAAAAAAATATGTTTCAACAAACTGTCCAGAATCTTAATATGATCTTTTCAGTTACTCTTATTGGTGCCTCTATTTGTATTTATCAAACTGTACTAAATATCGTTAATGGTGATTTGACGCGAACAACTATTATGAACTATTCAGATATTTTCATCTATCTAAGTTTAAGTTGTATATATATATATTATGTCACAACTGTTCATACTACAACTGTTAAAATACAAAATATATTTTCATCTGATATGTTCACTAAAAGATATTTAATTAGATCTAATTATACAGTATCAAATAGTGAAACATATAAATTACTTGACCATATTATTGATATTGATGGAGATACACCACCATTTCACAATGTTAATATTGTTAATGACAAATCCGCCGAAATTATAGATCATCTAATAGCAGTTGAAAATGCAGATCATCTAAACTGGCTTGTGGCTCATAATATTGTAAAACAACCTTGGACGAGTTTCAAATTTATAGGATTCAATTTTGAAACACTCGATTTATTAAAACAGATAACAGCTTTCTCCATTATTTTCATTGCATTACATAAATTTATTATTGTAAATGTATGATTGCTTCCCGATAGCCACGACAGCTGACATTATCACACGATACACATTTCATGATATATATAATTTAATATCATGAGATGACGGCAGCTGTTGTAGCTCATTTCATTGTTCATCGGGAGAATGCTATAATATAAGTATATTAGTTAATTATAATGCGAGTTCTGGATATTTTAGTTTAAAATATTCCTGTGCATTAAATGTCAATATTTTCATGTAGTCATAAATGCACTGTTTGTTTCTATTTGATAATGTTGCCCACATTTTAGTGAATTTCATTATTTGGCCGATACCTTTTTCATCACATTTGACCTGTTCACTTGTACTCATTTTAATAAAAAAGTTTTCATCTTCACTATATATCTCTTTTGCGAAAGGACATATATATAAAACATATTGATCAATAATCAAAGATATGTTCATTTTTGTTGCTGTTTGAATTAATGAGTGAGCAGTTCTGATATCTTTATCACTGTCGATCTTTTCTAATTCTGTTAAAAAATCGTCCAGTTGTGTATTAAAATCTTTCACTACGGTTGTAATATCTGTCATATATACTTTATATATGTTTTCCTATAGATTTTTTTACGCATTCAACTTAAAAATCTTTGGCCAATTTATTCAATAATTCTTGATTATCGCGATTTGCAATATTATCTGTACAATATGTGATTTCAAGTGTATTATTCAATCTTTCCAATTCTCTTTCATGTTGAGTTTCTTTAACATAATCAGCAAATATTGCTTCTTTTTTTCTGGCTAATTTATTTGCTATTTTTGTGGCACGTCGATTTTCACGTATTTGATCGGCTGTTCTCGGTGGTATATATTCTTCATCTTCCGGATCGCGATCAAGGTTGAGCCGCATTTTTTCATGTTCTTCCGGTGTATATAATGTATAATAGTTTATCTCTCCAGATTCAGAATTTGAGTCATCATCGCCATCATCAATCATGTCTTCATCATCTATATTTTGTGCATCGGTTATATTATTAACCATTTGTATATTTTGCAGATCATTAGATATATTAACTGGTATTACTGGTACATGTTCGTTAATAGTATTGGATTGATTTCGATGAACTGAATCAACTTGGGCAATATATCTAGATGCACTTAAATATTTTTTATCGGCATACAGAAAAGGTGATATATATTTAATAACTTCAGCTGGTAATTTGCTACTTAACATTCTTAATACATCAATAATTTTACCATATACAATATTTTGGCACATTTGTTCATTGCCTTGAAGTGTAAGAATATATTTAGCTTGTTCGATCATTTTTATACTGATATGTTTATCCAAATATTTCATAATTGGCAGTACAACAAGTTCTCGTAGTTTAACGGCTTCTTTATCAGTTACCCATTCTGGCCTATTATTAACAATACAGCGAACTAAACAAGTATGTCTGGTTGTATCACTAACCCAAATAGATCGTTCACCTGGAGGTTTATTTACATGTTCACTCACAATTAATCCACCTATAAATTTATCCAATCTTCTAGCATCAAATGATGCCATAACAGCTGTATATAGTTTTTCATTGTCATTATCACATAGTAATTTGCCGACTTCCATCTCATTCGATACACGTAATATAGGTGCATCTGAAAAATTCATGTTGAGAAAGTTTAAAGTAGATACACTTGCATTTTGATTAGCGGTTGATTTACCGGGTGAACTGTTTATATATTTCATATCAAATCCATCTAATTTATCCAATTTATCTAACTTGGCAAGTTTATCAAGTATATCTAATTTATCTAGTTTATCCAATTTAGTGAGCTTATCAAGTATTTTATCCGATTTGACAAGTTTATCAAGTTTACTGTTCGTGGATTCATTGACAAGCTGGATGGCTTTCAAATGATTTAATTCATTAGCGAGTTGTCGCATGATAATATTTGCCGATTTAGCATCAGCTAATACTGTTTCAATCAACTCTTTATATTCTTGATTCGTCTTGTCGGTATTTATTATATATTCACACAGTTGTGCATTATTTATTGATAACTGTTTGTTTTCTGCAATGAGTTGTTGTCTATATTTGCAATTAATAATATGTTTATTTAATTTTTTTTTATCTGCAAATTCAACATTGCATAAATTACACACAACTATTGGACTAATATTATTTTTATCCGCTAATAAGTGTGATTGTGATGACATATGTCTTGCGAAACTAGATTCAGAATTTGTTACAAAATTGCATATTTGACAATTGTACATTGTTGTGATAGTACTTTTATATATTTATTATATAACTTAAATCTCTACATAATTTTATTATAATTTACCAATTTATCATTATTATCTGTCAATAAATATCAAATTGACCGATGGGTACAACTGATATATTCAGTGCGCACTGCATCTTGTGGCTGTTATGAATTAAATGTATCAGTTGTGACTATCGGTTGATATGTGCATCGCGTGGATATATATAATTATCACTCTTATTATGGATGATAAATTAATAAATCTCAATAAAATATTCAGATGCGCGCCGGTCGACAGTTGAGCCGGAACTATTGAATACAACTATATGCTGGCGAATGGTCGAGTATAATTGTCGAAATATAACTGTCAAGTTTATCGTTATAATTTACAACAAATTGACAAATTAACAAACCGACAAAATTGATAAATTAGCAAAATTGACAAATAAGTAAATCGGCAAAATAATATTACAATATAACTCTTATAATCAATCTCGTGTTATATGATAATAATAATTAACCCGTAAATTCACATCCAATAAATAATTATTCACTATTTTTATGACAATTAGATGCTATAACATTTTGGCCGATAAACGTGTACCATATAAAGATGATTATTTAAATATTTAACATATATTATGTCAAGAAAAAATGTTGTCGCACATTTGTAAATTGTTGTCGCACATTTATATACTGAATATTTACATGATAAATTCATGTAATACAATTTCAAAATATTGGAAAAAATCAAATTACATCTAACTTGTAATTTGATTTTTGCGCAACATAATTTTTGTATTATTTTGTGTATATTAATAAAATTAGTTCATAATATAATGTATCAATATATAAAAAAATGCTATAGCTCTTAAATTACAAGAGCATAAAATGTTGTCGCACATTTGTAAATTGTTGTCGCACATTTATACGCTGAATATTCACATGATATATTCATCCGATACGATTTCATAATTTGTGAAAAAATCAAATTACATCTAACTTGCAAAGTGATATTTTGCGTTATAAAATATTTGACATTTCATTTGGAATATTTTATCAATGACGCAATATGAACGTTATAATATAGATATATTTTATTAGCATTTAAAAATATGAGACTGTAAAATGTTGTCGCACAAATTATGAAATGTTGTCGCACAAATTTTATAATTTTTATTCGGCAAATTTTTTATGATATGTTCCATTATATGATGCCAATATACATAAATATATTATTTTGATCTATAAATGAATTTACCGAATTTGTTGCAATTTTACGTCTAAAATCACCGCTAACTTTATATAATTACATCTAAATATTATTAATATAAATTGATATGTATAATGAACTCAGTATATTACATTTATAAATATAATAGATCTGATAATCAAAATAAATATGCAATAATATATAAATATCACAATATTATTTTACAAAAATGCGGATAATTTGGCGGTATTATCGATTCTCGTTTTTATGAATAAATTTTCACTGTGTCACTTTCATTCTACAAATGAGCAAAATGTACATTTTTATCCGATGACCAATTTACATGTTATAATTGATTGTTTATTTATATTGCTGTCCGCGGGTTGCCGGTTCTTAAGAGAAATAATTAAAATATCTCAATAAATTTTCCCGGTATTGCAAAGAATATTTACACTATTTCAAATACTTGATTTTTTCAACAAAAATATTTTTTAGACGTGTTTTATTAAAAGTTGTTTTATTAGAGGTAGTTATAATGTAATAGTTAAGTATATCATATATCTGTTTTTTTAATAAAATAAATATAGTTAATTGTAATATATTAAAGCCTTGAAAAATATTTTTACACAAAGTTTGTGTAAATTTTTTATAACTCAATATAAATTTGTAAAATTTGTATGTTTTTTAATTGTTGTTTTATCGGTAATTGTGGAAATAAATATTATATAATAAATCATCCCTAATAAGTCAACGATTTATTGTATCACACTTTATTGCATCTAAAAATATTAATGGCCAACGAGGTCTAACAACAATTTATTGATGGTAATAGTATACATCTTGCATACTTCTCGAAAGATTTACGATATATAATTGTATGGCAAGATCGATAATGTATATCGCAATTTAGTGAATTGTTAAATTATGAACTGTTATCAAGGAAAATTGATTAAGTATTTTTATGAAAGTTCAATAAAATTTCTCCTTCTTTGCAAGTTTGTCAAATTGTTTATTTTGTACCATAAGATTGGTGAAATTAGTTATATAATAAGTTAGTATATATAATCAACTAATTATATAATTATTTATCCGATAAATTCGTATGGAACACTCAATTTATGTTGTTTATTTGTTGTGGCATACGGCATACCTCTAGATCTGTTATATGTTGTGCGATGAGCCCTGACTGCTGAATTCGTCTCATATTGTTATTTTAATGAAATACTTATTTATTGTATATAATGAGACAAGTCCAGCAGTCAGGGCTCATCGCAAAGCTATTATTGCATGTAGATTATGGGGATTGCCACATCTTATAAACATGACCAATTATGCTTATCTGTTGTGGCACACTGCATACCTCTAGAGCTAATATTCATCACCCGATGAGCCATAACTGCTGAATTCATCTCATATTATTATTTTAATGAAATACTTATTTATCGTATATAATGAGACGAGTTCGGCAGTCAGGGCTCATCGGGAAACAATCATATCATGTGCTTTATCGCAATTGCTACACGATACAAATATCATTTGTTCAGTCAAAAAAATTGATTATTTATCATTTTAATAAACAACCGTTAATATATATATCATATTATAACTATAATGAACTATCCACTTGAAGAAATCAACTCGGCCTTATATTTCCAGTTAGCTGCTAATCCAGAAAAATTGTATTCATCTTTTAAATTATATGATGATATTTACAGAGAGAATTTATGTCCTGAACTTAAAACAAGCAGCAATAAAGAAAACTGCCGCAGAAAATACAATATTGCATTTGCAACACTTAATATTGAATATAACAATGTTCATAAACTGTACATTAATGGAAAACAATATCTTATATTTTCAACTAGAAAAAAAGATGAACTGATACGTGAACATAATAACTATCACGATACAGATACGAAAACTGATACAAATATTGATTATGTGGAAATTATTCGTCATATTTTAGATAATCCATCGCATTTTGAAACATTCGATGTTGATACATATATTGATGGTGCAGATACTCCACTACATGTTTTAGCACGTTGCGGAGATATCACTCTTATTAACAGTCTATTTGCCACATATTGTGTTGATATCCACAAAAAAAATATACATGGTGATACCGCACTTGATATTGCTGCTGGACGACTCGATTTTAAATTGACAAAATATTTACTCGAAGAAGCTAATGGCATTGTGGTTGACAAATTAAAAGATGCAAACCACAAGTTAAAACAGCTAAACAACTCTCTTATCGCATCAAATATTAAATACAAAGATCAAATTGAATCAACTGTTAAAGTTGTATTTAAACTGTTTTGTGCCGGTATGTTTGGATACTTTGCTGGTCATTTCGTGGTTTAAAAAAATTGATATTATCACAAAATAGATAACATCAAAAAATTGATATTATCATAAAATAGATAACATCAAAAAATTGATTTCTTTATTCGTTACAATATAATGTAATATATATAAATAATTATTATATCATGTCAGACAACAAATTGTATAAAGTACTTGAAGTCTCTCCAACTGCCACACATGATGAAATTAAAAAGGCACATAATAAAATGGCATTAAAATATCATCCTGATAAAAATAAAGATCCAGGTGCTTCCGATAAATTTAAAGAGATTCAAGAAGCTTGGGACATATTAAAAGATGCCGACAAACGAAAAAAATATGACAAGTTTGGATTAAATGCAGTCAATGGTGGACAACATAATGGTGAACGTGGAGAACAAATGAACAATCCATTTGGTGATTTTGGTATGAATTTCCCATTTGGCAACCCGTTTGGTGGTAATCCATTTGCTAATTTTGGAAATATGGGTCACTCTCATCAACAACAACATCGTCAGCAACAAGTTGTCGATGATGAATATATTATATTTGATATGACACTTGAAAGTATATATAATGGTATAACTACTAAATATAAATATAATATCAGAAAAATATGCGGTGACTGTAATGGATGTGGTGGCAAAAATATAGATAAATGTACAACATGTAATGGTCAACGTAAAATAACACAAACTATTCAAATTGGTCCAGGTATGATGGCGCAAAATATCGTCAATTGTACAAGTTGTAATGCAACCGGAGAAGTTATAAAAATTAAGTGTACAAAATGTACTGGACAAAAAGTTGTTGTTGTCGAAAAAGAGTATGATGTAGTTATTCCCAAGGGTGTAACTAATAATACAAAAATCATTATCGATTCACAAGCTAATGAAGCACCAAATTGCAAGTCCGGTGCATTCTTTTTTATCATTCGAGAATTGCCACACAAGCTATTCAAACGTCTCGATAATGGCAATCTACTTTGTAATATGTCTATTCCGTTAATCGATGCGTTAACCGGACTAAATACATCTATTGATCATCTTGATGGACGTAAATTAACAGTCAACTATGACGGTGTAATTAAACCAACTACTAAATTGAATGTTAAAAATGAGGGGTTGCCCATATATGGTTCATCTGGTAAAGGTGATCTACTTATTACATTTGATATTATGTTCCCGGATGTCGTCCCGGAACATATTAAAATTAAATTGAATAAATATCTTGGCAAGTCTGTTGATGTTGATAAACAACGAGAGCCAGAACATAAACCTGTACCATTTGCCGGTCATATCGATACCGCTGAAAAAACAGCAGATAATACGTCAGGTTTCCAACCGGATGATTGTAAAATGCAGTAAAAATATTATATACGTGATCTAACATATCTAAATTTACGATACTGATTATTATGCATATCTTCTATACTATCCGCAAATAATAATTTTTTCTCGGTCGTATGTGTTTCTAGTTTAGGTATATATGATATCGCACCAATATCGAACATATATTCAAACGGTTTAATGGTATAATATTTATGTAAAAATGGATTAAATTGCATATTCGCAAATAATGAACCTATTTTAAGTTCTAATAAATCTATTTTATAATAAAAATTCTCAATAACATATAGATAAAATGTTTGCAAATTTTCAGCAACCCCATTTTTCTCAATATATGGTTTGTAAAATTCAATATATAATTTATGTATATCATCCTTATCATCTGGATGTACTATTTCCGCAACTTTTATTGATTTGAATTTATCGATTTGAAAATATGGATAGTTATGTACTATTTTAGTACCATTAAATCGCTTTTTTTTATATTTAATGTAATCATACAAGTCTTTACAATATGTTATTATATCTTTTGATTGATCAAATATCTGCTGTTCCACAGGTTTATTTTCATGTTTATATTCTGCTATCTTATCAAACTGTTTGCATGATTCGTAATTTGGATGTAAAATAATGGTATCCACTTTAAATGCAACTGCTATCATTGAACTAATATATAATATATCGTCATCATTTATCGTTGTATCAGCAACATCAGTAAATTTAAAATAGTAATTAACACTTATTACATCATTTATCTCAATGAGTAATTTGACTTTTCCGGTTGTATCTTGTAATGTCATATAATATCCTTCATCTGTTTTAATATAAAAAAAATCATAGTACACATTGCTACTATTATACCAGTGACAGTTCGCAGTATATACTTTATTCTTGTATTTTATTCGACATTGATCAACTTGATTGACATAATTGTTGTTAAAATATTCAATCTTCTCACGTATCGTTGTTCCCTCGATCGCTATATTGAGAAAATCTATCGGTTCTTGATCCTGTGGTGCGACATATGTTTCTATATTTTTAAATTTTTTATCATATCCAGATTCAACTACTGTGAACTCATACTTTTTTTTTATCTTTCTGGCATATTCAGGATTTGTATGGTAATATTTAAAATTATCATCTTTATTTTCTAATCTCAATTTACAATTTGGTGGTAATACTATCTCTTCTTCACCGGGAAATAATGAATACGTTTCAACACAGAGTCCAACCCCCTTCATATTTGCCGAAATTTTTATCTTTAATAGTATAAATCCAAATTTATTATCAGACGCATCATAAAATGGATTTCTTGTCGCACTCATAAATCCTTTGTCCATAAATATATCTCCGGGTTTTAAATGTGATAAATATGCATCATCTGCCACAAATCTATATACGATATAATCTGTATCAAATGCCGGTGAATCCACTATAAGTCGCCAAAAATACTCAATTATATCTTCTAATACACTATTTTTGAATCCCTTATAAGATGAATTACGTAAATATTTATTCATAAAATAAGAACCATAAAATGTATAATATTGAACAAGATATTTACCATTATTTTTCTCGACATACCACTGATGATTTAACAGTGTTGCGGCATTAATATCATTACGTTTAATTGTGCCACACAATTCACCAACCCGTTTATTGTCATAATATGTCTGATCCGATTCAATCAATTTCATATTTAATGCTAAATTTATCAACTCGCTCCGTGAATAATATGGATGACTCGTTGTTAAATATGGCAAAAAAGATGGTTTACTACATATTGTAATATTTTTACCAACTTCATTTGAATGATAATATATTATATCAACATATGTTCTTTCTAATCTTGACAATGAATAGTTACTTAAAAAATCAATGTTTCTTTTAAGTTTATTATATAAAAAAGTTAATGATTTATTTTGTCGATAATTTTTAGTTGATTCGATTTTATGAAATGATTGTTTTAATTCATCATACAACTTTTTATCCGGTAAACGCATATGTTTTTCTGTAACACTATAAAATACATCTTCTCTACGTGTCATATAAATGTCATTATTATAAATATCATATAATGGTATTTTAAGATCAATTTTAGAGATATGTCGTTTTAATTTTTTAATATAATCATCCG
>Ga0210399_10001284_pt1 | contig 19638 bp, 18 predicted proteins | sample IncBWC14MmetaG_FD_150865 | JGI IMG/M metagenome (GOLD analysis project Ga0210399, IMG submission 150865) | Forest soil microbial communities from Barre Woods Harvard Forest LTER site, Petersham, Massachusetts, United States - Inc-BW-C-14-M | ecosystem: Environmental > Terrestrial > Soil >...
CGATCTGGTTCTGCCGTCGTACTCGGTCGCGCGTGAGTTGCAGCTTCCTACGGGTCAGGCTGCGCCAGTTACGCGGTTCGCCACGGGGCACAAAACTCAAAATCAGTTCGTTAACTCAACCCCATTTTCATGTCAATGGGTGGGCCCCCAGGCCCATGCGTAACTCAAAAGAAAAGGGGAGCCTGTGAAGCTCCCCCAATTCGATCCTTAAACACTTCCTACAGAGCCGTGCACACCGCCTTCACTTCCGTGTACAGCTCGATTGCATCATGACCCATCTCGCGCCCCCAGCCGGATTGTTTATATCCGCCAAAGGGTAGCGCGGCGTCGAAGATGTTGTAGCAGTTGATCCAGACTGTTCCGGCACGAAGTTGCGCCGCCAGCCGGTGAGCCTTCTGGATATCGCGCGTCCAGATTCCCGCTGCCAGTCCGTACGCGGAGTCATTGGCCTTCGCAACCAGATCACTCGAATCCTTGAAAGGGATCGCAGTCACCACTGGCCCAAAGATTTCTTCCCGAACGACCTTCATCTTCTCATTCGTATTCACGAGCACGGTGGGCTTCACGAAATAGCCTTTGTCGCCTTCACGACTTCCGCCGACCACGGCCTTGGCCCCTTCCGAGAATCCGGACTCGAGATATCCGCAAACGCGGTTGAGCTGTTCCTCGGAGACGAGCGGTCCCATATCGGTGGATTTTTCCCATCCCGGTCCCACGTTGATCTTCGCCGCCTTGGCGGAGACGCCCTCGACAACCTTGTCGAAGATACCGTTCTCGATGTAGAGTCGCGAACCCGCGCAGCAGCACTGGCCGTGGTTGAAAAAGATAGCGCTGGCAGAGCCTGCGATGGCAGCATCGAGATCGACATCGCCGAAAACAACGTTGGGCGACTTTCCTCCCAGTTCGAGCGAGACCTTCTTCAGGTTGCCCGCCGCCGCTTGGAGAATCAGTTTCCCCACTTCCGTGGATCCGGTGAAGGCGATCTTGTCGACGTCCGGATGAGCGGCCAGCGCGGCACCGGCTGTTTCGCCGTAACCGGGGACGACATTCACCACGCCGTCAGGAATACCGGCCTCCTGTACCAGTTCCGCCAACCGCAGGCACGAGAGAGGTGTCTGCTCGGCGGGCTTCAGGACTACTGTGCATCCAGTCGCGAGGGCGGGGCCTAGCTTCCATGCCGCCATCAATAGCGGGAAATTCCATGGGATGATCTGGCCCACCACCCCCACCGGCTCCCGCAGCGTGTAAGCGAGGTACTTTGCGCCCGGCGTATAGGGAACTGAAATCGGGATGGTGTTGCCCTCGATCTTGGTCGTCCAGCCCGCCATGTAGCGGAACAAATCGACCGCCAGAGGCACGTCTGCCGCGCGCGCGACCTTCAATGGTTTTCCGTTATCCAGTGTTTCGAGTTCGGCAAACTCTTGCAGGTGTTGTTCGAGGAGATCAGCCAGTTTCCAGATCAGTCGGCCCCGTTCGGAAGACGTGAGCCTCGACCACGGTCCGGTTTCGAACGCCGCGCGCGCAGCCTTCACGGCACGATCTATATCTTCACGGTCTCCTTCAGCAACCCGGGCCAGTACCTCTCCCGTAGCGGGGTTGTAGGTGGGGAAAGTCTTGCCAGACGCTGCTTCCACCCATTTGCCGTTAATGAGCATCTTGCGAGGTTTCGAGATAAATTCCGCAACTTTTTCGTCCAGTTGAATCGTAGGCAGAGCCGTTGCCATAGTTCCTCCTTGGTGTATTACGTCGTGGCGGCTGCTGAGCTGGAGATCGGGAGTCTAGTTCGGACGCGCATGATACGCGAGTGCGTAACGTACGCGAGAAGCGCGTTACGCCATCCCCTGAGATTGCGGAAGAGATTTTAGCGCATCCGGGCGACGCCCGGGCGAAAGTTTGCAAACTTACATACTGCACTCGGAATGGTGCAGATCTACGGATCGGGCGCGCTCAAAACCAGGCCATGTTTTGAAATCGCTCACCCCGAAGACTCGTCTACAATCCTGCTGTCCGAGACTCCTGATGACTCGCCGCCTGCTGGGCCTGACAATTCTGCTTGTTTTTTTCAGTGGCGCTCTAAGCCTGGTGAGCCACGTTTCAACCGCTCTACCTCCAGCTGTTCTGATCAGCTTTCGATGGATCGCGATCGGTGCCTTCGGAGCTTATGCGCTCGCCCGACGATCACTGACCACGTGGATTTTCTTCGCGATGCTGGCGGGGGCAACGCTCGGACATGACTGGCCGCATGTTGCCGTGAACTTGCGGGTGCTCAGCCAGATCTTCCTGAGATTGATTAAGACCATCATTGCACCTCTGCTGTTCGCGACTCTCGTAAGCGGGATTGCCGCGCATTCTGACCTGAAGAAGGTTGGACGGATGGGCGTGAAGGCAATCATTTACTTCGAAGTCGTCACCACGTTGGCGCTGGTGATCGGCCTGGCTGCGATCAACATCAGTAAGGCCGGAGTTGGTGCGACTCTACCGCCGCCGACCAGCGAGTCGCTCAAGGTCGAAAGGCTGAATGCCAACGACACCATCCTGCACGTTTTCCCGGAAAACGTGGCGAAGTCGGTGGCCGATGGACAAATTCTTCAAGTCGTCGTCTTCAGCATTCTCTTTGGGATCGCGTTGGCACTTGTTCGCGAAGACCGTCGCCGTCCCTTGCTCAATCTGACCGATAGCCTCGCGCTAACGATGTTCAAGTTCACCAACATCGTGATGTATTGCGCTCCTTTTGGAGTGGGCGCTGCCATCGCTTACACGGTGGGCACTACCGGATTGGGCGTGCTGGTGAATCTGGCCAAGTTGCTGCTCACACTCTACGTCGCGCTCATCGTCTTCGTTTTTGGGGTTCTGTTGCCGATCGCCTTGCTCGCCAGAGTACCCTTGCGAAGATTTATGGCCGCGGTGATTGAACCGGTTTCTATCGCGTTCGGCACAGCGAGTTCGGAGGCAGCTCTGCCGATTGCGATGGAGGCTCTTGAAGAATTCGGCGTACCCAGAGCGATCGTGTCATTCGTAATGCCCACCGGCTACAGCTTTAATCTCGATGGCAGCACCCTGTACCTGTCGTTGGCCTCGATCTTTGTAGCCCAGGTCGCGGGTGTTCATCTCACCATCGGCCAGCAGATTGTGATGATGCTGACCCTCATGCTGACCAGCAAGGGAGTGGCCGGTGTATCGCGAGCGGCGTTGGTGATCTTGCTCGGCACGGTGGGATCTTTCGGATTGCCGGTCGAGCCTGTGTTCATCCTGCTTGGCATCGATCAATTAATGGATATGGGCCGAACGGCGGTGAATGTACTTGGCAATTGTCTGGCAACCGTCGTCGTCGCTCGCTGGGAAGGAGAATTTCCAGCCGATTCGCAAATTTCCCAGCTCGAGGCAGATCCTATTCCCATCGCTCAGAAATAAAATTTCATCACGTGTGAACAGCAATTTGCCCAACAAATATCGCGGCCGATTGGCGCCTTCGCCCACCGGGTATCTTCATCTCGGGCATGCGCGAACATTTCGTATTGCCGCTCAGCGCGCTCGTGAGCGGAATGGCGTTCTTGTATTTCGCAATGAAGATCTCGACCCGCAGCGCTGTCGTCGCGAATTTGTGGATGCCATGATGGAAGATCTGCAGTGGCTAGGCATTCAATGGCAGGAAGGTCCAGATTGTGGTGGTCCCTTCGCGCCCTACTCCCAAAGTGAGAGACGGTCGCTCTATTCGTCCGCGTGGCGCCGACTCCGCGACGATGGCTGGATCTATCCGTGTACCTGTTCACGAAAAGATCTCGTGTTGGCAGCAACGGCACCCAACGACGCCGATGACGAACCGATTTATCCAGGGACGTGCCGGTCGCGTAACGAGGCGAAGCATTTCGCAACGCCGAAGGGGATCAACTGGCGCTTTCGAGTACCGCATCGCGAAGCCATTGAATTCGAAGAGCTCCACCTCGGGCCGCAGAAATTCACTGGCGGTCAGGATTTCGGAGATTTCGTGATCTGGAGACGAGACGATGTTCCGACGTATCAGTTGGCCGTGGTGGTCGACGACGCTGAGATGCAGATCACAGAAGTCGTCCGCGGCGCCGATCTGTTGAAGTCCACGGCACGACAGATACTATTGCAGCGGGCTCTCGGGCATGTGACACCCGATTACTCTCATTGCGATCTCGTGCGCGACCAGACCGGTCAAAGAATGGCTAAGCGCCACGATTCCGCGAGTATCCGGCACCTGCGCGAGAGTGGGTGCTCAAGGGAAGAGGTTCTACAACAGATTGAAGTGCTGACCAAATGAATCTTCTCTCAACCACCAGGTTTTCTTCGATCCGTCGCACACGTCTCCGGGTGGGCGAAATCAAATCCACCTAACGCGCCGTCTTCTGTCCGGCTTCGAACGTTGTCCACGGCCCTGCCTTCATATCTTTCAGGACTGAACTCTGCCAGGCGTACTCCGGGTGGTGATCAAGGAAATCTTTCGCCAGGAAGTCAGCCCCACAGGGGTGCCCGGCGCGGGCACGCAAGCTCATCTTCGCCGCCATCGTGCTGTCGGTAGCTTTGCCTTGAACCGCGCCTCCCGGATGGTACGAATCCCACTCAAACTGACTGTCTCGTCCTACCATCGTGTCGCCATGTCCGCACAGCGTTCGGGCGTTGGCCGCCTGCTTCTTGTCATAGCTATCGTAATGGTCGCCAATGAACTTCTGCGCCATGTTCACATCGATCTTGCCCTTGTTTTCTCCCATCAACTGCTCCCAGCGAGCTCGGCGGGCGTTAGGCGAAGAGGTCATATCTTTCGCGTCAAACGTCGTTTCTTCTTCCAACACCTTCGGATCCTGCGCAAAGTTCGAACTGATGAAGTAGCCGTCCTTCTTCCTCCAGACGGGTGTGTTCTTGAGGCCGAGCTCAAGGTAAGCAATTTCGCCGGTCTTGCGATCTCCAATCAACCAATCGTTGGCGTAGCCGCCGTTGTTTCCTTCTTTGATAATGCGCACATAATCGTCGATCGAGTTGGAGTATTGCAGCGCTTTGCGCGCGCGTATGAATTCGGGCTTGCCGTCCGGGTCCCATCCTTCGAATTTGCTGATCGTGGTTTCCGAGATCATCATTCCTGCGGAGTTGACGCCAAAATCGTCATCGCTGACGATGACGCCCGGGAAACCGTCCATCAGCATGCGATTCCCGTTCTGCGGCACGATATCGAACATCATGACCCACCGCGAACCTTCGATGTAGCTGGTCCAGTTGTTGTGCGCGAGCACGATCTTGTGGTCCTTGGTCATGCTCCCGGTCGCAATGAACGCACTGCAGTTTCCCGGTGCGACCAGATTGCGGACGGCCGCTCTCTTTTGCTTTTTGTTGAGCCAGGGAACGTAATAATCCGAAAGCTCCATGAACGCATTCACCGCGACCACGTCGTCAACGTCATATTTGCTGCCGCGCGCCTTCAGTCCATCCGCAATGCCCTGCAGTTCTTGTTGATACTCGGCATCGATGTGCGGCCAGAGCATCGTGTGGGCCGCATTGCGGAAAAATTCCCAATCACGCTCCGTGGCATGCGTATCTTCCACTTCAACCGCATGGAATGCATCGTCAATCTCCGGAGCAAGCAGATATCCGTGCTGGAACCCGATCTCGGACGGAGAGCCTTCCAAGTGCACGTATGTCCAACCATCTTGCGTAAAGCGATAAGCCTTCTTCAGCCGCGGGTCACTGCTCGGATCAGTTTTGTCGCCGGAAGCTGCAACGGATGGGGCGCCACCCAAAACAAAAAGGGCCACAAAAATCATCGAGCAGAAGATGCCGGCGGCAAGAAGCACACTTCGAGACGGTTTCAGAGACATAGTCGCTCCAGGGATACGCACTACGCGCACTCGATGCAGGGATGCTAGAGACTTGCCACCCAGCAAGTCAAACAAAACATAAACGGGAAACGGCGTCCGGGATCGCCGAGGCGCCGCAGAGATGGTTTGAACTACAGAAGTGCCGTCGGCCGTCGACTCCAGTCTTTTCCTTTTTCCTTGGCAATGCCTTCCATATCCTTCACGTAGGCTCCGGCCTGGGTCAGGACGTGATGCAGATCGTTCCCAATACTGATAAACGTGAAACCCTTCTCAAGAAACTCGCCCACGCGCGAAGTCCCGAACAAAAACAAGCCCAGGATCACGTTGTTCTTGCGGGCGTGTTCCACCAGTTTCTGCGTTGCTGCCCCGAGCTCGGGCGAGGTGTACATGTGCGGGAATTCGTATTTTTCGTAAAGTCCCATCGACATGCACAGGTCGTTTTGCCCGAGGAACAGAATATCGACGCCGGGCACGGCCGCGATCTCAGCAATGTTCTCGATGCAAGATGCCGTCTCCACCTGAAGAGCAACCATCCCGTTGTCGTTAAAACTTCCGGCATATCCCAGCAAGCCGCCTTTGTTCATGCTGCGCTGTGGAAAGTACACGGAGCGAGTGCCGGTCCTCGGATATTTAGTACAGCTGACCGCTTGTCGCGCCTCGTCCGCGGTATTGATGTAGGGCACAAGGACACCATCGGCGCCAAGGTCGAGAGCTTGCTGGATCCCCGGTCTGTCGTCATACCCTCCGACACGCACCATCGATTTGGCTCCGCCGTTCGATATCCCCGAGAGCATGGCTGAGAGCTTTTCGTAGCCCATGGGCCCGTGCTGCGTGTCAACCAGCAGCCAGTCGTAGCCGCTATGCGCGAGTTGCTCGGCGATCGTTGGGCTGTGCGCGTTCAGGAAAAGCCCCATCTTCGGTTTGCCGGCGCGCAGTTGTTTCTTAAATTCGGCGCCAGTCAACGTGGCTTCAGACATATAAAGAGATCCTCCTCAAGTATTGATCAAAGTTTTGTAGTGTATCCCATGATCATGTCCGCAATGTTGCGGTTCGGTGGAATTTTGAAGGGATGCTGTATCCCCGAGTCATCTTCCCGAGGCTTATAATCGCAGCCAACGAAGTGTGATCAGGAGCATTCCATGCGTTGGACACCGGGCGAACAAAGTGACGACATTGAAGATCGCCGAGACGAAGGTGGTGGTGGCGGCGGTATCGGAGGAGTTCACATCGGTATCGGCGGCTTCCTGATTCTGCTCGTCCTCAGCTTGGTCTTTAAACGCGACTTCTTTTCACTCTTAGGTGGGCAGGGTGTGGGATCGCGTCCGGCGGTAACGCAGCCGGATACTCAGCGCGACGCCAGCGAACAACCCACTGTGCAATTCATCTCGTTCGTGCTCGACGACGTTCAAAAGACGTGGACGGGCATTCTCCAGCAACGGGGCATCGCGTACCCACACGCCAAACTTGTTCTGTTTCGCGATGAAACCTATTCAGGATGTGGCACCGCGCAAGCGGCAACTGGTCCTTTCTATTGCCCGCAGGATCAGAAGGTTTACATTGATCTCGGCTTTTACGACGAGCTCGAACGAAGATTCGGAGCACCCGGTAAGTTCGCGCAGGCATACGTCCTCGCCCACGAACTTGGTCATCACGTCCAAAATGTGCTCGGAATCGAACGCAAGGTCCGCAACCTGCAGGGACAGAATCCTGGTGCCGGCAATGCGCTTTCCGTACGGCTCGAATTACAAGCGGATTGCTTTGCGGGAGTCTGGGCGAATTCAACACAGCAGCGGAACCTGCTCGAAGCTGGCGACGTAGAAAGTGCCCTCGGCGCGGCCGCTGCGGTGGGAGACGACCGCCTTCAGCGCATGTCGGGTGGGCGAGTCAGTCCCGAGAGCTTCACTCACGGTTCCTCCGTGCAGCGCATGGATTGGTTCCAGCGCGGCATGAAAGGCGGCTCGATCGAGTCGTGCAATACCTTCCAGTGATATTTTATGTGGTTCCTGTAAGCTATTGAATATTAGATGGTTGTATGTGCAGCGTGTCGCGGCCTACTCGCATCCACAAGGTCTTGTTCCGGAGTCATCAACGGCAAGTCGGGCGGTCTCTTCTATACTGATGTCAAGGTGCGGGACATGAGCGCGTTCCCTGCATTCAGTCGTCGTATCTGATTCCTTTTCACACGCATCACACGCACGCTGTGGAAAACTTCCAAGAGCATTCACGCGAAATCCTGGGGAAACCGATTCGAGACTTGGGGTTGAAGCTCGAAGGATCGCCGGTTGAGAAGTATGTTCACCAGCTGTACGCCGAACTCTCCAATAAAGGTCTGGTCAAATTTCGTCCGGGATTTTATTTAACTGACGAGTGGGGTTGTCCTTCCGGCGAACCGATTATCGGGATTCCGTTTTACCTCGCGAATCAGGAGCTCTCGGCTTTCGAAAAAGAAATGAACGATCTCGAAGACAAGCGCGAGATCATGATGTACTTCCGGCATGAGGCCGGGCACGCTTTCAATTACGCCTACAAACTCTATCGCACCCCGGAATGGAAAACACTCTTTGGTCCTTTTCGCCGGCGCTATCTCGATAACTACCGGCCGGTTCCGTTTTCTCGCAACTACGTGCGTCACCTGGCGGGCTGGTATGCGCAAAAACATCCAGACGAAGATTTTGCGGAAACCTTTGCCGTGTGGCTGACTCCGCGATCGAGTTGGCGGAAACGGTATCGCGGTTGGGGCGCGCTGACAAAGCTGCGTTACATGGATCGCATCGCGCGTGAATTGGGGAACGTCGATCCCATCCGCCGCCGCGGACATCCCGACGTTACCGTCGATGAAATGGAATCGACGGTCGCCGAGTTCTATCACCAGACCGTAACCGAAACGATCCCAGTTGTGGACTTGGCGTTGGACGCCGACTTGATAGATATTTTTAATGTATCGAAGCGACGTAAGAAAACGGTTCGACTGGCGCAGGAGTTTCTGCAACAGCATCGTAAAGTTGTCGTTGATAAAGTTGCTTATTGGACCGGTGTCCAACGCCCCTTGATCAAGAAACTGGTTGAGGCGATCGAGGCCCGCATCGGAGAGCTCGGACTTCGAGTCGATACCGATCGAGAGCCTGAGCATCTGGCTGAGATTACGGTCTACGCGACGACGCTGGCGACGAACTACATGACGCGTGGAAAGTTCGTGCACCCATGATTTTGATCTCCCAAGAAATGACAGGCAGTAAGGATCCGCTTGCGACACGGAGCCGGGCATGAAGATTGCGATCCTTTATGACGTTTGGGAAGAGGAAGGCGCGACACCCGAGCCGCCTGAGCCCAAGCTGACGGCTCGCCAGAAGAAATCTCGCAAGAAGAAGAAGCGGGAAAAAGAAGACCGGGAAGAGATCTTTGAGGCTCTCGAAAAGCTCGGGCACGAACCTGCTTACCTGGTTCTCGACGGAACGCCGCAATGTCTGAACGCGCTGGCCAAATGCGAAGCCGATCTCATTTTCAACCTCACAGAATCCTACGCTGGCGACGATACGAAAGAAATGCACGTTGCCGCTTACCTCGATCTGTTAGGTCTTCGTTACACGGGCGCGGGTCCTCATGCCAGTTTTCTGGCCCAGGATAAGGCGATTGCCAAAAAAATGTTCGCCTTCCATGGAATCCGTACGCCCTACTTTGCGACCTCTTACCGTGGTTCGATCGAACATGCCCACGACATTTCTTTCCCGCTCATCGTGAAACCGGTTGCCGAAGACGGTTCTATCGGCATTAACGCAGACGCGGTTGTGACCAGCGTGAAGGAATTGATGGAGCGGGTGCAGGACATTCAAAACGAGTTCGACTCTCCGGCGATCATCGAGGAGTACATCGAAGGTCGAGAGATCTACGCGGCCATCCTTGGCAGCTATGAGACAGCGCAGGCGCTGCCCCTTATCGAACTAGATTTCTCGAAGCTCCCGAAGGGAACTCCGAAGATCGCCAGCTATGATGTGAAGTTCGAGAAGGAAGCCGAGTCTTACAAGCTGACCAAGTCGGCCGTTGCTGAGGACCTTGATGAGCAGACGGTCACCCGCCTCACCGAAACTGCGCTGGCCGCTCACCGCGCCGTGAAGTTGCGGGACTATGGACGCATCGACATGCGGCTGTCTTCCAAGGGCGATGTGTACGTGATTGAAGCGAATCCAAATCCGTGGCTGTCGAGCAAACAGGAGTTCGCCATGGCGGCGAAAGCCTCGGGACGCTCGTACACCCAATTGATCGGCGAGATTGTTGATCTTGCGATGGCTCGATACCGTTCACGCAGCTGAAGTCACCACACGTCAGGCTAGCTTTCCGTCTAGTTTCATTCTCCCCGTATAGATCGCCATCCCAACCACCGCGTCTACGCCAAGTTCATCCAGTTGATCGACTTCTTCGTGACTCGAGATTCCACCCGCAACAATGAGGCGTCGGCCAGTGGCGGAGCGGAGTTTGCGAACGATGTCCATCGGAATGCCTTTCATCAATCCTTCCGTATCGACGTTTGTGTAGAGGAAGGCCGCGCAGTGCGGTTCGAGCTCCCGTACCATGTCAGTGGGCACGATCGCGGTGGACTCGCGCCATCCTTTGACAGCCACTGTTCCGCGCCTTGCGTCGATGGCAAACGTCAGGCGCTCGGGAGTGAATTTCTCGGCGAACCGGGATGCGGCGGTCAAGTCGATTGCGTTGTCTTTCACCAGCACAGATCCGAGGATGATCCTTTGAGCTCCGGTCGCAAGCACTTTTTCTGCGTCTTCAATTGATCGAATTCCCCCACCCACCTGGCACGCAAGCCGTTCGGTGAAAAGACGAAGCAACGATCGGTTGTCGCCCGTCCCAATGGCCGCATCAAGATCGATCAGCTGCACGAGCGGGAAGTGCGCGAAGCGAGCGATCCACTCTTCGAAATCGCCGAACTCCAGTGCTTTTTTCTCTCCCTGCACAAGCTGTACGATCTTCCCACCCATGAGATCGATAGACGGAATCAGCATGGCCACCTCATGGGTATGCCGGCCGCTGCCAGTTCTTGCTTCAGGTCGGCGAGCTTGGTGATTCCGTAGTGCAGGATCGAAGCCGCCAATGCGGCATCGGCGTGGCCCTCGCGGAACACCTCAGCGAAATGCGCGGTAGAACCTGCGCCTCCGGATGCGATCACTGGGATACGCACATTCGTTGAGATCAAGCGTGTGAGTTCACAATCGAACCCGATGCCGGTTCCGTCTCGGTCCATCGACGTGAGTAGGATCTCGCCGGCTCCCCGTGATTCGGCTTCGCGAGCCCATTCGCGGGCATTACGTCCGGTCGCAGTCCGCCCACCGGCCACAAATACCTCGTACCCTCCCGCCTCGTTCATCCTTTTCGCGTCAATGGCTACGATCGTGGCTTGCGAACCAAACCGCTCGGCAATTTGAGTAATGAGCTCCGGATCCGCCAGAGCGGCAGAGTTCAGACTCACTTTGTCAGCCCCCGCATCGAAAACCGCCGCCGCATCTTCGAGTGAACGGATCCCGCCACCTACCGTAAAAGGGATGAACAACTGGCGGGCCGTTTTGCGAACAGTTTCCAGCAGAGTCTTTCTTTTCTCGGCTGTTGCAGAAATGTCGAGCAGTACAATCTCATCGGCTCCGGCCTCGCTGTGAGCGCAAGCCAACTCCGCCGGATCTCCCGCGTCGCGCAGGTTCAGAAACTTCACGCCTTTGACGACACGCCCACCGTCTACGTCAAGGCAGGCGATGATGCGCTTCGTCAGCATGGCAAGTTGCAGAACGCCTCCAGCAACTTCATTCCGGTGGCGCCTGATTTTTCCGGATGAAACTGCACGCCGAACACGTGGTCGCGCTCGACCACGGCCGAAAACTCACCGCCGTATTCGCAACTGGCCACGGTGTATTGGTCGATCGGGGCGCGATAGGAATGCGTGAAATAGACGAAAGGTTCTCGGTCCATCGTGGCTAGAAGTCTCGAAGCTCCGCTGCAGTGAAGACGGTTCCATCCCACGTGAGGCGATTTCACCTCAGCAGGGAAGTGCTCGCACTCCCCTGAAAAGATGCCAAGCCCTCGCAGTCCTGGGGCCTCCGTGCTCGACGCAAACATCCACTGCATCCCAAGACAAATCCCTAACACAGGTGTTCCGCGCCGAATCGCAGAATCGATCGCCTGTCGCTGCCCGGTATTCTCGATGGCTCCCGTCGCGGAAAAATGGCCGACCCCTGGCAAGACCACTCTTTCGGCACGATCGATCGCCTCGGGATCGGAAGTGATCACCGCCGGCCGACCTAACCAGTCAAGCGCCTTCTTCACCGAGGTGAGATTTCCTGCCCCGTAGTTCACAATCGCGATGCTCATAAGACGCCCTTCGTACTGGGAATGAAGGCGGCCATGCGCGGATCCCGCCAGCATGCCGCCCGGACAGCGCGGGCAAACGCCTTGAACAGCGATTCGATCTTGTGATGATTCGAGCGTCCATAGAGAACCTTGGTGTGAACGTTGGCCTTCGCGCCACGCGCAAAGCCTTCGAAAAAATCGTGAACGAGTTCTGCCTGCAGGTCTCCCACGATTCGCACGCGTACTTTCGTATCGACAATCACCGAAGTTCTCCCACAGAAATCCACCGCCGCCACCCCGAGCGTTTCGTCCATGGGCATCAGGAAATATCCGGCGCGAAGGATCCCTTTCTTAGTGCCAAGCGCCTTATCGAAAGCTTGCCCGAGCGTGATTCCCACATCCTCCACGGTGTGATGCTGGTCGACATCAAGGTCTCCACGCGCTTTCAATTCCAAATCGAATCCGCCATGGTGTGCGAAGAGTTCCAGCATGTGATCGAAGAAGCGAATCCCCGTCGAGATTTTGTACTGTCCATGCCCATCAATATTCAGAGCCACACGGATATCCGTCTCTTTCGTCGGGCGATGGATGCGCGCCTTTCTCACGAGCGTGTCTCCTGTCGCAAGGCTCCGATTGCCTCTAGAGTTTCGCGCATGGCGCCCAGCAGACGCCTGGTATGGTCGGCCGATCCAAGGGTAATGCGCACGCATCCCTGGCAACCGAAGTCGCGAGATCGGTCGCGGACGAGAATGCCGCGTTCCCGCATCCCGCCGATGAATGCCAAGTTAAGATCTCCGAGCTGCATCAGAACGAAGTTGGCGCGGCTTGGCCAATAGCGAATCCCAAGGCGGTCCAGTTCCGACTGCAGTCGCTCGCGTCCCGCGCAGACTTCAGCAACATACATTCGCACGTATTCACGATCTGCCAGCGCCTCGGGCAAGCAGACGAGCGCCACACTGTTCACGTTATACGGAGAGGCCACACGTCGAACGGAATCCATCTGCTCGCGATGTCCACAGAGAATTCCCACCCGCAATCCGGCAAGGCCGTAGGCTTTCGAGAAGGTGCGCGCCACGAAGATATTGGGACGGTCGGCCCATGCATGCAACAAACTCCCGCCATGAAACTCAAAGTAAGCTTCGTCAACAAGGAGAGCGGCTTCCGGAGCGGAATCCGCAATCAACAGCAAGTCCTCAACCCTCGCTGCCGCTCCCGTCGGGTTATTGGGATTCGCAATCACGATGAGCCGTGTCGAAGAACTAATTTGCCCGCGCAGCGCAGTCAGCGGAAATGCAAAATCATCCGCTGCAGGAACACTGACGACGCGTGCCTCCGTTGCCTTCGCGAAAATCTCGTACATCGAAAACGTCGGGACCACGATGCAGACTTCATCGTTGGGCTCAAGATAGGCTTCACAAAGCAAATGGATGGCTTCATCCACGCCGTTGGTGAGCAGTAATTCTCCCGGCTTGACAGCGAGGTGCGACGCAACCACCGCCTCTGCTGGTTCGCGCTCCGGGTACCGGGCTAGTTCCTCGAAGTCGATTCGACGCAGGCGTTCAAGCACACGCGGGGAGCAGCCGACGGTATTCTCGTTAAAGTCCAGTCGTAGACCGGTACGACCTCCCAGTGGCGGATGGTAAGTGGGTAAATTGCGCACTGCCTCGCGGGCTCTAAGCAATTGCGCACCTCACCCTTATCGATTCGGCGTGTGCCGGCAAACCTTCCGTCTCCGCGAGTGTCGTGATGCTCTTGGCAATCGCTTGCAATCCCGTTTTTGAGACCCGCTGCACGGTGATGAGCTTTACGAAATCGCCGACCGTGAGTCCGCCTCGAAAGCGCGCGACACCGGCAGTCGGCAGAACATGATTTGGGCCGGAAGCATAGTCGCCCGCGGCTTGCGCGGAGTAGTCTCCGACGAAAATGGAACCTGCATTCTGAACCGAGGACAGGTACTGCTCATCCACGGTGATGTGCTCGGGAGCAATGCGGTTCGCCCACGCCACCGCGACTTTGTCCGAGCCAGCAACCAGTATTGCTCCACTTCGCTTCACTGACTCTGCAGCGGTCACATTCCCCACGATTAATCTGGCGACTTCATCACTGACATCCCGTGCGAGGCGCCTCGACGTTGTGATGAAGATTGGTACTGCTGCCGGATCGTGTTCGGCTTGGGCCACCAGGTCGGCGGCAATAAAATCCGGGCGGCCCTGGCTGCTGAGGATCACAACTTCCGTCGGACCGGCCAGAAAATCGATCGAACAATCGAATGCTACGATTTTCTTGGCAACAGTGACGTATAGGTTGCCCGGTCCAACGATCTTGTCGACCCGTGCGATGCCCTTTGTTCCATACGCGAGAGCCGCGATCGCGTGCGCGCCGCCGACTCGATAGACCTCGCGAACCCCCAGCATGTGCGCCGCAGCCAGAACCTCGGCAGTCGGATTTGGGGAGACCACCCGGATCTCTGGCACTCCGGCCGTTTGCGCCGGGATGACCGTCATCAGCAAAGTGGAGACCAGTGGATGACGTCCTCCCGGCACATAGCAGCCCACCGACTCGATCGGACGAACGATCTGCCCCAATGACATGCCCGCCGCCTTGCGCGTCCACGCCTGGGGTCGTTGCCACTGGCAAAAGCGGCGGATGTTCGCGGCCGCCTGCTTGATTGAGGTTCGTAGTGTCGGCGCAATTGAATTCGCAGCAGACTCCAGCGCTGATTCTGGAAGACGAATCGCCGCGCTACGCGCCAAGCCATCCCACTTCTCCGCGTAACGTCGCAAGGCGCGGTCCCCACTCCGGCGAACATCCTCCACAATCTTGCGAACCAGCGGTTCGAGTGCGGTAAAGTTGCTGCCTCGGTTCGCCAACAGTGCCACCCGCTGTTCCGCGGCCGCTCCGGAAAGGACACGCATCAGAGCACCACCTTATTCAGCGGATATTCGACGATGCCTTGCGCCTGTGCGGCCTTCAGGCGGGGAATCACCTGCCACGCCTCCGACTCTTCGATCACCGTGTTCACGGCGACCCACTCTCCATCACTGAGCGTTGAAATAGTCGGATTTTTGAGCGCGGGTAGAACCGAAAGTACCCCTTCGAGATGTTCTTTGCGGACATTCAACATCAAGCCAACCCGATCTTGGGCTTCCATGGCACCGCGCAGCATGAGGGCTAGGTTCTCGATCTTGCGACGTTTTTCGCAATCCGCCCACGCCTTCTGGTTCGCGATGATCTGGGTGTTCGATTCCAGAACGGTTTCCAAGATGCGCAGACGATTTGCTTTCAGCGAGCTTCCGGTTTCTGTGACCTCGACGATGGCGTCCGCCAGCATGGGAGGTTTGACCTCCGTCGCGCCCCAGGAGAACTCGACTTGGACATCGACTCCCTTCTTTCGGAAGTAGTTCCGGGTCACGTTGACGAGTTCGGTCGCGATGATACGTCCGGCAAGATCTTCGGGCCGTTGAAACGGCGAGTCTTCTGGTGCGGCCAAAACCCAACGTACTTTTCCGCGGCTGCGCTTTGCGTAGATCAGGTCGGCAACAGCCACCACGTCGAGTCCACTCTCGACAACCCAATCCAGACCCGTCAGTCCGGCATCCAGCGCACCGTGATCGACGTAACGCGCCATCTCTTGCGCACGGATCAGCATGCATTCAATTTCCGGGTCCGCTGTGGAAGCGAAGTACGACCTCGAACTCGTGTAGACCTCTAGACCTGCGCGACTGAACAGTTGCAGGGTCGCCTCCTGCAGGCTGCCCTTCGGAATTCCGATGCGTAGCTTCATCGGCGACTCTCCTGCGCTGCGGCCTGCGCCTGCGAAATCGGAAGCTCAATTTCCTGCGTGAAACACGAACGCGTTCCCAGATGGCAAACGACCCCCGCGCCCTCCACCTTGACCCGGACCAGGAAAGTGTCGCGATCACAATCCGTGGCGATCGAAACAACTTTCAGTCGATTGCCCGAACTCTCGCCCTTGGTCCACAGTTCATCGCGTGTTCGACTGAAGAAAGTCACATAACCGCCTTCCAGGGTTTTGTCGAACGCTTCGGAGTTCATAAATCCGAGCATCAGTACTTCTTCGGTCGCATCGTCTTGGACAATGGCAGGCACAAGACCCTGCATCTTTCCGAAATCAATCTGAGCGTTCATCGCTTCACCTTTTTGCAGAAAAACAAAAAGCCCACTGAGCCGGTCGGCGTCAGCGGGCTGGATGGCTATGAGTGCTGTCTAAATCAGAAGCACGCCCCCGCCGACACGCGATGCGCATGGTGATGATGGCGGTGGTGGTGATGAAGAAACATCACGAACAGAAGGGTAAGGTAGGCCTCGCCATGAGTCAAACGCTGTGTTTCAGCCCTCCCTCGCAAATTTCCGATCACGCGAATCTGAAATTTGAATCGCCGGGGCGGAATGCGCAGTTGACATGAACGCGCCCAGCCTCTACTATCAGCCGATCATGCAGGCTTCTCGCCAGACGAACATGGTGTGTTGTTGTACTTGTTGTCGCACCATTGTGACCTCTGGCATAGGGAGGCTGCTGACTTAGTAAGTTCTTCATAATCAGCACTTATCCACCCACCGCCAGAGCCTATCTGGCGGTGGGTTTTTTGTTTTTATGACAAATCCAGTCAAAGAGTCGAAAGCACAACGAGTTGAGCGCCTCAAGCGCGAACAAAACCCTTGGGAGGGGCTGGAGGAGATCCGCCGCTTCGCCCGGGAAGGCTTTGCCTCCATTCCCCCCGAGTGGATTGGCACGTACTTCCGCTGGTGGGGAGTCTATACGCAAGGTGACGGTGCCGGCGTCATCGGCGGCAAAGGGGGAGAAGGAAAGGCGATCCCGTACTTCATGGTCCGCATTCGCATCCCGAACGGGCTGCTCGAATCTGACCAGTTGCGCGCGATCGCGAGCGTGAGCGAGAAGTATGGCCGGGGCACCGCCGATTTAACGGTTCGCCAGAACATCCAGCTGCACTGGGTCACGATTGAAGCCCTTCCCGAAGTTCTCGATGAACTCTGGCGCGCCGGATTGACCACCATGGGCTCTTGCGGCGACGACACGCGCAACATTACCGGTTGCCCGCTTGCCGGCGTGGATGCCGACGAGATCTTCGATGCCTCGCAACTCGCCCTCGAAGCCAATCAGTTCTTTGTCGGCAACGCCGACTTCTATAACCTGCCGCGAAAATTCAAGATCTGCATCACGGGCTGCCACTCGTGGTGCGCTTATCCCGAGATCAACGATGTCGGTCTTACCGCGGTGACGCGCAAGCTCCGGGGTCACGAGGAGATTGGATTTTCGCTCCGTGTCGGTGGTGGGCTATCCACCGATCCCCATCTTGCCGCGCGCCTGAATGCATTCGTGAAGCAGGATCAGGTGATCCCCGTTCTTCGCGGAATTGCCGAGATCTTCCGTGAGAGCGAAGTGCTCCGTGAGAATCGTGAGCGGGCCCGATTGAAATTCCTCTTCCTTCGACAGGGCTGGACTGCCGAGACCTTTCAGCAGGAACTCGAACGGCGTCTCGGTTTTCAACTTGACCCCGCAGTCGAAGAACACCCTCCCAATGATCTGTATCGGGATCATGTTGGCGTCCACGCTCAAAAGCAAACCGGCCTGTTCTATGTAGGTGCCTCGGTGCTTCGCGGGCGGATCTCGTCGAATCAGATGCGCACAGCCGCCGATCTCGCGCAGCGCTTTGCCGATGGGAAGCTCCGAACCACCAACATGCAGAACCTGCTGATCGTCAACGTCCCTTGGGCGAATGTCGATGCGCTCTCTCAATCGCTCGACACGATCGGATTGCCGGTCCGAGGGTCTTCCTTCTGGCGCGGCACCGTCGCGTGTAGCGGCTCCGAATACTGCAAGCTGGCGATCACCGAGACCAAGAGTTTCTCGCGATGGCTCGTCGAAGAGTTGGAAGATCGGCTGCCCGGCTTCGAACAGCATTTGAAATTGCATGTGACTGGTTGCCCGAACAGCTGTGGCCAGCACTGGATCGCCGACATCGGCATCGAAGGGAAGAAAATCAAGGTAGGCGATCGAATGGAAGATGCCTACTACTTCTGCGTAGGAGGAGCGGTGGGCCTGCACCAATCCGTTGCGCGTCCCATCGGCTACCGCTGCCTGGCCACCGAAGTCCCACAGGCGATCGAGCGTCTCCTGCGACATTACCTCGATGATCGCCAGGATAACGAAAATCTTCGACGGTTTTTTGCGCGGCACAGCGACCCAGAGTTGCGGGAATTTCTTGCGGGAGAGTGGATTCCATCGGTCGTTCGCGATGTGTCCCCCGGAAAAGTTCCGCACGGCGTGGAAGGTTAAGCGAGAGTGCTTGGGAAATGGAGTAAGGAGTCGAGGCAATGAGTCTTTTTCCGATGTTCCTGAAACTCGAAGGCCGAAGCTGCCTGGTAGTGGGCGCCGGCAAGATCGGCGAATCCAAGATCCGCAGCCTGCTCGTGTCGCGGGCCAAGGTACACGTGATTGCGCCATGGGCGACGCCTACTGTGACCGCCTGGGACCGTGCCGGAGTGCTTCGCTGGACGGCGCGCGAGTTTCACCCGAGCGATCTCGAGGGCGTATTTCTCGTTGTCGCTGCAACTTCAATAACCGCCGTGAATGATGTCGTTTATCAAGAGGCGCAAACTCGACGCGCGCTGTGCAACGTCGTAGATGTTCCCGATCGATGTGATTTTTACTATCCCGCCGTAGTTCGTCGGGGAGACCTGCAGGTCGCCATTTCAACGGCGGGCCACAGTCCAGCTCTGGCTCAGCGTTTGCGCCGCGAATTCGAGCGCCAGCTAGCTCCTGTGTACGCGGGCTGGCTTCAAGGCCTCGGAAAAATTCGCAGAGATTTGTTCTCTCGCCGAATGGACCCCGAAAAACGCCGTTCCCTTCTCCATGCCGTGGCCGGCGGCAATCCGATCGAGGTCGCCAGGCTGGAAGTCTCAAAGGTGAACGAGCCCGTCGCGAAGGGGGCAGCTCATGGCCGGTAAAGTATTTCTGGTCGGCGCCGGTCCCGGAGATCCAGACCTTCTCACCGTAAAGGCGTTGAAGACACTCCAGTCCGCCGACGTCGTGCTGCATGACGACCTGATCAGTTCCGAAATTCTCGAATTAGCTCCGGAGACTGCGCACATTCGCACCGTTGGAAAACGATGTGGTCGCAAGTCGATTCAACAGGAAGAAATCAACAGCTTGATGATTGCGTTTGCATCATTCGGGCTCAGAGTTGTGCGCCTCAAAAGTGGCGACCCGCTTTTGTTCGGACGCGCGGGCGAAGAAATCGACGCCTTGCGGAGTGCCAACGTAGATTACGAAATCATTCCGGGTGTCACCTCGGCACTCGCCTCCGCAGCCGCGGTCGGTGCCTCACTGACGCATCGTGATAAGGCCTCTGCCGTTGTCTTCGTCACGGGCCATCACGCGCCTGCCGGCTCAAACCCCGAATGGCAAACCTACGTTCGCCCA
>Ga0210399_10001285_pt1 | contig 19629 bp, 20 predicted proteins | sample IncBWC14MmetaG_FD_150865 | JGI IMG/M metagenome (GOLD analysis project Ga0210399, IMG submission 150865) | Forest soil microbial communities from Barre Woods Harvard Forest LTER site, Petersham, Massachusetts, United States - Inc-BW-C-14-M | ecosystem: Environmental > Terrestrial > Soil >...
CGGTTCCGGGCGTACCCGACCCCGCGGCAGCAGCGCCAGCTGGCCCAGGAATTCGGGGCTGCGCGCTGGGTCTATAACCGGGGCCTCGAGACGATCTCCCGAGCCTGGCGCGAACGGGGGGAGTGGATCACCTGTGTGGACTTCTCGCGTCAGCTCACCAAGCTGAAGCAGGCCGAGTTTCCCTGGCTTAGGGAAGCCTCGAGCTCCGTGCTCACCCAGTCCCTTCGCGACCTGGACAGCGCCTTGAATGCCTTCAAGGCCAAGCGAGCCCGCTACCCGCGCTTCAAGAAACGGCGACAGGAGCAGGCAGTCCGCTACCAGCTCGACGGGCGACTCAAGAATTCCTACGTGGCTGGGTCGCGCCTGGTCCTGCCCAAGCTCGGGCCCTTGAAGCTCGTCTGGTCGCGGCTGCCCAAAGGACGCCCGAAGATGGCGACCGTTCGGTGCGACGGGGTGGGGCGCTACTTCGTGTCTATGGCTATGGAGGAGGAGATCCCACCCCTCCCCGCAACCGACCGCGCGGTGGGAGTGGACGCGGGGCTCTCTGCGGCCGTCACCTTTGATGACGGTACCAAGGTCGCGCCGCCCCGGTACCTCGAAAGGAGGCTGAAACAGGTTAAGCGACGGAGTCGGGATCTCTCCCGTGCCAAACGGGGCTCACGCCGGCGGGTCCGGACACGGTGGAGGCTGGCCCGCGTCCACGCCCGTGTTCGGGACTGCCGGCGGGACTGGCTGCATCAGTTGTCCTCGACCATCGTTCACGATAGCCAAGTGATCTGCGTCGAGGACCTGAACGTATCGGGAATGCTACGTAACCGCCACCTGTCCCGGGCTCTAGCGGACGGGGCGCTCGCGGAGCTGCAGCGGCAGCTCGAATACAAGGCCCTCTGGTATGGGCGGACCTTCGTGCGTGTGGGGAGGTGGTTCCCGAGCACGAAGCGCTGCTCGGCCTGCGGCTTTGTCGTGGAGAAGCTGCCAATGTCTGCGAGGAGGTGGAAATGCCCCGAATGCGGGATTGAGCACGACCGCGATGTGAACGCGGCCATCAACATCCGCCAGGAGGGGCTTAGGATTTTGGAACTACCGCGAGGTCCGCGGGAAGTTAAGCGCGTGGAGGGCGAACACCCCCTGGCGGGGCGGCGCGTGCCGCTCACGTCGGGACGCCCAGGGAAGCGTGAATCGCAAGAGTCCGAGGCCCGGGCTCAATGCCAAACCCAGGCCGAGATTCAAGACCGCGAAGACCGCCGTCGGTTACTCGATGCATGCCCCCCCCCGTGTCGTGGGAGAGCCAGGCTACCGCTCCAAGAATGGGCTTCTACCTGTGAAAGAGCCCAGAGGGAGAGCTCTATGACCTTCGCTTCCGTGCCTTTGGGGCTGGCTCGAGCGTCGGTTATGAGAAGGATCACAGCGAAAGGACGGCCATTTCCATCCAGTAGAGCTGGTTCAAGATAACGGTCGAGTAACGCGATTTTCGTGCCTATGATCGGACCTCCCCAGGAGGGCCTCGATGAGACGCTTTCGAGCGGGACAGCACATGAGGCTCATCCGCCGCCGTGACCACGTCGTCATGAGGGCCGAGGTCGTTGGTGGGGAGGCCTCGCTTCCCATCCTCCTCATTGAAGGCCAGCCCTTCCCCCCGGCCGAGGCGGGCGGCTACTTCCTCGCCGAGGCCTCCGCCGCGGAACTGGCGGAGCTCCGCCGAAGTGGCTACTCCCTCCTCCTGGCCGTCGAAGGGGAGGTCATGCCATGAAGGAAGAGAGCCTTGTCCACGTCTCCCCCACTCCCCTCGACCTTCTAAAGGCGATCCCCGAGGAGGAACTCTGGCTCCAGTCCCAGCAGAGCCCCGGCACCCGGCTCGGCTACCGGAGCGACGTCCTGCAGTTCATGGGGTTTCTCCAGATCCGGACGACAAAGGAGCTCCGCCTGGTCGACCGGGGAGCGGTGATCGCCTGGAAGCGCCAGCTCGAGATTGCAGGAACGAAGCCGGCCACGGTGAGGCGCAAGCTCGCGGCACTCTCCTCCCTCTTCTCGCACCTCGTCCATCACCACATCCTCCCCCTCAACCCCTGCCGTGAGATCCGGCGCCCCCGCATCAACCGCCGCACGGGCGCGACACCCGCCTTCTCCCCCGCCCAGGCGGCGGCCATCCTGGACGCCCCGGACCCAACGACACTCCAGGGTCTGCGGGACAGGGCGATCCTGTCAGTCGGCTTCCAGGCCGGACCGCGCCGCGCCTCGATCGTCCGCCTCCGAGTGCGAGACTTTCGGGAGGACGCGGGCTTCGACACGCTCGTGTTTCAGTGCAAGGGCGGCCACGAGCACCGGGTGGCACTTCACCCCAAGACCTCCCAACGGATCCGCAATTACTTCGTGGCTTCGCGCCACGGCGAGGACCTCGACGGGCCCCTCTTCCGCCCCGTGCGGAGCCGCCCGGATCTCCCGTCCCGGCGAGCACTCCGGGGCCAGGAGATCGCTCGGATCCTCAAGCACTACGCGCGGCTCGTTGGGGTGAACGGGCGCTACAGCGCCCACTCCATGCGGGCAACGTTCATCACGGTGGCACTCCAGAACGGAGCGAGTTTAGAGGACGTTCAGGCGGCCGCCGGCCATGCCAACCCCTCCACAACGAAGCTCTACGACAAGCGCGGGTACAACCCAGACAAGAGCGCCGCTTTCTTCGCCAACTACTGAGCCCTGCCTGTTTGTTCTCCGGCTCTCTCCCTTCGCAGACCTCGCCGATAAGGTATGTGACTGGTGTCCCCCGCGTTCCCTTGACGGCTGTGCCCACTCAGCAGCGTGTTAGAGTGCCCACCAGCACCTCGGTAATGCGAGTCTTTCTCAAATGATCGGTTCTCTCCCACCGCTTATCCTAGGGCTCTCGCTGCTGCCTCTGGCCTTGGTGCTGGCCTTCGTGCTCGTAGCGAAGGCCTTGGTGCTCGCAGCGAGCCTCTCTGCACGGCACGGGGCGTGGCGCATATCGCGTGCTTGTGCGCGCGCGGCCCCGTACCTCCTTGATTCGAGATACGGCGGAAATCTCGCATTTCTATTTGAGGCGGATGCACTACGAGAAGCGGGGAGGATCCAAGAGGGGGCCGCTCTGGCGAAGGCGCGTCTCGCCGAGAAGAACGTGCCTGCCTGGATCCGAAACGTGGCGATAGACATCTTGATCAGCGCGGGCGCGTACCAGACGGCTCTCAGTGCTGAACCGCCACCCTCCATCCCGATCCGCGCCCACGATGCACTCGGCCTCGTTCTGATTCAGATCAATCTGGCCGAGGCGGACTACAATCTTGGCCGATGGGACGCGGCTGAAGCGCGACTACGTCCGCTCGATCTTGCCTGCTGGCGTTTCCCGATAGCCCGGGCAGGCCTGCTGCAGCAGCGTGCGTGGATAGCGGCGCACCGTGGCCGCGCGGCCGAAGCGCTCGAAATCTGCGCTTTGGTGAAGCCGCGATGGTTGCCGCTGATCTTTCGCGCGGAGTATCACTTCACTCGTGCTGCAGCTCTCTTGGCCGCGGGCCGGACCGACGACGCCGAGGTTGCCTTGAGCGAGGGCGAGACGCTAGCGAGACGTCTCTCGAGCAAGCGCAATGCCCTCTTTCTGCGGGCGCGTGTTGTGGCAGCGCGCGGAGACTGGGTCAACACGGAGCGGCTTTGCCGGGAGGCTGCCAACCATGCCTTTCGTGGGCAGGGTGGCACTGGCCTCTTGCTTTGGGCGCAGGCCTTGAACCAGCTTGGGCGTCCTGCCGAGGCCGACGAAGCCCTCCGGCTCGTGTCGCAACGCGATCCAGAGAGTGACGCAGCAACAGCGGCGACTACGCACTCCTCTGCACCCTGAAACACCTCGCAACGGGTTGGCATCGTCCGGTGTTCAGACGGCTTGGGGCCCTGGACCTGCGGCAGGCCGCACACTAGCCAGTCGCCGCGAGGGCGCCAGGCGAGACACCCCTGCCACCGTCGCGATACTTGCCATACCGGAAACGATCCACATGGTCCACAAAATCCAGTGCACGTCAGACTGACGAGAAAAGCTCAACAAGGCTACTACCGACCAGAATGACATCAACACCACCACAACGGCGCTTAGGATCCAACCGGCGCGTTCGAATCGCTGCCGCGCTTGAAGGATGACCGCGACAACCAGCAGTGGTGCGGGGCCCCAAAAGAGGATCATGAAGGGCGAAAAGACGTACCAAATCCATGGTCCGTAGGCGGCGACATGTTGTGCCCCAGCCTTCGTGGAGACGAAGGTGGGGATGGCAAAAGCGAGAGCCGAGGCCAGTTCAATTCGCAGCCAGACTCGTGTATTCATGACGTTACGTGGGCCTTCTACAACGCCAACGCGGGGCGCGCGCCGCCCGCTGCATCCGGTCGTCAAGCGGCTCCGGTTCCACTATTGAGGATACAGCCCGAAGACGTAGTCACGATCGGCGGCGGTCTGATGACAAGCGGCACAATACTTGTGAATCTCCCGAGCTTCGCCGCGAGCGGGGAAATACAAAAACTCCCAGCCGCCTGTGTCGCGGAAGCGCGCGCCACTTCGCTTCACCATGAAAGCCACGCCTTCTGGAGAAGTAGCCTCTGCCGTAAGCAGCTTCTCCTTCACCAGAACGGAGCCGTCAGGAAAGCGCCGGTGTACCGTCACAGGCGCGGCTCGCGCTCCTATAGTGTTGCCGTAAACCTTGATGTAGCGCTCAGTATGCACGCCATGCGCCCGGTAGGCATCGGCCCAGTTCTCAGGCGTTGGAGCCGAGCAGCGAATCCAGAACTCTAGCGGAACAGGATGCGGCTCTTTGATAAGAGCGGACCAAGTGCGATAGTCGGCAACCTCCCGGGGCAGGTCCATGCTGGCCGCCGCGAGGAATTGGCCCTTCCAGAAGAGGAGCGCTAGCGCTACAAGCAACAGCAGCGAGAAGGACCTTCCGGCCGTCATGAGTTCTCTCCCTTGTCCGCAGAACACCGGAGCTTGAGCTCCCGAGGCTCGATCGCTGAGGCCAATCCCGGTCGTTAGCCGAAGCTCTCAACCATCCTGCGGCTACCACGAGTGGTCCAGGCCCCGATACCCACAAACGTACCCCAGATTGCACCATGAAGGATGCTGAAGTACCAAGGCCCGAAGGTAATCCACCACCAGAGGGAGCCAAGGATTCCGGCAAGGCTCGTGAGGGCCACGTGAACGACGAGCCTGCGTTCTCTGGCCAGACGCAGAGCGACGGCCATATAGTATAGAAGGGCGACTAAGCCGAAGATCCAAAATGGATTGAGCATGGCGCCCCACCCTTCGTGAAACGGCCACGTGAAGCTCTTGGCCCACGGCTCATCGAATGCCGAGCGATTCAACGGAATCCACGAGATAAACCCAGCAAGCCAAGCGAGCGGCACCGCTACGGTCAGACGGGCGCGAAGACCGTGGTTCGATAAGGCCACTCCGACACTGAAGGCCGCCATTGCCAACAACGCTCCATGGAGTGCGCCAGCTGGAATGACATGCCAAGCGAAGTGAGGGTGCGGGAAATCACCGACGGCGACCGGCAGGCGCATATAACAAAGCCCGGCGTTGACCGCTCCTCCCAGAGCACCACCTGCACCGACCCGAACGGAGGCGATCATGCTTGGCTCAGGGGACAACCAGATCATTCAAGAGGCACGGTCTTCGCGCGGACAAGGTCTTGTTTCATAAACAACCCAAACCGTGAGGGCCGGCCGATGTCCGTAACGGTTGCGGTCTTGAAATCGTAGAGCACCCAGTAGTGATCCCAGTCGCCGCCCAGCTCTGCAACCACTCTCTCGCCTACGGGATCCATGTCAACGATGGCCGCGGTAGAGTAAGCACGTTCAGGGATCCTGACCGTCTTCTTGAGTTCGAACCCGCCCCTGGATTCCTCAAAGACTTCGCACTCGATTGCGCCTCTTCGGACTCGGAAAAGGTAGATGGTGCCTTCGTGTGAGAAGAGAGCACGCGGAAGTGCGTCCATCGTCCTCGGTTCGAAGGCGGCAACTGATTGCCTTACGCGTCCGTCTGTCGTCCCCAGTTCCAGACTACCTCTTTCATCAAGTGCGATGACATAGTGTCCTGCCCCATGGTCCACCCACAACCACTGCTGAAAGACCGCACGCGTCCATCCATTGAAATTCGCCTCGCCCGGGGTTAGCCACGCTCCCCAGTGACCTTCGTCGTTCAGATATGCGCGATAGGGTTTGTCGCCAGTCACGCCTGGTAGCTTCTCTGAAACGCGCGTAACCTTCGCATTGGCACTAAGGATTACAGCCCTATCACCACCGTGGACTGCAACGTCAGCCCAGTAACTGTAAACGTAGAGGCGAGAACCCTGCGAGTCCCGGTCCAGGTCGATGACCCCCCAAGCCACGCCTCCTCCCTTGAGCGCGGCCATGACTTCCTCACGAGAGTATCTGAAAAACCCGGGTACCGACACGGTAGCCTGGTGATAGCGGCACGCGGCCAGCACGAGCCCTGCTATTAGAGGGCTGAACCTAAGAAGCCTGCGCGTCCGCGCCATCAGTGGGGTCTCGCCGTTACGCTGCGTCCTGGCGAATGCTGGTGGCGGCCCATGTTGGTGCGCAACTCATACTAAGTTGCAAAGGCCGCGCTTTCCGTCGACCCGCGCACGGCCTTTGGTAGCTTCTTGCGCTTGTTATCCGGTGTGAGCGATTCACGTGGACCTTCAGCCATTAAACGTGCCGAGCGCCACCGGAAAGGCCCAGGGGCCCACAACCTAGACCGCATACGTATGACCCTGCGTCGGTGCCACAGTCGGGGAGTCCTGACAGGCGCGAAAGCCAAGTGGAGCGCGGCCGTACTCAAAGATAGAAACGGGACGAGCGGCGCTGTGGTCCGCGGCGATTTCTGGGTTAACACCCCGAGACACCAAGTCAGCGACCAGTTCTTCCTCGGTGACCTCAGCGATGTTGACCGTCTCCGGCTCACCAACGAACTCGACGCTGGCCTGGTAGGTCTGCTCCGCAAAAGCATCGCTGATGACCCGCCACACGAAAGAACCGGCGGACTCGTCTGTGACGACGATCTCCACGGCTTCGACTGGGCCATCCACCACGTCGCGAAGTGCCAGCCGCCGCCCGGTACCCGTTCAACCCTGACTTCGCAGACCGTCATGGTCCCTCGCCCCTTCGCCATGGCTACTGACGTCCGGATAAACCTTGACGTACTGACCAGTCTAACTTGGGCAAGTATAGTGTCTCCCGCCAAGCGCTCTGGTCAGGCGCGTCACGGCCCGGCAAAGGATTCGTGCAGAAAGGAGCCTTTTCGCAATCAACAGCCACGACCACAACGCGTGGCCGTCTGTCCAATCGGCAAAGGCAATCCAGAGACGCCCCTCTTCTCGATCGTGAGGCACTCTTCAGGGCGTGCGCCACGTGCGCTATCTCGAGCCGAGCGAAGGCTTAGTGGGGGCAAGGGCCAGCGTCGGCAGGCGGCTCAACTGTTGAGCCCGTGAGTGACAGGTCTGTTGGAAATCCACGGATGACGAAGTGTGGGAGACTCGGCTCGCCCCGGCCCTCACCATCAAGCAACGTCCAGCCGTCCTGCACAGTACCCTTAGCCAACGTCATTCAACGGTGCTCAACACCCGTTGGGCCGCACCTCAGGACACCCACGTCGTGCGTGCGCTTACACCTCGCAGCCCCGCTGGCGTCTTCTTGATCTGCACAACGTACCCACGATCGCAGCCAACCGGACCGCAAATCATGTCCACAGGAACATCAAATCCGTCCGTCGTCGCGACCGGCCAACCCACCCTCAGCACCGTCTCTGGCCGGCCTTGAGCGCTGCATGCCGAAAGCGGACGCACGTCCAGGTCATTGGCCGAAACCCGAGCAAGGAACGCCGGAGGAGGATCGGCGAGGTTCCTTATGACAAGCCTCTGATCTCGGTCGCCAGGCCCTGCGGCGATGCTGATGCACACAACCTGCTTACGCGCCGGCAGCTTTAGCAGGAAGCTTACAGCGGCCTCTTGGGCTGCCGCCGCAGATGGCGATCGACAACCGCTGGCGATCAGGAGGATCGGAAGACCCAAGCCGGCGATTTGCCTCGTCATGGCTTCACCGTCTTAGGCGACCCAACACCGGGGATAAGCTGCAAGGCTTTGACACCATGCTGACCACCGCCCGTCGAGGCTTGTCGGCCTAAACGCATTCTCCGCCTCTGGCTGCTTCTAGTGGCGTTGCATCCTCTCGCGCAGATCATCGCCAGTGCGAATGAGCGGGGAGCTGGTCGTCAGATCGGGATGAATCTCTGAAGGCGAGTAGCCAGTGGGGAGTCCGGTCTCCGCATTCACGATCCAAGACGCTTCAATGTGACGGGGGCCCAGTCGCGTGCCCATAGAACGGGGCGCGACGCCGAGGATCTCCGCAACGGCACCATACGTCGCCCGCAGGTGGCTCCTGTTTAGGAAGGCGACGATCTCAGCCAGCTTGGGGTCCATGTAGCCTCCGCTCCTCAGGGCCAGCAAAAGAGCCACTGCGCGAGCCGCCTCATGCCGACGCTCTAGGCCCCGTCGGACGGAAGAGGTTGTTCGGTGCCTGCTCCAATCATGCTGACTCGCCCTTCTCGACCAGGGCTTTCCAAAGCGCGTATGGCCCGATACACAGGGTCGTCACGAGACCGAGTAGCGGCATGGCTGCAGTAACCATGTGAAACTCCCGGAACGACAGGAGTCCCACAGCGAACACCTCCCATAGCAACCAGTTCCCAGCGAGGACCAACACCAGAAGCGACGCGATGTCCTCCCTGCCCTTCCAGATGAACCATGCCGCGGCGGGACCCAAGAGAATAGTGGCGTAGACTGTGCAGACTGTCCATGAGAAGATGCAGCCTAGGGAACATCGTCCGGACGAGATCTCCCCCACCATTCCGACCACCCAGTCTCCGTAGCGCAGTGCCACAACTAGCCACGCCGCTGCGAAGACGCAGGGCAGACCGAACCTGCAGCGCCTGACGCGCAGTCCGATCGCAAGAACCAGAAGATACAGGCTAACATTTATGGTCACCCATTGGATCATGCGAGCGGTTGCCCAGTTAACTTCGCCTAGCGAGCATGAGCAGTTGTCCGTGGCGGACGCGTCGTGCACAGCGTGCGGGCCGCTGGTGTTAGCAGGCAGCCGACGGCTGCGATTGCGAACACCAGCCCTGCGGCGCCGAGTGAACCCAGGTCGGCAATGAAACAATAGATGGCTACCAGGATTAGATAGGGCACTGACGTTCGACGACCAGAAGTTCGGAGGCGCATGAGCAGGAGCGCACTCACGCAACCCAAGAGTCCGCCGGCGGTTATAAGCGTGAAGAGCAGGTACTGAAAGAACGTGTGGTGGTGGTTGGCCGCGACCACGAGTAGGAGGCGACGGCCACCCGCGATCATGGCAAGCGAGCCGGTGAGAAAACCTATCGTGGCGATCGTCTTAAGGACAGTTCGCATGTTTATTCACGCCGCGTCGTCCAGCAAACACGCCGCTTCTCCTCATCGCATCCGCTTCCTTACACCCCCGCCACCTAAGAGCTCATTCTAGCCGCACGGTATTCAAAGTAGGCGTCGCACGCATATACGCCGTGTGCGGAACGTGCATAAAGGAGGGTATTTGCAACAACAGCCGAGACCACCATTCATGGGCTTTGGCGCGTGCAAAAAGGTGTTGCCTTGGCCAGATAAATGGCGATACATTTACGCAATGCTCATCGGATACGCCCGTGTCTCAACCAGCGAACAGGACGCAGGCGCACAGGTGGCCGCCCTGAAAGCGGCGGGCTGCAATCGTATCTATCGGGAGAAAGCGTCCGGGGGAAGGTGGGACCGGCCTGAACTTCACCGACTTCTGGATCAGCTCCGCAAGCGTGACGTGCTCGTGGTTTGGAAGCTTGATCGGCTCTCGCGTTCGCTCCGGGATGTGCTGACGATCATGGAACGGCTGGCCCGGGCCAAAGTCGGGTTTCGCAGCTTGACGGAGGCGATCGATACGACAACGCCTGCTGGACGCATGATGATGCAGATGGTCGGGGCATTTGCCGAGTTCGAGCGCGCGATGCTCCGTGAACGCACCAAGGCTGGCATGGACGCTGCCCGCCGAGAAGGGCGCATTGGCGGCCGCCCGCCAAAGCTGACCGCTCAGCAACGGGCTGAGATCCGGCGGATGGTCTCTAGAGGGCGTAAGACAGCCGCCCAGGCTGCCCGATTGTTCAGTGTCCACCCGGCTACGATCTCGCGCTTGCTATCCCAGACGCGACGCGCCTGAACGCCTGATTGAGCGCAGAGGTGCAGGTGCAGCCAAATGAATCAGTTCCTCCGCGGTCTGGGGGCCGGCAGCGTCCCATAAGCCACACCCTTCTCGGGCAGCAACAGAGACCGCGGCTGTTTTAGTTCTTGGCGAAACCAGGGCGGTGAACGCCCGCGCCATGAACCCAGCTAGAATGGGCTCATTGTGGCCGCCGCCAAGGTAGATCCGCTCGGGCTGCAAGGGCCATGGGCTGATGGCTACGTGCTAGAACGTCAACACACACTGAGCAGCGACTTTGTCGGGTACGACTCGTTCGGCCACGCGCGGTTCGACACGAAGCGGAGCGAGCTTGGAGAGCTGGTGTTCCTCCTCAAAAACCGCAATGATCGGGCGACGCTCGGTCCACTGGCTGAAACCGCAGCGGCCTTCGTCACTCAGTGGGGGGTCCCGATTGATGCCATCGTCCCGGTGCCACCTTCGCGGCAGCGTGAATTCCAGCCGGTCGTCGAGATAGCGACTGGCCTTGGCGAGCTGCTCTCGAAGCCGGTTCTCCTCGGTGCCGTGAGGAAGGTGCGGGAGACGCCAGAGCTTAAGGACGTCTTCGACTATGCTGAGCGCCAGAAGCTCTTGGAGGGCGCCTTCGCAGTGGATGGAATGGCCGTCCAGGGATTGCGGCTGCTTCTCGTCGATGACCTCTACCGCTCGGGCGCCACGGCCGCGGTCGTCGCGAAGGAGCTTCTTGCTGCAGGTGCAGGTGTCTATTTCCTGGCGATGACAAAGACTCGGACGCGCTCATGACGAAGGTGTTCGTGGCTGGCTCTCGGCAACTCGCCCGTTTGCCTGCGGAGGTACGGAGACGCATCGACACAATGGTCGAGAAGGGTTTTCAGGTCCTCGTTGGCGACGCCAATGGCGCTGACAAGGCCATCCAGAGATACCTCGCAGCCAAGGCGTACCCGAACGTTCTGGTGCACTGCATGGAGAACCATTGCCGGAATAACCTGGGCCACTGGCCCACGCGCAAGGTGTTCGCCCCGCATGGAACCAGAGGCTTCGACTACTACTCTCTGAAGGACCGGGTGATGGCCGAGGCTGCGGAGTACGGACTAATGCTGTGGGACGGCAAGAGCAAGGGCACGATCAATAACGTCGTCAACCTGTCGCGACGCAACAAGATGGTCGTGGTGTATGTCGCGCCTGCAAGGAGCTTTCAAACTGTCCGGTCATTCGAGGACCTAAAGGACGTTCTCGGGAAGGGTGACCCCTCGAGCGTGGACCGGCTTGTGAGCGACCTCCACCTCGATGCCCTTCAGCGAGGCGCAGCCACGCCCTAACCCAGCTAGGCTTGCGGCTGCAGCGTCGCAGCCATGCGTGCGCCACTGATCGCGCACTCCCTGATTCCGGCCGGGCCAGGCCTTCGGGCTTCTCGATCAAGCGCGCCAGAGTGGACTCGGCCTACTATTCCTTCGAAGGCGAGACCGAGTGCTCGATCCCGGCCTTCAACGAGAGGCTCCTCCAAGGTCGGACATATCCCGGGCCTTGTAGTCCTTGGTGTGAGCTCAGGGAACCAGAAGGCGGCGTTGAACAACCGCTACAGCCTCGGCGTCTGCCGGGGCGCGGCGTTCCCCTTCCCAGAGGAAGCGCCTACTTGAAGTGCTCGTGTGTGCTGATATGGTGGGCTAGGTGCTTCACCCTGAAACGGGGATGATGGCCGCAGCCATTGCACGGTGGAAATGTCTCACCAATCACTGCCGTAACGTCATGAGCCTCTGCATGATTCGGGTCATGGGTCACGCGATAGATGCCGGATGCCGGGACTTTTTCACCCGGCTTGTAATCCCGCTCTTTGTCCACTGCCATATGCACTGCCATATGCACATCTCTCTTTCAGTTTGCGCCTAGGAGTGCTTCGGCCAGACGTGAATCGCTCACGCCAGCTTGCTTGGCCGGGCTCCGCCTATACGTGGTTAGAATATAACCGCGTAGTCGATTGGTGTCAACTGGGGCCCTGCCAGAACGCGCTTATTTTAAAGATGTTGCTTGACACAACGTGTGCGTGGGGTTATTTTATGCCATATGCATGTAAGAGTAGCGCCACCGCCAGAACAAATCCTTGCCGAACTATCATCTATCCTCCCTCACCTACAGCACAGCCTTGAGGCTGGGACGGCCAAAGCCCACCTCATCTGGCAGCAGCACTATGAAGGCGAGGAAATGGACCCTTGGCTCTACTCGAACATCACTCGGCACGGGGCCAAGAAGGAGCTCGCGCTCGCAGGAGTTTTTGCTGATTACGACACCGACCAATTGCCATTCTCGGGGCTTTCGCTGCACACCCCCCGACCAAGCGAAAACGGCATGCTCCACATTCGCATCTGGAAACATGGCGGCGCTGATTGGTCGGAACTCCCACCGCCAGGGACTTCGGGCGCTCGGCTGGACTTCTTCAGTCAGGAGGGGCTAGCAACAGACGGCATTTCTTCCGATGGAGATTGGAACCTAATCCTGCTTTGGCACCTCAATTCCAACGGCCTGCTCGACAGCCTGAGTCTGGCCTGTCCTCAAGGTGGGAACAGCTACAGGGCGCAGTACTATTGGCATGTTCCGGTGCCCCCTGCTATCACCATGGTGCCTCCTGCTGCACAGGATGCGCCCGCACCAGACCTTAACCTCGTTCTCAACACGCCAAACGTCAGCGAGGAACCAGAGGAATGATCGTTGGGGATCGCGTCAGGCAGGCTCGTACGATCAAGGGGCTAACGCAAAAGCAGCTCGCTGATCTGGTCGGCGTTCGACAGCCCGCAGTCGCCCAGTTTGAGCACGGGTCGCGCCAGCCTTCGCCAGAGACACTTGAAGCTATCGCGTTTGCCACGGCCTTTCCGGTAGCGTTCTTCTCCAAGGAGCAACTAACACACTTTCCATTCGGAACTCTACTCTTTCGTGGCAAGACCAGAATGTCGGAGCGGGAGCGTACAGAGGCTCACGAATTGGCCGCGATCCTATACGAAGCAATCGAGACACTCGCCAAGAACATCAAGCCGCTTCCCATTAAGATTCCCCTCTTGTCTGACCGGCGTCCCTCCGACGCAGCGGAGTTGACACGCAGCGCGGTTGGTCTTTCTCCTCACGGACCCGTCCGCAATCTCATTCATCACCTAGAATCGGCCGGTGTGTGCGTCATCGCGGCCCCGAAACCGCTGTCAAACCGCGATGGCTTCAGTGCATGGACGTCAACTAACGTTCCGGTGATCGCTCTCAGTCCAGAGAAGCCGGGGGATCGTCAACGATGGAGCGCAACACATGAGCTTGGCCATCTGGTCATGCATAGGCAGATCAAGGACACGACACGTAATCTGGAGCGAGAGGCGGATGCGTTTGCGGCTGCCTTTCTAATGCCAGATAGTTCGATTCGTCCGGAAATGGGGTCGCCAACGACCCTAGTTACTCTGGCACGCCTAAAGCCGCGCTGGGGTGTTTCGATAGCCGCGCTTGCGATGCAGGCGAGCCGCCTAGGGGCGCTTACCGATGGTCAACTGAGGTATCTCTACGTCCAGTTGTCAAAGCACGGGTGGCGCACTCAAGAACCGGAGAATCTCGCTATACCCATTGAACGACCGAGGGCCTTTAAGAAAATGGCCGAACTGCTCTATGGAATACCGGTTGACGTTCGCCGACTTGCTGCGGATCTGGCTCTGAATCCTGGCCTCCTGAAGGACGTTCTAGATGTTCAGGCCGAGGGTGTCCAGCAGCGCGCGAAAAGACAGAACCCAAGGGTACTTGGGTTCAAGGACTAGGGAGTATAGCTAGGTCTTTCCAGAACCGAGCGTGTCGCCATGCCACATGCGTCGGGACACTGGTTCTCCCCCAAAACCACACTCCCCCACGGAGGCTGAACGCCCGGAAGATCCCGACCTCCTCGATCCCTGGCCTAGGCTGGGTGTGGCTCATCCCGGGGTTGCCATAACAAAAATGTACGACCTGCACAATCTTGGTTGGAACAGCTTCCAGCAGCTGTGTCTCACCATCACGAGCGAGATCCTGGGCCAGACGGTGGAGTCGTTTCTCGATTCTAGCGATGGCGGAAGGGATGGCGCCTTCAGGGGCAATTGGCGGCAAACAGGACAGGAAGACCTCTCCGGCGCATTCGTGATCCAGTGCAAGTTTACGAGCAAGAGCAATTACAGCCTTCGAACGTCCGACCTTACCGACGAAGCCGCGAAGGCAAGGCGGCTTGTCGCGAAGGGACTTTGCGATTCCTATGTGCTTATGACGAACGCGGGCCTGTCCGGCACGCGCGCTGAAAAGATCAACGCACTCTTCAGGGACGCCGGGGTCAAACACGTAGCAACCCTCGGTTCAACCTGGATCAGCCAGCAAATCCGCGACAACAAGCGCCTGCGCATGCTCGTGCCGCGCGTGTACGGCCTCGGAGACCTCAGCCAGATTCTCGACGAGCGCACCTACGCGCAGGCGCGGGCCATTCTTGAATCACTCCGCGAGGATCTCGCCAAGGTCGTCGTCACCGATGCGTACCGCCGGGCCGCTGAAGCGCTCGACAAACACAGCTTCGTATTGCTGATCGGCGAGCCGGCGGCGGGCAAGACGACCATCGCATCCCTTCTCGCGATGGCAGCATTGGACCAGTGGAACGCCTCGATGCTCAAGCTGGACGATCCCGGCAAGGTCGCTGAGCGGTGGAACCCGGACGACCCGTCGCAGTTCTTCTGGCTGGACGACGCCTTTGGCGTGACCCAGTACGAGGGCTTCCTTGTCCACCGCTGGAACCACGTCCTGCCGCAAATCAAGACGATGCTCCGCAAAGGGGCGAAGATTGTGATGACCTCGCGCGACTATATCTACAACCGCGCTAGGAATGACCTCAAGGAGAGCGCGTTCCCGCTGCTCAAGGAAAGCCAGGTCGTGATTGATGTTCACGACCTGTCCGCCCATGAAAGGCGCCAGATCCTCTACAACCACCTCAAACTCGGCAAGCAGCCGCGCTCCTTTCGAACCGAGATCAAGCCCTACCTCGAGGCTGTCGCGGGCCATCCGCGCTTTATTCCGGAGATGGCCCGGCGTTTGGCCGACCCGATCTTCACGAAGGACCTGTTCATCGATCCCTACTACCTCGGCCAGTTCGTCGAAAAGCGCGAGCAGCTTCTGCAGGAGGTCCTTCACGGCCTCGATGGCGACAGCAAAGCGGCGCTTGCCCTCATCTACATGCGCAACGACAGGCTGGGAAGCCCGATTGAGCTCCAGCCATCGGAGACCGAGGCGGTTGACCGTCTCGACAGCGATCTTGGAGGGTGCGTCACGGCGCTTGAAGCGCTGAATGGCAGTCTCGTCCTGCACTCCCATGAGAGCGGAGAGTCTTTCTGGCGGTTTAAACATCCGACCATCGGGGATGCTTACGCCGAAATCCTTGTCCAGAGCCCGGAAATGCTCGGTATCTACATCCGGGGAAGCGCGCCGGAGAGGCTCGTCGATCAAATCACATGTGGCGACGTCGGCATCGAAAAGGCCGTCGTCGTGCCCAGGCCTTTGTTCCCGCTTGTGCTGACCAGACTCAGCGAAGTCTCGCAGAGCAAAGCGTACAAGTCCGCGCTCCTCTCGGCCTGGGGGGCCAAGCGGGACGTACAGGGGTTTCTCGCCCGTCGTAGCTCCAAGGAGTTCCTCTCGCTCTACCTCGAGCACAACCCGGGTCTGCTCGACGAAATCGCCGACCCCGGTCTTTCTCTCGATTTCGCTCCAGAAGTGCGTCTTGTCGAGCGACTGCATGCATTTGGTCTTTTACCTGAAGACAAGAGGACGAAGTTTGTCAAAACGGTGAGCGACTACGCAGTTGAGGGCAACGACGCGTACGCCCTGGATAACGAGGGAATTCGCACCCTCTTCAAGGACGACGAATTTGAAGAGTTGCGAGAAAAGGTTCGGACACAGCTTCTGCCGCGGCTCGGTGATGTTCGGCGAGAATGGCAATCCAACCACCGGCCGAGTGACCTGCCCGAGGAGCACATGGGGCAGCTTCTCTCGACGTTCAGCATCCTTAAGAAAAGCTTTGCCGATGACGAGGGTGCCCTATTGATCATTGACCGGGAAACCGACAACGTGAACCAGTGGGTGGGCGAACACACGCCGGAGGAGCCCGAGAGAAGTCCCCGCAAACTGGGGAACGTCGAAGCGCCGGCAAAGCCGCAGAGCGCTCGGAGCCTCTTCGACGATATCGACGCGGACGAGAATTCTTGAAAGCGAACGATGTCCGTGGCTGTCGAGCACACTCGCAGACGAGCAACCTTGGGAGATTGCTTCATGAAACGGAAGGCTGCCGCGTGAGGCCAGAATTGAGCGGTAGCACGAGAGGTCACCTACGGTACAGCTGAAACCCGCAGTTCGCCGTACCGCTTGAGCACACTAGTCGGGAGTGGCTTGCTCGTCCCGAGCTGCGACAAGAAGTCTTCTACCGCCGTCACCAAGAGCGACAACGTGCCCCCGTCGTACAAGGCTGCCATTTCACCTTCATGGCGTCGGCATTGACGTTCCCCAGTTCAAGCAAGACCGTTTCCCGGAGTATCTCTTCAACCTTCTTGTCGAACTCTGAACTCCACGACTGTGGGGTGTTCGGCCACGTGCTAGGTTGCCAGGGCACGAACTGGCCGGGCTTTAGTGGATGGTACTTCATCGGTGGCGAGGCAGCGGTCCAGTCATTGCATGACCGGTGTCAATCCGGCTCTTCATTGAGTCTTAGGCTGCACGTCCGGCGCCCACATGTTTTTCAGGCCGCTCATCTCCTCCGGAGGCACGGTCGTTGCTTATTCGCTCAAGAAGCACCGACGCGGACTCACAACTGCAGCCCTCTTGATCAGTCGCCTCCGGTTGGCACGAGCCTTCCGCGGAACGCTCGGGCCAGGAGGGAGGGCGTGAGCTTATCTACTTGGGCTCTAACCCTAGCCAGCCGCGCCTCCAGTTGGTCGGCAAGCGCAAAGAGCGCCTCCACGCGGTGTACGATTTCCTTCTGTTCGGCGCGTCCGGGAACCGCTACCTCCAAATGTCTGCACTGCTCAAGCGAGATGTTGCTTTGTCCCACGATGCCCCTTGTTTCGTTAATAATTGCCCGGAGACTACCACTGCCCAGCAATGAGATAACGAGAAACTCTGCCTTCACACATGCGACCGGACGGAAAATCGCGAGCGCTTGGTTAATATTCCATTCTGGATAGTCGGATGGCACAATGGCAACTTTCCCGAGCGGCGGACCGACAATATTCATTAGGACATCCCCCGGCAATACGGCCGACCTCCGGAGCACGCCCTCATGCGATTGCCTCGACACAAACTGCGGCCTGTAGCGAAAGTTGATCCTGTTTTCAACGATATTGTAAACCTTGAGAAACGGGACCTTCTCTTTAGTTTCGCTCTCAACCTCTCCTGGCGTGGAACCCTTCGTGATGAAATCGCACACTAACTCAGCTTTTAGCCTCACCCAGCCGTTGCGGTTCAAATCATCCCGCGACTTGATTTGTGAGAAGAACTGCGTAATTCGTGTGCGCTCTCTTGGTGTCCTGCAGAACCCGAGGCGTTCCTTGCTCATGAGATCAACAAAGCCTTCCACGTCTTCGGAAACTGTTCGATTCGCGCGCCAATCCGCCGTGAGGCGGCCCGAACAGGCGGCGCCGAGGACGGACTGCCGAAACCGTTCGAGCAGGACGGGAATCGTAGCCAGCCGCTTCTGGCAGGCACTCACCTTGCCTAGCAGAACCTCTAGCTTCGCCACAATCCTCCGTTGTTCGGCGAGTGGAGGAACGACGAGTGTGTCTTCCATCAAGGCGGCTTTCGGCAAGTTGGACTGATTGACCCAGTGCTTGCACTTGTCATCGAACAGTCCTCGCTTCCAGTGGAGCCAGAGATTCCAACGAAGAAAGCGACCATCAATGACGTCCCGCTTCGGACGTAGCCGGGTAAGGTGATTACTGAAGGTGTAGCGGCCCGGCAGATCGAAATAGGCCGTTTTGCCAACTAGCTTGCCGCTATTCGTGGTGCAGACAAGCACATCGCCTTGGCGGAGGTCGTGACGGAGCTTGGCAAGTCGCTCTGGTACCGTGCGGATCAGGTCGAGCACCAGCTCGCCTTCGAGGCCGATGTTGTTCATTCGCAAATGTGCGACGCCGCCTGCCACACTCTTCTCGCCGGAAGCAAATCCCGCTTGGAGATCTTCGATAACGGCAGAGACAGGCGCCGTCGCCCACCCTTGCGGGAGCTCGTCGCTCATTTCTCTACGCTTTCTCCCTTGTCCACGAGCGCGACGATTTCCCGGAGGTCGTGAACCACGGCTTCGAGTTCGGTAATGGCTTCGCCGGCCAGGTCCTGCGGATCGGGCAGTTCGTCGGTGTCTTCTATGGACTCATCCCTAAGCCAGGCGATATCCAGCTTGTAGCCGCGCTTCTTCACCTCGCCGAGGTCGAAGAGGCGGAAGCGGCCTTCCTCGCCGAGGTCCTTGCGCTTGGCCAGGCCGTTAGCGTCCTTCCCGTAGCAATCCTCGAATTCCGCGAAGTGTTGCAGAGTGAGCGGACGGTCCTTCTTGGTGATCCCGGGCACATTGGAGCGGGCATCGAAGATCCAAGTGTGCTCGGTGGGCCGGCCCTTTTGGAAGAAGATGACATTGGCCTTCACGCCCTGGCTGTAAGGAGTGAAGGTACCGCGCGGCAAGCGCAGGACGGTGTGCAAGTTGCAGTCCTGCATCAGGATCTTGAACACGTCGCCGGCTTTGTCCTCGAAGAGGCAGTTGTCCGGAAGCACGACCGCTGCGCGGCCCCCTGGTTTCAGTACGGTCATGATGTGCTGCAGGAAGTTCAGCTGCTTGTTTGAGGTCGCTACCGTGAAGTCCTCACGCTCGGGCGCCTGGTTTGCGCCTCTTGTGCCGAAGGGCGGGTTGGTGAGGACAACATCGAATCGCTGCGACGATGGCGGCTCGTAGATCGTATCGCCAAGCGTGATGCTTGGCTCAATGCCGTGCAAGAATAGGTTCATCAGAGCCAACCGTCGGGGCCGCGCCACCAGGTCCTCGCCGTAGTACGTCTTCGTCCTCACGCGTTTGGCGAGCGAGCGATCGAGTGCCCCGCCTTTCGTCTGGTCGAGGAGCCACTCATACGCGGCGACCAAGAACCCGCCGCTTCCGCATGCGGGATCGCAGATCGCGAAATCCCCATGAGCCCGCGGATCGGGCTTCATGCAACGGACGATCGATTGGATGAGCACGCGAGGAGTGAAATACTGCCCCGCGCCCTTCTTGCCCTCGCTGGCCGCTTTCTCGAGCAGGCCTTCATATGCCGCGGCCTTTACGTCGACACCGAGACTGGTCCACTCGATTTCGTCGATTAGGTTGATGAGCCT
>Ga0210399_10001286_pt1 | contig 19624 bp, 20 predicted proteins | sample IncBWC14MmetaG_FD_150865 | JGI IMG/M metagenome (GOLD analysis project Ga0210399, IMG submission 150865) | Forest soil microbial communities from Barre Woods Harvard Forest LTER site, Petersham, Massachusetts, United States - Inc-BW-C-14-M | ecosystem: Environmental > Terrestrial > Soil >...
CCATCCCGAACACGGAAGTTAAGCCCCGCAGGGCCGATTGTACTGCACGCGAAAGTGTGTGGGAGAGTAGGTCGTTGCCGGCATAAATAAAGGCCGTTGAGAGAAATCTCGACGGCCTTTTCCTTTTTCAGCTTCCGCAGGCGGGAAGGAAACCCGGGCACGGGTCGCTTGCTGGACATCCGCATCGAAATCAGGGCAGGTTGAATCCAATAGCAGGAAACCGGAGAGACTCTCATGGCCACCCTCGAAGTCAGTTTCCTGCACAATCAACTGGAGGAGCGCAAGCGCCGCCTGGAAGCGGCAATCGTCGCCGCGCCCCGCAACGCGGGCCTGGCCGGCTTGTTGCGCGAAGTGGATTCTGCCCTCGACCGCATGTCCAAGGGCACTTACGGTCTGTGCGAGGAGTGCCACGACCCCGTCGAGCAGGACCGCCTGCTGGCCGATCCGCTGTTGCGTTACTGCCTCGACCACCTGACCCAGACGGAGCGTGCCGAGTTGCAGCGCGATCTCGACCTTGCCTCCGAGGTGCAGCGCAACCTGCTCCCGCAGAATGGCCTGAGAGCCGGCGACTGGGAGACTAGCTATCACTACGCGCCGCTCGGCGCGGTCAGCGGCGACTACTGCGACCTGATCCCGACCGATGGCCAGCTCTTCTTCGTGCTGGGCGACGTCTCCGGCAAAGGCGTGGCCGCGTCCATGCTGATGGCGCAGCTCCACGCCTTATTCCGTAGCCTGACCGGCCTGGCCCTGCCGCTCGGCCAGATTGTCACGCAGGTGAATCGCGTGTTCTGTGAAAGCGCCCTAGCCGGGCAGTACGCCACGCTCGTGTGCGGACAAGCCAAGCCCACGGGAGAAGTAGAAATCCATAACGCCGGCCACTGGCCCGCCATCGTGGTCGGACGCGGCGGCGTGCTGCGCGTGGAATCGACCGGCTTGCCGCTCGGGATGTTTCACAACACCGAGTTCTCCGCCACGCGCGTGCAGCTGGAACCCGGCGACACGCTCTTTCTCTATACCGACGGCCTTTCCGAAGCCCGCCACGCCGACGACGAATACGGCGTGGAGCGCGTCCTGACCCTGGTGCGCCAGCAAGCCGGACGTCAACCCGCCGAGCTGATCACCGCCTGCCTCGACGACCTGCGCGCCTTTACCAACGGCCAGCGAGGATTGGACGACTTGACGCTGTTGGCGATTCGGCGACGGGGGTAAGAGGTAAGAGATTGTGCCCCAGGTTCGCGTCCGCCTGTTTGGACGCTAACCTGGGTAGGACAGTTCCCCGAAGACTCATGACGGGAGATGGCGAATCGCAGGCTGCATCGGACGAGTAGCCCGGCCCTACGCATCGTTCCGACCCCCGAGGGTGCCCCGTCCAAGCTTCGCTTGGGCGGGGGTGTTCATCGGCGAGAGATCGCCCGACACTCCGGGAGCCGGGATAACGGGGGGTGTTTATCGATCACAGATAAACCGAACACGCTAGAGCAAACTCATGAAGTGCCTTGGTCACTGAAGCACTTCCAACAGTCCGGTCAACTACACTACCTCACCTTCAGCTGCTATCATCGCCAACCAAAACTAGGCACGCCAGCGCCGCGTGACCTCTTCGTCAAGAGACTGGAAACAGTGCGCCAGCAACATGGATTTTTCGTCTATGGCTTCGTAGTCATGCCCGAGCACGTCCACTTACTGGTAAGCGAACCGGAAAAGGGCCGCCTCGCGCAAGCCTTGCAATCGCTGAAGCAATCGGTCGCGCGCAGACTGGCGCTGCGCGCCGCGGTGCCCTTCTGGCAAGCGCGCTACTACGACTTCAATGTGTGGAGCGAGCGCAAGTTCACCGAGAAGCTGCGCTACATTCATCGCAATCCCGTGACAAGGGGACTCGTCGACCGCCCTGAAGACTGGCCATGGTCGAGTTTCCGTCACTATCTGACGGGGGAACAATGTGGTGTGGAAATCGAATCGAAGTGGACGGCGCGGGCGCGTGAGCGGCTCGGAATTTTCCCAACTGTGCAGGCCGCAAAGAAAACCCCCGCCCAAGCGGAGCTTGGACGGGGCACCCTTAAGAGTCGAGGTGACCCTTAGGGCGGGCCACCCGCCGACCTTCCGAGCCAAGGTTACGGTAGAATCGTTGCACGCGGAGGCAACACGGCAAATAGGTATGAAATGGCAGTAAAGCGGCCACCCAAACGCGAGGTTCGGCGGATTATCAGGCATCCGTCCACCACAAAACGTGACGCCGCTAACAGTGTCACTTATTTACTGAACGACTATCCGCGTACCCTATTCCCACTTTCCACGACCAAACTTATTGCCGAAAAGTGGGGCCAGCAAACACTGGACTATGTGTATCAGCAGGTTCTTAATCCTGCTGCAAAGGAGCATTCTTTCCTCTCGCAGGCTCGATGCTACTCCTCAAAACAAGGATTCCATCTTCGCAGGACCGTCAAACTAGATCCTGTCGCGGAGGTTTTCATCTACGATCTCGTGTACAGGAACAGGCTGCTATTTCGGAAGGATTTTGGGCGTACTCGCCGATCCTTCGGGTATCGATTCGAAAATGGCGAACCGCTATCTCCCACGAAGAGCTACTCCGCATTCAAAGCTGCAGTCACCGAGGCCCGGATGAAGTATCCATTCATGGTGAAGTTCGACATTGCTGCGTACTTCAATTCGATCTACCACCATGACCTAGTTCACTGGTTCGGCGAGAATGGTGCCAGCGCCGATGATGTAGAACATTTTGGTCAATTCCTCCGGGAAACAAACGGCGGTCGCTCTGTCGACTGTCTTCCACAGGGTATTCATCCGTGCAAACTGATCGGCTCCGAGTTCCTGAAATTCATCGACAACTCCATGCGACTCCGCTCAGACGTCCTTCTTCGCTTTATGGATGACTTCTACCTCTTTTCACCCGACGTTGAAGTGATAAATATGGATTTTGTGTTGATCCAGCAATTGTTAGGGGACAAGGGGCTATCCCTTAATCCGGCTAAAACCGCCTATGAGGAAGAATATCAAGATATTTCCGGCGAGATAGACGAGATGAAGGTAAGTCTACTCAAGGTCCGACGCATTATCATCGAAGTATCAGGCGAACCGTTTGAGGATGAAGAACTGGAGGAGGAAAATCTCAGCGAAGAGCAGGTGGAGTATCTTCTAAATCTACTCAAGAACCCAGACATCGACGAGGCTGATGCAGAGCTTGTGCTCGTCTTGCTGAGGGATTCGTGGCGAAGATGTCCTCTCCCGACTCGAAGCATTCGTCCGTCGCTTTCCGGGGTTGAGCCGAAACGTCTACCATTTTGCAAGGCACGTCGCAGACAAAGAGGCATTGGCAGAGATTGTGCACCGATTTGCGGCGGATGGAGTCTACGCCACAGAAGATCAGCTATTTTGGATGGCGAAGTTATCCGAAGAATTTTTATCAAAGACTCAGCGTTACCGCGACATACTGTTCTCAATTTACCAGCATCCGAATTCTACCGATATTTCCAAAGCGAAGGTACTAGAGATCCCGGAGCAACGTTTTGGGATGCCTGAACTCCGGCAGGAGCACTTACGGGTGGGCAAATCAGACTGGCTTTCTTGGTCGTCAGCTGTGGGTTCTCGAACTGGGACCAAGATCAGTAGAAACCACTTGTTGATGTACTTCGGAAAAGCGAGTCCGATGAACAAGCTTATCTCGGACTGCGTGATGTCCTTATAGGCGGGTGGCCCATTCAATCGCGCACTCTGTGAGTGGGGTTGTGATGCTGCTGATACTCGATAGCCCCAGATTGTCTCATTCGACATGCTCCCCTCCGGAGCGAGACTTGCCTAATCTCAAGGGATCGCCCTATGGGGCTCGACCGCAAGACTTTTGGATGAAGTAACGCGGCGAGGGCGCCAGCGCCGCACGACGCTCCGCTTACCATCCCAGTTGGCCCATGCGCTCAAGGATGATGGCGCTGTAGCGATTCATGCGCTCGGGGTGTCGCTTCAGGGGAGCCGGCAGGATCGCTGCGAGCCGCGCCGCCTGTTGCCGGCCGATATTCCGGGGCGTGGTTTCGTCGTAGTAACGACACGCCGCCTCAGCGCCGTAAATACCAGGGCCCCATTCCACTACGTTGAGGTAGATCTCGAGAATGCGCCGTTTGCCGAGGACGAATTCGGCGACCGGTACCAGCGTGACCTCTGCGCCCTTGCGGAGGACGGAGCGGCCAGTTCCGAAGAACAGGTTTTTGACGAGTTGCTGCGTAATGGTGGAAGCTCCGCGAGTGCGCTCGCCCTCCAAGTCCTCCTGGGCAGCAATTTGGATTTCGTGCCAATCGAATCCATGATGCTGGTAGAAGTGCGCGTCCTCTGCGGCGATGACAGCGTGCTGAAGATCGGGCGAGATCTGGCTGAGCGGAACGAACTGGTAGCGTTTGCGATACGGCGTGGGATGACCCCAGGCCTGCAGGCGGCGCTCGATGTGCACCGCGGTTGTGGGTGGATCGATCCAGCGGGCCGCCACCAGCATCAGGGCGGCAAGCGACCAAAGAAGCACAATGCCGACGACCAGAAATCGAATCAGGGATCGGAGGAATCCCGTGCGAAGCGGGGTCTTGGGGTGTGCGTCGGGCATTTCAGTCACATACCAGAATAATGCCCGGGGCATTGCAGGACTTGCCCAGGTTGCCGCTACCCCACTCAATCGCACAGAACTCGGGCGGGCACCCTCTTGAGTGGACGCTATTTCAGTGGACGCTATTTCACCAGTTTCGTGACGGCGGCTCGGAGTTCGTCGGTTTTGAAGCCGAAGGGGCCGGGCTTGCTTTTGTAGGCGACGCGCCCGCTGGTGTCAATGCGGTAGAGGCGATCGGGCCAGCTGGTGTATGCCTGCTCGGTCGAGTTGCCGAATTCATCGAGCACCGCGGGGAATTTGATGCCCAGCTTGCGCACGCACGATCCCGCCACCAGCCCGCGTTCTTCTTGATCCCTGGGGCTGGCAAAGACGACCTTGTCCTTGATGTTGCTCTGCATCTGCCAGACGTCGCTGGGATGGGCTTCGAGGATGTAGACCACGAGGAAGGCGACTTTGCCGTTGTAGTCGTCGTAGAGCTTGTTCAGGGCAGGAACCTCCCGCCGGAAGGGCGGTCATGTGTAGCTGCCGAACACCAGTACGACGGGTTGTTGCGCGGTCAGGGTCGAAAGTTGTACTCGGGCGGTCTTGTCGAGCTTGAGCAGATTGAAGTCGGGGGCGGGGTCGCCGAGCCGCAATTCTCCGGCGCGCGCGTGGGTCCAGGCGGTCTCAAAGGGAAAGAGGAGAAAGGCGGCCGGGCCGGGCATGTGCGACATGACGCGGGCGAATTTCTCGGGCGGCTGCTTCATCGCCCAGCTGATGTAGCCAGCAAAGGCGACATACAGCACGAGCACGGCAATCACTCCACGGACCAGCCAGGTTTTCTGCGAGACGCTCATCCCCATGGGTCGGACATCGTACCGGATAGGCGGGGGGGAAGGCTCTAGTATTTTTGGGTTAGGGGAGGCTAGTCGTCGGTTGCAGTTGTTGGCAAAGGCTTATGGCCCACATATTCGAGCAATTCCTCCTCGAGCGGTTCGGAACTCTTCGCTGAGGAGGTCAAAATCCCCACCCTAACCTCGCAAAGGGCGCGAGGTTAGGATGGGGGCACCCTTTTGATTTTGGCACCCTCTTGAGTTGGGATGGACAGCCGAACACAATCAGGCTGCGGTTGATTGCTGTTTGAAGATTGGCACGAAATTTTCGTTGACGAACTGCTCGTAGCTGGTGGAACTGGTGTTCTTCGGGGAACGTGGTTCGAGAGCGCGCATGTAGCCCGAATTGAGAGCGCGGGCCATCTCCAGGATCAGGTCGGCCAGGTTCTGGGACATGCCGAACTGAATCAGAGCGGGGCGCAGTTGTTCGTCCGGCAGCTGGACATATTCGAGGCCAGGTTTGCCGATGGCTTTGCCGATGACGGCCGCAGCTTCGGTCATATTCAAGTCGCGCTGGCCGAGGAGTTCCTGTGTTTGCTTGCCCTGAAACTTGGGGTGAAGAAGGAATTCCGCAATTGCGGTTCCGATATCCTGCGTGGCGATCATCGGGACTTTGAGATCGGGCCGCAGGGGGCCAGCACTCTTGCCCACGGCCCTGATCGCGTTCACCTGCGCGAGTGTGTTTTCCATAAAGTAACCGGCGCGCAGATGCAGGACGTTGGTCCCATCAATACGATTTAATTTCTGCTCGAAATTGTGCAAGCCCACTACCGGGCCGGTTTTATCGGGTTTGTCGGCGCCGATGCTGCTGAGCAAGACAACGAACGGCACTTTCGCATTGGCGATGGCGGAAGAGATGACGTCACTGACTTGTTCCTGATATCCGCGAACGTCGTTGCTTTGGATGTTGGGTGGAATCATGGCGTACACGGCTTGTGCACCGCGGAACGCCTCGGAAAGCCGCTTTGCGTCGGTGACATCGGCGACGAACGGCTCGGCGCCTGCGCTGGTGAGCGGCTGCAGTCGGTCTGCCGTCCTTCCAATTGCGCGTACTTTTTGGCCGCGAGAGAGAAGAGTCCTGGCTGCGACGCTGCCGGTATGGCCGGTGGCTCCTGTAATGACGTACATAGTGAACCTCCTTGATTTGAATTTCGATGGATATAGGTTTCGATGCTGGAGGGTGCTTTTATGCGTCAGAAAGACGAACTTCTGAGTATTGGGAAATGTTTGGACCACAAAGGCACAGGCTGGCAGGCGGAGGGTAATCAGAAACGAGGCCACGCTTGAATTTCTTGCGTGGCCTCGTGTGCGGCGCGCTTAGGACCCCGTTTATGAATGACTACTCCTTGCTGCCTTCGACCAGCGGGTGGACGGAGTTGTTTTCGATTACCGCATGGACGGGAGCTTCTTTCGCCACTTGTGAAGCCGAGACTGGCTGTAGTTTGACGCTCGCCAGAATCTGCTCGAGCTTACCGAAGACCAGCGAACGATTCACTGGTTTCAAGCCGGCCACGTTGTCGTCGACTGTGCCAAGACCCATGCCGAACTCGTAGCAGTTCCCGTTCTCGAAGTGGTGGAAATACTTCATGCGAGGTTCCTTGTTTGCGGAATCTCCGAAATCTTCAACCATGGTGAAATCGGTGCCGCCGAGTTTCACTTTCGCCGGGACTCCCAACTCGTTTTCATGCTCGCTCTTCGTGACGCCGAACTGCTGGCACTGGTCCTTAGACAGCGACGAATTCACGCTCACGCTGAAGAACGCCGAGGTGAAGTCGGTGCCCGGATAAGAGCTACGCGGCATCTCGATAGCAGCCACGGTCACGCCTCCCGGCTGGATGGAGTCGGTCTGCACCGGTCCGAGTTCAGATAGGTCGAGTTCCTGTTCATCGTCTGTCTTGAGAATGTAGCTCTTGGGATAGCGGAACGAGACGCCGTAGGACGGCTCGGTATAGGTCGCCATGGGCGCCTTGTGTTGCACGCGCCTCTTAGCGGGCTTCGGGGTTACTATCTGCGGTTGCACTGCAGCGACCGCCGGAGTCGTCACAGTCTGCGGACTGATGGGAGTTGGTTGTTCGATGTTAGCGGGCCTGGACGATCCCTTCGAGCAGCCGTTGGTGATGAGCAGGAAAACTCCCGACATGACCGTAACGGCCAGCAGGCCCGCGCCAAAAAGAGCCTTCTCTTTCGAAAGTGATGTTTTGTTTTTTTGATTCTTCTGCGCAGGATGCTGCGGTGAGTTGTTGCCGAGGTGAAGTTGCGTAAAGTTTGCCATGGTAGCCTCCGATGCTGGTTGCCCAGTCGGAGAGAGTGATGGCACGGTTTGCGCCAGAGCGGGAGCCGTTGATTTCAGATGAGTTGGCCGTCACACACACCCGGACACGCGTGGTTTGCGAAACACACTGTGGGCGGTGGAACACGGAAAGTCAATCTGAGTGGCGGCCCTGTGCTGATGGACTACGGCAACGACAGCGGCTTTTCAGCAACCGGCTTCGGCAGCTTGCTCTCGGCGTTTACCGCGCGAATTTGCGCGATCCGGCGCTCCAGGTTCTCCTTGGCTTCCTTGGGAGTGTTGGGCATCTGCTCGCCGAGAATGATGTAGGTCTGGAGTAGACGGATGGCGGCCTCAGCTGAGTAGCCAGCTTGCATCGCGAGCAATACTCCTTCACGATCAGCGGCGAGTTCACCCTCGCGACCATAGCCGGGCAGGAAGGGATCCACCTTCAGCTTGTCGGCCATGCTGACAGTGAGGTGCTGCTCGGAGAGAACTTTGATCAGGCGGTCGCGACATTGATTCAGATCAATGTGCTCGACTTCGTGACCGAGGACCATGGCCAATTGATCTTCGCTATCCATATACGCCAGGATGCCGGCGCCGACGAAAATCTGACCTCCGGGCAGTCCCACAGCGCTGCGGAACGATGGGCTCGGATCGAAATGAAAACGATAGGGAATTTTCCTGCGGGCATGGGCGGTCACGCGATCTCCGACACTCTGCAGGTAGTTATCGATTTTCCTAGTCTGCGGGGTGGGCTGCATGCCCTCTTGCGCCACGAAATCATCGGCAATCGCCTGTCCGAGGCGGATCTCGTCTGCGTCGGTGAGTGATGGAGGGCTCGAAGGGGCCTGGGCTCCGGTCGTTGTGGCGCAAAGGAGGAACAGAAGCGCGGTCTTCGCCAATGAGATTGCCATGTCTCCGTTCCTGAGTCCAAAGTGTCTCAGCCGTCAACTACACAACTATTGTCTTCTGGTGGCTACCAGTTCCTGGCGAGCGCGGTCTCTACCTTCAACTTGTCCACGAAAGGGACGTCCCGGCCGCGTTGAATGAATGAATAGGGAGCGGGCCAACATTCGAACGGACGCGGAAATGGGAGATCGGTGAGCAGGAAGCCAAGGTAGTTTCCGAGCAGGTTACAAGTTAGCGACACAGGAGGGGTGGTGGTTTAGCCCACAGTCGTGCACCCACCGACGTCGTACCAACGTAACTTCGCCATCCTCACATTTCGCCCTACCATCTTAGCCATTGATCCAGTGAATCTTGTACGGCGCGAGGTCTTATGCGTCTGTCTGCCGTTTTCGTGCGCAGAGTCATGCGGTGCCTGCGACTACTTGCCGTGGTCGCCGTTTTCGCGCTCTCCATGGAGAGCCTGGGTCAGTCCTCCGATATGCCCTCGCTCGGGGATCTGGCTCGGAAGCAGCGCGAGAAGCAAGAGAAAAACAAGGCGTCGGCGGCCAAGCCCAAGAAGGTCGTGACGGACGAGGATATGCCGGCGCATGCCCCAGATGAGGACGTTCCGCCCAGCGACGGGCCCCATGAAGAAATGTCGGTCGAGCGGTCGGCGACCGACGTTTTGCAGAGTGGGGACCAGTTCAAATCGGCGATTGCGCGGCAGAAAGGAATCATTGCTGACCTGAAAGCCCGGGTCGACAAGGTCAACGGCTCCATCCATTTTGTTGAGGCGAATGCGTACCGCAACGGCGTCGAGTACAACAAACTCCAGGCACAGAAACAGCAAGAGGTAGAGCGCCTGCAGGGGCAACTGGATGAGCAGAAGAGGGATCTCGAGCAGATGCAGGAGAAGGCGCGCAAGGCCGGGTATGGAAGCGCGGTCTGGGACCCGTGAGTAACGAGTACCTAGTTGCTAGTACGTAGTTGCTAGTACCTAGTCTTCAGTTCTCAGTTCTCAGTTCTTAGTTCTTAGTTCTCAGTTCTCAGTTCTCAGTTCTCAGTTCTTAGTTCTTAGTTCTTAGTTCTTAGTTCTTAGTTCTTAGTTCTCAGCTCTCAGTTCAAACCCCTTCTTGGGTTGCCTCGGTTGATAGCTCGGGGGCATCTTTCATCGTGGGGGCGGAACAGGCATCGGCTTTTCTATCAATAAGTTGACTTGGGGGCGGTTTTCCGTTTGCCCTGACTAGGACGCTTGGGTGGCTGGTCCCTCTTGACCCGGACGACGAAATCTCCAAAGGGCTGTTACCATTCGGCTTCGGCCCCGTCTACTTCTCTTGCGCTTTCAAACCGGAGTCCTCTGATGCGACTGACTACCCTTTTTACGATTCTTGTGTTCGCAGTGTGTTCGGCTGCGCAATCCCTCTCTCGAGCCGCGAACGACGCCATGCCTGACCTGGAGCACTTCAGCCCGGATCAGGTGGATAAGTCTCTCGATCCGTGCTCGGATTTCTTCCAGTACGCTTGCAGCAAGTGGGTGAAGGCGAATCCCATTCCGGCGGACCAGGCGACTTGGGGCACATTCAATAAGCTGGCCATCTGGAACACTGCGGCTATCCGAAACACGCTGGAACAGGTGTCCAGTCCAGACCCCAAGCGAAACGCCGTGGACCAGAAAGCTGGGGACCATTACGCCTCGTGCATGGATGAAGCAACCATCAACAAGGCGGGGATCGCGCCGTTGAAGCCGGATTTGGAACGGATCGCAGCTCTGAAGAACAAGGCGCAGCTTCCCGAACTGGTCGCAAGCCTTCATCAGATTGTCCGTCCGGCGAACCTCAACTTCATTGATGCGCAGTACCAGGGGATTCTGTTCGGGATCTACAACGGTCCTCAGTTTGACGATGCCCAGATGAATATCGGAGTGCTGGACCAGTCGGGCATGAACATGCCGTCGCGCGAGTTCTATCTGAACGACGACGAGAAATCGAAAGAGATCCGGCAGAAATATGTGGCGCACGTGGGCCGCATGCTGGAACTGGCGGACGAGCCGAAGGCTCAGGCCGAGGCGGATGCGGCGGCCGTTCTAGTCATGGAGACCGCGCTCGCCAAGGCGGCGATGGATATTGTGGTGCGGCGCGATCCCAAGAACCTGGACCACAAACTGACCATCAAAGAAGTGCAGGCGCTTACGCCTTCTTTCAACTGGAACCGCTATTTCGCGGCGATGCAGACGCCTGTAGCCGCGCAGTACCTGGTGCTGTCGCCGGATTTCTTTCGCGGGGTGGAGAAACTGATTGCCTCGGAGCCGGTGGATCACTGGCGGGCGTACTTGCGCTATTCGCTCCTACACTTGTCGGCCTCGTCGCTGTCGCAGCCGTTCGTGGAGGAAAGTTTCGATTTTTATAGCCGGACGTTGTCCGGGACGAAAGAGATCCAGCCGCGGTGGAGGCGGTGTTCGATCTTTGCCGATATTGATCTGGGGGATGCGGTGGGACAGGCCTATGTGGTGCGCTACTTCCCGCCAGAGAATAAAGAGCGGATGCTTGAGCTCGTGAAAGCGGTGGAGGCGGCGCTCTCAAAGGAGATCGATGCGGCGGATTGGATGTCGCCGGAGACAAAGAAGAAGGCGCACATCAAGCTGGCGGCGCAGGTGGACAAGATCGGGTATCCCGACCGCTGGCAGGACTACTCCACCGTGGAGATCAAGCGCGACGACTATTTGGGCAACATGCAACGGGCCAGCCGGTTTGAGATTCGGCGGCGGCTGGCGGAGATTGGAAAACCGGTGAACAGGTATCACTGGGGCATGACTCCGCCCACCGTGAATGCCTATGAAGATCCTCAGACGAACACCATCAACTTCCCGGCCGGAATTCTGCAGCCGCCGTTCTTCGATGCGAAGCTGGGGGATGCCGCGAACTATGGCGCGATTGGCGCCGTGATCGGGCACGAGATCACTCACGGTTACGACGATCAGGGGCGCAAGTTCGATGCGGATGGAAATCTGAAGGATTGGTGGACTGCGGCGGATTCAACCGCTTATGAGCAGCGCGACAACTGCATTGCGGACGAGTACACCCAGGAGGTTCCGGAAGCCGGCGTGAAGCAGAACGGAAAGCTTTCGCTGGGCGAGGACACGGCGGATAACGGCGGGATCCACATTGCGATGGGCGGATTGGAGAGCGCGCTCAAGTCGGAGGGCAAAGAGCTTGATTCGCCTGCGGAGGGCGGCGTCACGGAAATGCAGACTTTCTTTCTGTCATACGCGAACGTATGGTGTGGAGAACTCCGGCCAGAGGCGGCACGCACCGCGGTGCTCACGCAGGGACATTCACTGAACCGCTATCGCGTGAATAATGTTGTCGGCAACATGCCGGAATTCGCGCATGCCTTCGGATGCAAGGCGGGCCAGCCGATGGTGCGGGGGAATGCGTGCCGGGTATGGTAGGCGTGCGCCAGTGAATCATTTTGGGTTGGCCAGATACTCCGCGGGGAGAGGATTGTCGGGACGTTCCTCATCCCAGATCGCGGAGGCAATCCACCAGCGTTGACCGTCCCAGAATGCCTCGATGCTGTTGATGCCGCGTGCGATGACTGGGCCATCGATCTTCAGTCGGCTCTCGTACGTGCTAAAAACGTGGGCGATGTTCCCGAAACGTTGCGTCACGCGATGGACTTCCTTCTCGTAAAAACCTTTCAGTACCTCGGCGTTCGACGAGTCGACGAACTGTTGGTGCGTCATTTTGTGGGCTACCGGCTTGCCGTCCTTTCCCATTGACATGGCGACGAAGCGAATTTCGGGAATGTAAAGAGTGCGATCGCGCGACCACTGGCGAGGCTGGCCTGCGGGGCCGGAGATTACGTCATAGTAAGCCGCGATGAGCCCGTCGAGGGTGGCTACGTCGGCGGGGCGGGGTTCGATGGTGGGGACGTCAACGTGGGGAATGGCCGCTTGCGCGTTGGCGAAGGTGGCGAGGAGGACGAGGGCGATCAGGGTTAATGTGAGTGGTCGAGTCATGTGGGCTCCCGGCGTGCGGTATGAATGTAGCACCGGATAAGGGTGGATCTGGGTTTGTTTGCTGAAGCACGTCTGGAACAGCGCCCCGCGATGGTCGCTATAAAGCCCAAGATGCATAGGGCAGTGGAATCCCACCCTAACCTCGCAAACGGCGCGAGGTTAGGATGGGGCACCCGACTTTTCTGGTTCCGATCGAATCGACAACGGTTCCGATCGAATCGACAACGGTTCCGGTCGAATCGACAAGCTCTTGAAAGATCACAGGTGCCCGCGGATTGTAGCGGTTCGACGTGCTGACGACGAGAAATCAAGGGAGGCAGCAGGTCCAGAAACGGGAGTGCTGCTGACAACGTGTACCAACGTTCTCATGGTATTTGCGCCGATTGTTGTCATAATAGTTAAATGGCGCGTGCTTTCCTGGAAGAACGTTGGCTTCCGAAGTCTGTCCTCTGTCTTCGCGACTACAACCTGAACAAATTTACTCGAGACCTGATTGCCGGGGTCACGGTGGGGTTGGTAGCTCTTCCGCTGGCCATGGCGTTCTCGATTGCGTCGGGACTGTCGCCGCAAGCGGGAATCTACTGTGCGATCGTGACCGGATTCCTGATCTCGCTGCTGGGAGGTTCGAAGACCCAGATCGGCGGGCCGACCGGGGCGTTTGTGGTCGTGGTGGCCGGCATCGTCGCGGCGCACGGGGTGGGCGGCTTATTCATGTGCACGGTGATGGCAGGCGTGGTTCTGCTGGCGATGGGCCTTACGGGGATGGGCTCCGCGATCAAGTTTATTCCCCGCCCCATCGTGGTGGGGTTCACGAACGGCATCGCAATCCTGATTGCCAGCACCCAGGTGAAAGATTTTTTCGGGCTGCAGATCGAGAAGGTTCCGGGTGTTTTCTGGCTGCGCCTGGAGTCGTTCGCAACGCACTTCAAGACGCTGAACTATGGTGCCACGCTGCTGGCGGTGGCGACCGTCGTCATCTTGATTGTGTGCCGCGCGGTTTCGAACCGGGTGCCGGGGCCGATTGTGGCGCTGCTGCTGGGCACGGCGGCGGTGTTTGTGTTCAAACTGCCGGTTGAGACGATCGGGTCGCGTTTTGGGGGGATTCCCAGCGGCCTGCCGCATCTGCACATTCCCAAATTTCATGCCGACCTGATACATGGGCTGCTTGGGCCGGCGGTGACGGTAGCAATGCTGGGCGCGATCGAGTCGCTCATGTCGGCGGTGGTTTCCGATCGCATGAGCAACGATCACCACAATCCAAATGTGGAATTGATGGCGCAGGGTGTTGCCAATATCGCGTCGCCCATGTTCGGCGGGTTGCCGGCTACGGGCGCGATCGCGCGAACGGCGACGAACATTCGTTCCGGCGCACAATCGCCGATTGCGGGCATGATCCATGCGGTCACGCTGCTGTGCGTGCTGCTGTTCGCGTCCCGGCTGGTGAGTTATGTGCCCATGGCTGTGCTGGCGGGGATCCTGATGATCGTCTCCTACAACATGGGCGAGTGGCGCGAGATCCCGCAGTTACTCAAATTGACGAAGACTGATATCAGCGTGTGGCTGGTGACGTTCGCGCTGACGGTGTTTGCTGATCTTACAGTTGCAGTCGAGGCGGGAATGATCCTGGCGGCGCTGCTGTTCATCAGCCGAGTGGCCGCGACGACGACTGTCTCGCAGGTGACGGATGATTACATCGAAGACGGACGCGTACACATCCTGCAGGACAAGGATATTCCGTACTATGTGACCATCTTCCGCATTCATGGGCCGTTCCTTTTCGGAGCGACGGACAAGATTTCGGTGGTGACGGAGAACATGCACTCGCTGCCGCCGGTAGTAATACTGCGTCTACGGAACATGACGGCACTAGACGCGACGGGCCTGTTTGCTATTGAGGAAATGGCACGGGCCCTGCAGGCGACGGGACGTACATTGATTTTGTGTGGTGCGCGTGAGCAACCTGCGAAACTGCTGCACGAGGCGGAGGTCGAGGAACTGATTGGGAAGAACAATATCTGCGACAACGTGCAGGAAGCGGTGCGGCGGGCGCAGGACGTGTTTGAGAGGTTAGAGGCGAACGCGGTTGGGGCGAAGTAGGGGAGCCGAGGACTAGTCGGGAAGCGAGACCCGCTCGCTACTTCGGATGAGCTAGCCGGGAGAGCGTGGCCTTCGTCGCCTTCAAGTAGTTGGCAGGGGTGAGCAAAATCTGCAGGCCGCGCACGCCCGCGGAGATCGAGATGACGTCGAAAAGTTCGACGGTTTCGTCCACGTACGCGGGGTAGTCTTTCTTGGCGGCTAGGGCCGTTACACCTCCACGGATGTAGCCCGTGAGAGCTTGCAGTTCTTTCACCGGGACAAGCTGAATTTTCCGATCACCGGAAGCTGCCGCCAGAGCTTTCAGGTCGAGTTCGGCATTGCCGGGAATCACGGCGAGGCAGATGCCGTTGCGGTCGCCGCGCGCGACCAGCGTCTTGAAGACTTGCTCAGGCGGCAGCCCTATTTTTCCTGCAACCGTCTCGGCGGCAAGGTCGTCGGGATCTACTTCGTATTCGCGAAGTTCGTAATGTATGCCCATCTGGTCGAGCAGGCGGGCGGCATTGGTCTTGGCGGGCACGGGATGATTCTAACCGTCGTCGGTCGTCGGCAAGAACCAGTCGTTGGTCGTTCGTCCTTGGTCTTTGCGAAACGAGATTCCTCGTCGCTTCGCTCCTCGGAATGACAAATGTCGCTCCTCGGAATGACAAATTTAGGGGGTGTTGCCGGACACTGCCGACGGACGAGTGTCGACTATGCCATGCCACCCAGAAATGTCATAACGGGAACAGCACGCCCTGTTCGCCAACGACTACCGACCAACGACGAGTTTCAGGGCATTTGCGCAATTCCTCCCTCGGGTCTTATAGTCTCCTGCGTCCGTTGAAAGAGGCTTTCGATGAAAATGCTGGTTCACTGGCTGTTAAGCGCGCTGGCGCTGTGGATTGTGTCGCGGCTGGTACCGGGTTTTTCCGTGAGCGGGCCGATGGCGGCGCTGATTGCGGCAGTTGTGATCGGCTTCGTGAATGCCACGCTTGGACTCTTCCTGAAAATTATTACATTTCCATTGACGCTGCTGACGCTAGGGCTGTTCTGGCTGATCATCAATGCAGTGGTGATCAAGCTGGCTGCGGCGATCGTTCCGGGTTTTCATGTGTATACCTTTGGCGCGGCGTTCTGGGGAGCGATCGTGCTCAGCCTGGTGAATATGGCCCTGAAGTGGTTGGTGTTGCCGGACAAGACGTAAGGAAGGTCGTCAGAGATCTGATCCCCTGTAGTTTTGCGCGGAAGGTTGATGGATTGGTTGTCGCCCAGTGAATTGTGTGGGAATCCCTCTAGCGGAGATGTTGCTGTCGCCCCCTGAAGGGGGCTCGAACTGGTTGGGGCGCCTACCCAGCCCTTACGGGCTGGGCTAGTATCTGTCGCCGCTACGCGGCTATTCTTGGAGGAGGATGACTGGCACAGCAAGGATGTGCCCGGTTAGATGAGTCGAGGCACTCAGTCGCTGAGAGGCGGCGGCTTTGTGGTATCGGAACCCCTCGTTCCCGGACAGGAGTGCACGAGCCCACATCAGGGTGACAAGTCCAAGACGGGGTGACAAGTCCAAGACAGGGTGACAAGTCCAACTCACAGCTGCCAATAGCTGTCAAACCACGCCTGCCGATAAGTATGCTGAAATGGTTCGACAGCATCCATCCACAACTCGTATGCTGCCTAACCGAACTGTGTCGGATGCTTGTGAAACCCACGCTTGCCGAAATGGTAGCCTATCGGATGCTGTAAATCTCGCACTGGTCTACTTGGCGGGTGAGCCTTTCTTCGGCTTCATCATCTCCCATTCTTTCTCAGACAGCATTCTTCCCAGGGCAGTGAATTCGCCGGCGCCTTGGAGCCATTCGCCGCCGTCCATGGTAATAGTGTCGCCGTTGATGTAGCTGGAACCGTCGCTGACCAGAAACGCCGCGAGATTCGCGAACTCTTCGGCGGTGCCGAAGCGACCAAGCGGGATGCGCTTTTTTGCCAGGTCTTCGAGTTCGGGGCGCGGGAGCAAGCGTGAGAAGGCGCCTTCGGTGGGCACGGGACCTGGGGCAATGGCGTTCATGCGGATGCCGCGGTTGCCCCACTCTACCGCCAAACTGCGGGTGAGAGCCTGCACTCCGGATTTTGCCACCGCGGATGGAACCACGTAGGCAGAGCCGCTGTCGGTGTAGGTGGTGGTGATGTTGAGTACGACCGCGGATTGCCCGGACTTGAGCCAGCGCCGTCCGCAGGCAAGGGTCGTATGCAATGTGCCCATCAGCACGATGCCGAGCACGGACTCGAAGGCGCGGAGAGACAACTCTTCCGTACGCGCGAGGAAGTTGCCGGCGGCGTTGTTCACGAGGACATCGAGCGGGCCGTCCTTCCAGATGGTTTCGATCATTTCTTCCACTTGGGTCGCGTCGCGGACATCGCAGGGACGCGAGTGGATGGTACCGCCGGCAGCCTCTCGTAGTTCGGCCTCGGTCGCGGCGAGCACTTCGTGACGGCGTCCGCAGATGTAGATGGTGGCGCCGAGCTCGAGAAATCGCTGGGCAGCGGCTTTGCCAAGTCCAGTGCCGCCGCCGGTGATGAGGATGCGTTTGTTCTGGAGAAGATTTTTCTGGAACATGAGTGCACCGTCCGGGGTCTTGATTGTATTCATTTTTTGGCGGGTACGTCGTGCTGCCGGGCGTAAAGCAGATTAGTCCGCATGCGCTGCGCTTGGCTTCGGAATAAGAACGTTGAAGGTCGGAGTTATTTCAAGGTTGCCGGCGCAAGAAGAGTGCTGGGCTCGGCGCTGCAGGCGACGCGGAATCCGTAATCCGCATACTGGAAATGTGGTGGAATACTGGAGCGCGCGGCGCAGCGCGTGACCTTGATGTGGTGGCGCCACGAGCCTCCGCGGGAGGCTCGGCGTGTGCCACCTTGCGGACCGCGTGGGTTGCGATCTGGGGAGATCGCGTAGTAGTTCGGGTCATACCAGTCGCCGCACCACTCATGCACGTTGGCGCAGATGTCGAAAAGGCCGAAGGCGTTGGGCGAGGACTGGCCAACAGGCTCGGGTCCGGTTTGCCAGCGGCTCGCGTAATTTGGCAGTGACTCAGGGGGAGCGTCTCCCCAAGGAAACAGAGCGCCTTCGACTCCACCGCGCGCGGCGCGTTCCCACTCGGCTTCGGTGGGAAGCCGATAAGGGCGACTGGTGGACGCTGTCAACCATCCGCAGTATGCAACGGCGTCGTGCCAAGAGACTCCCACGACAGGCTGCTGCGGGTGATTGAAGTTGGAATCGCGCCAGAAAGGCGGCGGCAACTTTCCTACTTGGCGGAGAAACAGGGCGTATTCAATATTTGTCACCTGAAGCGCGGCCAGACGGAAGGCGTCAATCCAGACGCGATGAATGGGACGCTCGTTGTCCTGCCCGTTTTCCGATCCCATCAGAAACCAACCGGCTGGGATGGTAACGAGTTGCGGTTCGGAGATCTTGCCATGCAGAAGGGGATTGGGGAACGCAGTCATTGAAAGGGTTGAGCGTAGCATAAACTTACTCGCTAATTTTTGAGACGCGTCTTAAAGCGCCGTGACCGATGAAAGAGCTTAAGTTCAAGGTGAAGTTGGAAGGGGTGACCTCGGGCGAGGTGGCGGCGCTGAGTGCTCCCTTCGACGTGGAGAAGGCGTTCGGCACTCGCGCCCGCGTACCGGTACGCGGAACGATCAATGGCTTCCCTTTCCGCTCGTCACTGATGCCGATGGGCGGATGTCACCGTATGGTCGTGAACAAGACCATTCGCGATGGCGCTGGAGTGAAGGCCGGGGACACGGTTTCAGTCGTGATGGTGCGAGATGAGGAGTTGCGTACGATTGATCCGCCGCCCTTTTTGAAGAAAGAGCTGTCCAAGAACAAGGCGGCGCAGGCGAATTGGGAGAAGCAATCGTTCACGAACAAGAAAGAGATGGCGCGGTTAATCACGGATGCGAAGCAGGAAGGCACGCGGGTGCGGCGACTCGTCAAGGTGATGGATGTGCTGAAGAATGGGAAGAAGTGGACAGGTTAGAGATCGCGCAGGCTGCGGGCGACTTCGGCGATGTCGTTTCCTTGAAAGAGGCGGATGGCGGCGATTCCGGCGGCTCCGGCTTCGAGGCAGGCGGCGGCGTTTGTAAGGGTAATGCCTCCGAGGGCGAGCACCGGAACGTTGTATTGGCAGGCGCGGCGAAGGGCTTCGAGACCCGTCGGTTTCGCACTGGGGTCGTCTTTCTTCTCGAAGACAGGGGCAAGTAGAGCCAGATTCGCGCCCTCTCTCGCTGCTTGCTGGACATCGTTCGGGTGATGACAGGATTGGCTGATGATAAGGCGGACGGGAGCATCCCTCCGAACTGAGCACATGCGGCGAACGTCTGCCGGGCTGATGTCGTCGGAGCGGAGATGTACACCGTGGGCTGCGACCGCCAAGGCAACATCGGTTCGGGAGTTAATCAGCAGAGCAGTTCTCATATCCCGGTTCGCAGTTCTCAGTCTTTCATCTTCCAAGATGCGAATTGCTTGTCGTGCCAGTTCCTCGAGTTCCCTTGCAGGCATGTCTTTTTCACGGAGCTGGATATAGTCGATGCCGGCTCGGGCGGCTTCGGAGATTCTTCGTAGTAGAAGCTGACGGCGCGCAGCTTCATTTCCCGGGAATTGACTGCGGTCGGTGATGTAGTACAGGGTGCAGGGTCGGTGCATGTCAGATCGAAGCGTACTACGGGCTGGGCTTCAGAGAGCGAAAGGCGGAAGGTAGTTTGCCCTTTATCGCACAAGGGGGCCCCGCCCAGATGGGCTCAGGGCCGAGTTTTGGCGATGTCGGGCAGGACCTCGCCTTCTTTCTTGACGACTCCTCCCAAGTGGTACTTCGTCAGGCCGTCGCGGAGAACCTCGAAGC
>Ga0210399_10001287_pt1 | contig 19611 bp, 21 predicted proteins | sample IncBWC14MmetaG_FD_150865 | JGI IMG/M metagenome (GOLD analysis project Ga0210399, IMG submission 150865) | Forest soil microbial communities from Barre Woods Harvard Forest LTER site, Petersham, Massachusetts, United States - Inc-BW-C-14-M | ecosystem: Environmental > Terrestrial > Soil >...
CCATCCGTTCAAGCACGGATTGCCGGTCCATGTCTTCGGGGAGCTTTTCGAGTGGGTAATAGCGATCGCCGTCGCACTCGATAGCCAGGCGCTTGCAGTCGCCCTCAACGACCAGATCGCTCTTCTTGCGCTGGCAGTAAGCGACCATAGTCACAGATTCGTCTGGGCGCGAAGGCTCTGCGGTCAATCTCTTCGGGATATGCCTTCCGAATCGAGCGTCGGATCGACGGGTTGGAACGGATGCGGCCATGAGCCCTGGAGCCTCCCAGATGGACAGGATGTCCCAAGTGCCGTCGGACCCTAGGTAGAGTTCGCAACACTTAAAATCAATCGGGTATCTACCTTAAAATGGAGGCAGTTAAACGCCTGCCGATTGCGATTCAGAAAGGTTTGCGTTATTCGGTACAAGCGGTTCCCGCTCACGCTGATGCAACGCCTCCTCCACCCTTTTTGCTCCTTCTTCGCCATACACGATTAGGGAACTAAGGTCTTTACCTGAGGCTTATTACAGGAGTTTACTTGATTGAGAAACCGGGTTTTCGATGGTATTGCAAAGTAAGCATTCTGCGTATTCAGGCGGCAGATTGGTCCGGAGCCGACCTGTTCGCACCGAGGAGAAATCTTCATGGCGAAACGAGATGGTACGTCCCTGTCCCCCGAACCGAAGCAAGCTGAAGAACCGTCGGAGCTTCTTCGAGAACTTGTGGCGCACCTCCGGCAGAATCGGACCCAATTGCGCGAGGAATGGGTGGTGCGCATCACCGAGACGCGCCTGCTCACCGCGATGACCAAAGAAGAGATCTTCGCGGAAGCAACGTCGGTGTACGACAGTTATGTTGAGGCGCTGGAAACCGAAGCCTTCGAAGCCCTGCAAGCTTACGCGCGAAATCTTTCGGAACGCATCATTCCACGAGGTGTTGAAACCCACGAAGTCGTGGGAATTGTGCTGTTGTTGCGCGACGTCCTGGCACGTTCCCTCTTCGCGAAATACCAGAACGATTTCAAGAAATTGAATCGCATTTTAGACGCCTACGAGCCAGCGGCAAACCGCATCGCAAACACGGTAGCAGTCGGCTTCGTGCAAGAGCGCGAGCGCGTTATTCGCCAGCAGCAGGAAGCAATCCGCGAACTCTCCACTCCCGTGCTGCAGGTTCGCGAGCGGCTCCTGATTCTTCCCATCATCGGTGTCATTGATCCTCAGCGCGCCCGCCAATTAACGGAGCAGCTCCTTCGCGGAATCCGCACCAACCGCGCGAAAGTGGTCGTGATCGACATCACCGGTGTGGCAGCCATGGACGTTACGGTGGCGAACCACTTGGTACAAACGGTTGAGGCTTCGCGGCTGCTCGGCGCGACCGTCATTGTTACGGGGCTTTCGCCAGAGATTGCGCAGACGCTGGTGACCATCGGTGTGGACCTCGGCAAGATGAATACCGTGGGCGACTTGCAGGGAGGCATCGAGCAGGCCGAAAGACTATTGGGATACAAAGTTGAGTCGCTAGCGGAGCCGCGCTAGGCAAAGCGGAGAAAGGGCCACGTGGAAGTCCCAATTCTCAAGCAGGGAGCGGTCCTGATTGCGACCTTTCAGGCCGCTCTCTCGGACGCGGACCTCAACCAACTGCGCATGGGTTTAGTTCAGCAAGTTGTTAAGTTTCGCTCCCGTGCGGTTATCGTCGATGTTACCGCGATGGACGTGATGGACTCGTTCGCATCCCGGACATTGCGGGAGATCGCTCTGATGATCCGGCTGCGCGGCGCAGAGACTGTAATCGTTGGGATTCAGCCGGAAGTGGCCTTTGCAATGGTGCAACTGGGCTTAACACTGGAAGGCGTTGCGACCGCGCTCGACTTGGAAGAAGGTCTGGCGTACTTGAACGAAAAGTTCAAAACCACGAACTGAAAGTGAGCCACAGTGTCGGCTGGGGAAATCCGGGTGGCAATCAACTCCGACCAGGATATCGTCTTAGCCCGCCAGAAGGGCCGGCTGATGGCGACCGAACTGGGGTTTTCAACGGGGGACGCTACACTTATTGCAACGGCAATTTCAGAATTAGCGCGCAACATCGTTTCCTATGCGCGAAAGGGCCAAATCATTCTAAAGATGATAAATGGCCTGAACCGTCAAGGCATTTCGGTCATGGCCACCGATGACGGCCCCGGAATCCCTGATATTCGTCAGGCGTTGCGCGATGGCTTCTCCACTTCTGGGAGTCTTGGACTTGGATTACCTGGGGTGCGCCGCTTGATGGACGAATTTGAGATTACTTCCCAAACCGGACGGGGAACAATTGTGGCGGTGAAGAAGTGGAAACAATAAAAGAGCCGATGGTCGAATACGGCGTTGCCAAGTTCATTCTCCCGGGCGAGGGCGAGTCAGGCGATCACCACCTGGTTTGCTGCAACCGAAACGGAATCCTGGTTGCAGCGATTGACGGCATCGGGCACGGCGAAGAAGCTGCCAATGCCTCCAAGGTGGCAGCTGCGCTTCTCAGAAGCTGCGCCGACGAACCGATTATCACTCTGGTGGAACGATGCCACGAAAGGCTCCGGGCAACTCGCGGGGTCGTATTGAGCCTTGCTTGCATTGACTGTGAACATGGCATGATGACCTGGCTCGGTGTCGGGAACGTCCAAGGAGTGTTGATGCGTGCTGATGCGAAGAGAGGCAATGTGCGAGAGTCGCTTCTCCTGCGGGCTGGCGTCATCGGTTCCCAGTTGCCCGCCCTTCAGGCCACCGTGCTTCCGATCGTGCGGGGAGATACACTTTTCTTCGCAACAGATGGAGTCCGAAGCGATTTTTCCTTGGCCCTCGCCGCTCGGGAAAATCCGCAAAGGGCGGCAGACAGGATTCTCGAACAGTATCGCACCGGAAATGACGATGCGCTGGTCCTAGTCTCACGGTTAACGGGAATTACTCCATGAAGGTCGCAATTCGACGCAAGAAGAAGCCGCATACGGGTTTTGAAGACGAATACTGCTCTTCGTTGCGCGAATATGTGGCCACTGGAGGCGAGCCCGCACTGGGCCGGGCGTATGAGCTCGGCCGTCGAGCGCTCAGCGAGCAAAAGACTCTCGTGGAGATGGCTTCCCTGCATCACCACGCTGTAATGGAGTTGGTTCGCGCTCCGGAGACTGAAAAACGCCGGGAGGCATTGCTACGGGCGAGCGCCGAATTCCTCGCGGAGTGCTTGTCTCCGTATGAGATGGCCCACCGCGGCTTTCAGGATGCGGTGAAGGCCCTGCGTCAATTGAACGAAACGCTCGAGGAGGAAATCAAGCGCATCGCGTACGCGGTGCACGACGAGGCTGGACAGCTGCTCGTCGCCGTGCACCTCGCGCTCGCCGAAGTGGCTCTGGAATTGCCAGAGCCTCAGCAAGCGCAGTTCGCCAGGATTAAAGAAATGTTGAACCAAGTTGAGAAACATCTACGACGGTATTCCCATGAACTTCGGCCGACGATCCTAGATGATCTTGGCTGGATTCCCGCGATCCGTTTTCTAGCGGAAGGAATTTCGAAACGAGCCAACCTGCCAATTCACATCGATGCGGCCGTTTCCGGACGCCCCCCTGCCACTGTTGAGACGACACTCTATCGCATCGTTCAAGAAGCACTAACCAATGCCGTCAAGCATGCGAAGGCGAGCAATGTCTGGATTCGTGCTTGGAGAGAGAATCTTGTGCTGTGTTGTTCGATCCGGGACGACGGTGGGGGTTTCGATTCCAACCAAGCTCATGCGGCACGGGGGCGCAAGGGCTTAGGGCTAATCGCCATGCAGGAGCGGGTGACTGCAATCGGCGGAACACTGCGTATGGAATCCCGCCCTGGGCACGGAACTGAGGTTTCCATCCGACTTCCATTGGAGGGTAATCATGCCAATTCGCATCGTGCTCGCGGATGACCATGTGCTGGTACGTGAGGGTCTGAAATCATTGCTGGAGCGGGAGAAATTTCAAGTTGTTGCGGAAGCCTCCGATGGCCAAGAAGCGGTCCGCCTGACGGAAGCACACCACCCGGATATCGCGGTCCTGGACATCAGCATGCCAACACAGAACGGCATAGATGCGGCTCGCGAACTGGGCCGTTCCTGCCCAAAAACGAAATCAATTCTCCTTACGCAGCACGAAGAAGAACAGTATATTCACGAGGCGCTCGAAGCTGGCGTGAAAGGATACGTTCTGAAGAATCAGGTCGCAAGCGACCTGGTTCATGCAATTCAGCAGGTCTCTCGAGGAGAGTTCTACCTAAGCCCGGGCATATCACGCGCAGTGGTGGAGGCGTACCGCTCCAAATCGGATAGGCCTGCAGATCCCTTGACCGCGCGCGAGCGCCAGGTGTTGCAATTAATTGCCGAGGGAAAATCCACGAAGGATACTGCTTCCCTCCTGGGTATCAGCGTGAAAACGGCCGAATCTCACCGCATGAATCTCATGCAGAAGTTGGATATTCACGAGACAGCCAGTCTTGTGCGCTACGCAGTCCGCCGGGGGTTGGTGCAACCCTGAATGGAAGACTTTTCTGCAACCGCTGCGAAGCCTCGACGATTCCTCTTCTCGATGATGCCCTCGGTAGTACTCGCGCCTGCTCACAATTCTCCCGACGACGGCATTCCACACCACCTCTGAGTGATGCCTTTTCACTGGCGACGGATCTTGATGGAAGCTGTGGACTAGCTTACCGACAGCGCTCTGCAAATGGAGGCGTTTCAGGAGGATAAGAAACTGCTGCCAGATCATCTTCTGCATTAGCCTCGCCACCGATCGGGTCTTTACCCCACGGGAATAGAGGAAACTACCCGATTGGCCAGGTTGGAGGGATTTCTTAACCTGCCAGGGAACGATGCCCACGCGAATTTTACTTGCCGATGATCATGCCCTGGTCCGCCAGGGACTGAAGGCATTACTGGAAAAACAAGGATTTCAAATCGTCGCCGAGGCCTCGGACGGACAAGAAACACTGCGCTCGGTAGAGAAGACCGAACCTGACGTCGCCATCATCGACATCAACATGCCCGTTTTGAATGGTGTCGACGCTGCTCGCGAACTAAAGAAATCCTCTCCGAGGACCAAGGTCGTAGTTCTCACACAGCACGACGAGGATCAGTATGTCACCGAGTCGCTGCGTGCCGGCGTCAAAGGGTATGTCCTGAAGAGCCAGGCGGCGGACGACCTCGTGCATGCGATACAAGAGGTCTGTCGGGGGTCCATATATCTTAGCCCGAACATTTCACGCGCGGTTGTTGATGCTTATCTATCCAAAACGCAAGACTCGGCCGATCCCCTTTCTGGGCGTGAGCGCCAGGTTCTTCAATTAGTTGGTGAAGGGAAGTCCACGAAAGACATCGCTGCGCACCTGGGAATTAGTGTAAAAACTGCCGAATCGCACAGAGCAAGACTCATGAAGAAACTGGATATCCACGAAACAGCAAGTTTGGTGCGCTACGCCATCCGCCGCGGTTTGATCCAGGCCTGACCGCGCCCCTGGAAGGGTTCACCCAAGACCGCTCTCGGTCATTTCACTCAGCCAAAATGGGTGATTCACCGGATTGTAATCATTTGGCAACCGGCTATGTTGCAAGGAGAGGAGCGGGCCGCCTCCATGATCAGAGCCCCCACCTCGAACACCCCAACTACCGAACTGCGCTGACACGGAGGCGGGCCGAACTCAAGTTAGTGAAGGGTCATGTAAATGGACTGAGGGCCGACAACGACATTTAGACAACCATGATCCTAGCCTTGGAGGAAAACACCATCGCCACCGCGGGGGCAAGGAGGAAGTTATGAACAATAAAGTTCCGAGATATTTCACGCAGGCAAAAGCTTCGTTCCTGCTCGGCATACCGGAAGCCGAGCTCAGCCGTATCTCGAAGGAATTGGGAGTGGGCCACATAGAACGCGCCGGCAGCGAGGAAAAGACGTACTTCACCTACGAGGAATTGCGGCGGATTTGCATGCTCGCGTCGGGCCAGCTGCAGGCAGTCCAGTAAGTCACTTTCCAGAGCACTCTGGCGTGAGGTACTAGGAGAACTGATGATGTCTCCTAATGCTTGTCAAAGGGGAGATGCACACAAATGCTAATCAGATCAAACAAGGACAGGATCAGCGGTTGCCCGCGGAAGCGGCCGGCTGGCTTCAAATCCGTGAACAATCCGTCTGATGTCGCGATCCTGAGCATGGCCGTTGATTCCCAACCATTATTTCGCCGAGGTGTCCGGCGTTTGTTACCTTGCAGAGAAAATGAGCGTATTGATGACGTTTTCCAGTCTCTCCTTTCGGAAGCAAATCGAGAACTCGCAAGTTTGTTGCGGGACGTGCGCATGGAGTCTCACGGCAAGTTGCCCGGTAACACTCTTAGTCGGCCGGTCAGCGAGCTTCTGATGCGGGCGGTTCGCTGTGCCGCGAAACAGTACATGTTGCAAGCAGAACTGGGCAATCTTGCACTCACCGACGAACTCACAGGCTTGTATAACCGCCGCGGCTTTATGGCTTTGGCAGAACGCCAATTGAAACTTGGGCGCCGATCCGGCCGGGGAATGTTGCTCTTTGTGATGGATGTGGACCGCTTGAAGCAGATTAACGATTCGTTCGGCCATTTCGAAGGCGACCGTGCATTAAAGCGCACGGCCGACGCTTTGGAAGAAACATTTCGGGACTCAGACGTTGTAGCTCGCTTGGGGGGAGATGAGTTCGCAGTTCTTGCGATTGAGGCATCCGGTCACAGTGAGGCCACAATTAGGACCCGACTTTTCGAGCGTTTGAAATCATGTAGCGCCGAACATTCTCATTATGAACTATCTCTTAGTTTAGGCGTTGCACGATTCGATCCGCGCAACTGCTCTTCGATTGGAGAATTGATGGCGGAGGCCGACCAGGCCATGTACGAGCAGAAACGCCGACGATCGATGCCGGTTCTCGAGACGGAGCCCAGTACTCAATCTCATTAGGCACTATGGACTCTAGAGAGTCATCGTCGCTGAAATTCTTGTTGGCTTCTGCAACTTTTTGGCACCGCCCAGCCCAGTGCAAGGTAACGGAACCCAACTTGGAAGGTCAATTCACAAATGCCTGTGCGGTCTGGACGACTTGAGAAACGGATTCGGCTGGCGGTCCCGGTGCAGATTTCCAGTGTCTTGGACCCGGCCGCGACCGAGCGGACGACCACGGAAAACGTCTGCTCGCTGGGAATACGCATTCTGACCCAGCGAGCTAGAGACTTGAATGAGCGACTGATGATCAGCTCGGTTATGGGTGATATGCGAACTCTCGCTCGCGTTGTTTACTGTCAGCGGCTCCCAGACGGACGCTTTGGTGTCGGATTACAGTTCCAAGGACAAGCCGTCGACTCGTCAAAAGGCTCGTTGGCTGGCGGCACCGATAGAACGGCCAGGACGGGGAACCTTCGCGCTCTCCAAAGCAGCGTAGAAAAGGTGAACACTTTTCTACGCTCTTAAGAGAACTGGCAACGCGCTATTTGCCTGCCCGAAATCCGATTCGGTACCTGGAATTTCAGTTGAGGTGTGTGACCGTTCTGGCCGCAAACGGATACGGCGCTTGTCTTATTAGACGCGGCGGAGGGTATGGAACCGAAGAAATCGTAGGCGGGGCAATCCAGGGTCAACGAGATCGAGTGTTCCCATGGGCTTGCTGCCTCGGAATTTCGGGCAGCGCCGCAGAAAGACGCCTTCGGCGACTGACACAGATTTATCGATCCGTGCCAGCTGGCCCAATCTCACAATTCCGATCGGGGAAATAATGTTGGAGAGACTCGTGGATGAGGCCGAAGTCCCCGAGTTCATTGGAGTCAGCAACTTGTCTACGGTTGTCCCGCGGGTTGCGGTGGCTCGGCCCACAGCGAGCCTCAGTCAGGGTCTGCCCTGAGAGGCGCACCCACCGCCTGGTAGAGATCCACGCGTCCATTGCCGAGATCGGGGGAGATCCAGACCGCGTGTGCCAACGACCGTTCGGCGGAAGACTCGTTGAAATTCGTGCTAACGTTCAGCAAGAGAGCGGCTGCGCCAGACACAAAAGGCGCGCTGAAGGAGGTTCCCCAGCCCGCCCCAAACGTGCCAAACGGATAGGTCGTGATGATGCCCTCGCCCGGGGCTGCCACCCAAACAAGGTTCTCACCGTAGTTAGAAAACGTCGAAAGGGTATCATTGTTTGTAGTCGAGGCGACGCCCATGACATCCGAAAGCGCGGCAGGATAGACAATTTCCTCCTTGCCGTCGTTTCCCGCTGAAGCCACGCAAATCACTTGATGGCGGGTCGCAAACTTAATGGCGCTGGCCGCCTCATAGGAATACGTTGAGAAACTGAAACTCATATTGATGACTCTGGCGCCGTTCTGCGCGGCGAAGTAGATGGCACGCAGTACATCCGACAAATGACCGCTGCCGTCGGCCTTGAATGCTTTAAGAGGCATGATGAGGGCGGTGGGGGCCACGAGGTGAATGATGCCCGACACCATGGTCCCATGACCGAACGCCTGGTATTGCGGCTGTTGGAAATTAAGCGCCGAAGTCTGATCGAGAACCGCAACACTCGATTGGTTCACCGTTACGGGTGAGGCCCCGCTGCCGATGGAGGATTGGTTTACGTCCGTGAGTTCAGAAGCTGAACCGGCGATGTTGCGAGTAAAGTCATAACCGGGAACGAGAACACTTTGGAGCACCGGATGTGTCGGGTCGACGCCCGTATCAATAACCGCTACGGTCCCCGCGCCGCTCACACTAAAACTAGTTTGCGTGTCTGGTAGACGGATAATAGTGATCGCGGGTTGGCTGACATAACCATGAATGACAGTTGCCCCGAAGTAATTCACAGGCGCATTGTCCGACAACGCGCTGGGTGGCGCCCCAGCGGTGGCTTGCATGACGTTCAGCAGGGCGTCTAGCTCTACATGTGTGATTCCAGGCAAACTACGAAGGGTTTGCAGAAAGGCGTTCGGATCAACGAAGTCAGGGGCAGTAACAAGGAAAAGTCTACCCAGGCTACCGTCTAGACCGCCCGATACGTTACAACCCAATGCCAGGCAGACCTGCTGCAGGGAGATGAGTCCGGACGGAGCACGGACAATAAATCTGTTGTCGGCGGCAGCTGGGCTGCTCCACAGTCCAAAGAAAACCAGAAGGACCCATAGCACCCTCGATTTCATGGCCTAGCCTCCTTCTCTCCTTCCCGTGAAGTAGTTTTCACAAAGCTCGAACTCCATTGCCAGCTCGAACAGTTACGAAGATCCCGCCGAGCTTCGACGGGCCCGCTCTAGAACCGGCAAAGAAACCGTAATGCAGTTAGTTTCATCAATTTTTATTTCTAAGCTGACGTTTGACTCAAAGCTGAATTCCAAGCGAAACTCACCAAACTCCTCGGCAGCCGCCCGCGCCACAGGACCCTTCCAGCCTCGAAGCGTCACCGGAACGCCACAAAACCTACGATCTGGCTTGGCTGAGTCTAGAATTTGACCCGTGAGCGCTAGACGATTGGAGCTTGCTCCAGGCTCGATCAAAAGATCTACCCTTAGGCTCCCCGCGGCGTAGAGCAGTCCTCGACTCGCACCAAGCAAACCTCGCACTCCAATTGGAAGCGGGTCGCGGAAGCTATCGGACATAAGACGGGCCACGTGCGTGACGTCCTGCAACGTGACCTCAGGACGGAACAACGATTCCAGGCTGCCCCAAAGTTGTTGCAGCAGGAACTTCCTTTGAACATGGAGGAGCGAGTAGCGCTCGGCCAAATCCTTAATCTGTGAATCTCCGACTTGGTCAATGATAATTACCACCCTTTTTAGGAGACTCGGGTGAGATTCCTTAATCCTTGAAATCACCTCTGTTGCTTGCGAGCTTGACGATTGCGGGTCAAGCACAACAGCATCAAAATTTTTTTGCTCCATCGTCGCCAGTGTCTGTTGAACGCTCGAGACGACCGTGCATTCACAGCCCGCGCTTCCGAGCAAAATACGCATCCCGTCACGAGCCGATGGTTCCTCCCCGAAGATTAATATCCTCTGCCGCTTGCGACCGGTACTCATATAAACCTATCGTGTAAGAGAGTTGGCAGCTCGAGCCACTCATCCCAGGAGCTTTCCATGGCCCTAAGGTGCAGTGTCCCACTTCTGCTTGCGCAAACAACCGGCACGCAATGAAAGCGTACGACCGCAAGTTCACCTGTTACATCCCCGCTCCCAAGCCCTGCCTCTCTTGCGGTCGCGTGAATTGGTGAAGTCATTTTTATACACCACCAAGGGCGTAGCCCCAGTTCCTCGCTCCTTGCGGCTGATGCTTGGGCCGAAGTCACTTGGGTCTCGTACTCCATGGTCATAGGCACGTATAGGATTCCTCTGCTTCTAGTTCAATCAGGCAAAGTACCTAATTTGAATGCAGGAAAATCCCGATGAGGGTATGTCGTTGTACGTCACTCTTTCTGAAGAAAGGATCGATGGCCCGAAAGGAGAGGGAGTGGCGGCCGGGGACGCTCGAACTCCCGACCCTCTGCTTTAGAAGGCGAAGCTCTATCCAACTGAGCTACGGGCGCACCGCTAAATCTGAACGCCCCCCTCGTCACGCTCGAGCTGCTGAGGATTAGCGAGTGGGTTGGACTGGGTGAGGACTACTGCTCGAAGATCAAGAGGACCGGGTAAACAATTGGGCCCGAGCCGATATATTACCCGAGGAAATTACGAAGAACTTTGAGGGGGAAATGACGTAGACGGTACCAGGAGCTCCCTGAAATGATTCCTCTTCCTTCTGAGGATATTGAAGAGTATTGAGCGGTGGTCGCTACGCCTAAGCGAGCTCCGCTCGCAGCGCTAATGTCCTCCGCGCCAGTAAGAGTGCCGGTCGGGCTGGCACCATCCGCGGTGAACACACCGGAGAAGATAGTTTGGTAGAGGGAAGTCGGACTCACCGTGTAACCCACATAAGTGCCTTGGACCGAACTGTTGCTGAACGGCCCTGCCGCTTGTGGCTCTCCGAACCCGGACGGAGCCGAAGTGCTGGTTGAAGTATCCGGTGTGATTAGAAAGGCCTGGTTGGTGCCCACCAGGTAGGCAGCCGCGTAAGCACCATAACGGCGCCTGATGTCTGTTCGCCCATTTGGTGCGACAGCGTAAGTGTCTGGCTCATTCATAGCGCCACCGCCCCAGACACAGCCCAGGTCAAGTGTCAACGTTAGTCCGCCGATTCCGTCTGCCGTGATCAGTCCCCCGCCACCGCCCAAGCCGCAGGTAAAGTACATCACCATCCCGCCGTTGAGCGAAGCATCGGTGAAACCTCCGATTGGTGTCTGCTGTTGCAACATCGTCCCGACCAGAAGGGGGGCCACTGGTGAAACAACATCCATGTCCATTGCAAACAACTTTCCTCCGTTAACCACGTAAAACACGAAATCCAGATTCAGCAGGGATCCGCCTATCACAGGGGGGAGGTTCATTGTGCCACGGCCTGTCGCCGTGTCGGTCACTAGGTACGTCCCGGCGAACAAATTCATGGTGCTGAATCTCCCCGACATGTTCTGATCCGCGGCTCCGTTGCTTATTACGCCTAATCCGTTGGCGGTAAAACGGCCGGCAATCGCCGTGCGATTGTTCGACTGGTCTTCACCGGCAACACCAAACGCATAGTCACCTGATATGCTGGCTGTGTTATAGGCGGTCGTGTCTATCTTCTCCATGGTTCCCGAGCCGACAGTCCCGTGGCCTCCCGCAGCATCCAGTTCGACGAACTTGGCGTTGCCGTTACTCAACATGGCAAAAGCCAGCGTACCGCCACCCGGAACGGTCAGGTTCATCAACCCGCGGTTGTCCGCGCCGATCGTATATGTCCCGGTGAACGCTTGTGCCACCGCCTTTTGCACGCCTCCCAGGCTGACACCCAGGCCGTTGGTGTCCAATTCGCCGTTTGTCAGATTCCCAGCTCCATCGGCAGTGAATCTTCCTACGGCCGCGAAGGGAGTGGAGTGGGTGCCGTCACCGGTGGTCATGCCGGTAAAACTGAATGCGTAGTCGCCTTTCAGCGCTGCATTGTTCACTCCGGTCTGGGCCCAGACTGTTGAAGAAAGCAACAATGTCAAGCACATGACGCAAAGAACAGTCAGCTTCCTCATTTCTCCTCTCCTTTATTATTGGCCGGGCGGCAGGCTGGGATTGGTTTCGTTGCGAAGAATTCGTTCATGGCGAAAATCACTTTTCGAAGATCAAGAGGGAGTTGTAGGAGGACGGGTCCCACAACATCACCACAAACTTCGAGGGGGAAATCACGTAAACGATACCTGCCCGGTTCCCGTTCACATACCACCAACTTACGTAGGGTGAGGCGTAGGGTGAGGAGATGGAGTAGGTGTAATTGGCTGCGACGGCCAAGCTCGGACCGCTCGGGGCACCGATATCTTCAGTGCCGGAGATATTGCCGGTGGGGCTGGCGCCATCCGCGGTGAATTCGCCGGAGAAGATAACGTCTTTCACGTTCGTCGGAATTGCCGTCGAGCCGGCATACTTGCCTGCTATGGCACTATTCGTTAACGTTCCTGGGGCTTGTGGCTCTCCGAACCCGAACGAAACACAAAAATCCGGCACGATGAAGAAGGCCTGATTGGGACTCACCAGGTAGGCAGCCGCATAAGCAGGGCCAATCCTGATGGCTGTCCGCCCATTGCTCGCAACCGAATACGTCCCATTGCCGCCGCCCTCCCCCCAGCAGGCACCGTTAAAGTCCAAAGTCAGCGTTCCAATCCCGTCGGCCTGGAGCAGCCCTGCCTCGCCGGCTCCGGTCCCGGAGCCGTACATCACCATGCCACCATTCAGCGAGGCGCTGGTAAAGCCTAAGATAGGAGGAGTTTGCTGCTGCAGCACCACGCCAGTTAACAGCGGGCTCGCGGGAGATAGGGCATCCATCTCCATGGCAAAAACCTTTCCGGCATTGACCACGTAGAAGGCAAAATTCAGGTTCATTGGCGTACCTCCGACCACAGGAGGCATATTCAAGATGCCACGTCCGGTCGTCCCGTCGGTCACCGCGTAACTTCCCACAACAACGTTTAGAGTGGAAAACGTACCGGACAGATTGAGGTCGGCGGCTCCGTTGGTAAACGTGCCCGCTCCGTTTGCGGTAAAGCGGCCAGCCATCGCCGTCCGATTGTTCGACTGGTCGAAGCCGACCACGCCAAACGCATAGTCACCAGCAATTTTCGCGGTGCTGTATGCCGTCGTGTCTACTTTCTCCATGGTCCCAGAGCCGACTGTTCCGTGCCCTCCCGAGGCATCAATCTCGACGAACTTGGCGTTGCCGTTGGCCAGCATGGCAAAGGCAAGAGTGCCTCCGCCCGGAATGTTCAGGTTCATCACGCCCCTGTTGTCCACTCCGATCGAGTACGTTCCAGTAAAGGGTTGTGCCACCGCCTTTTCCATGGCACCGAAGCCATTGGCGTCAAGTTCGCCGTTGATTAGATTTCCGGCCCCGTCGGATGTGAATCTTCCCACAGCCGCGAAGGGAGTCGAGGTGACGCCATCGCCTGTAGTCATGCCGTTGAAGCTGAACGCGTAGTCGCCCTTCAGTTCGGCGTTATTCACACCCGAAGTTCCTTGGGCTCGCACTGCAAAAGAGAAAACCAACCCAAAACACAACATGACCAGAACATTCAGCTTTCGCATACTTTCCCTCTTTCCTCTCTTCGCTGACTCGATGGCTGGATGGAACTTTTCCGCTCTAAACCAGCGATCCCTCACGCTTCAACTAAATCGCGCTCTCCCACTGCTAAGTAGCGCCTGTGATGTTCAAAGGCAATCGGGCGGATACCGGAAAACTTCATCAGGGGAAATGCTTAAACGGGGTTTACACGACCACAAACAAGATGGGATGAGTGAGTCGGCTGCGCTCACCGCGCGATCCGAGAAATCTTAGGGCAGCGGCCAGCTCAGAACCGAGTGTCTTGCCATTTCTAATCCACCAGGTGACTTTGAAGGGCGTAGCGAATTAGTTCCGCATTTGTTTTCATTCCGGTCTTCTCTAGAATCCGCGCGCGATAGGTGCTGACTGTCTTCACGCTAAGGGAAAGCTCGTCGGCTATTCCTTTGACAGTCTTCCCGGAAGCAATCATCCGCAACACTTGGAACTCGCGGTCCGACAAGAGTTCGTAAAGTTGTACATTGGATCCTTTTTTCTGATCAACGTCCAGGTTCCTGGTGGAAGTTGCGCCAGCGTGGCGTCCGCCTCCCACTATTTTCTTAATCGCTTCTTTCAGCTCTTCCGGCGAACAATCTTTAGTCAAGCAACCAGCCGCAGAGGCTTCGAGTGTCGGTCGCGCAAATTGCTCAGGGTGCATGCTCAAAAGAAGAATCGGCAATCTGGGTCGCAAACGCTTTAAGTCATCCAAGACGTCGAGCCCGCCCCCGGGAATTTTCATATCCAGGATGACTACATCCCAGTCTCGGCGACGCACATGGTGAAGCACCTCCTGAGCCGTTCTTGCTTCCCCAAAGGTCACTTTGGAGAATGCTTCTGCCAGAGTCTCCTTCAGTCCCCGGCGAAATAGAGCAAGGCTGTCAGCGATCAGAACTCTCATTATGATTTTCTTACGGGCTTTAGCTCGACAGCTCTCCATCTTCCTTGCGAGATGGGCGCCAGAATACGAAACTTTCCTTGCAACTGCTTCAGATTCAAGCAGTTGCTGCCAAGCAGGTCATCGGCGCCTCAGTCGAACATGTAGGACTTGGGAGCACTACCCGTTCAGGCAAGCTACGTCTATGCCCAATTCTTGAACCTGTGACCACTTGAATCGCATCGGCGGACCGGCTCAGACTCTCTCTTAGGACTCTTAGAAGTTCTGATAGTTATAAAACCCTGGGATGCTGCTCTCGAGCGCGCTGTTCTTCCTCCTCTCCACGAAACGAGCCAACAGCCGGGGCTAGAAACAGAGGGAGAGAACGATGCGTCAATATTGCCTAGCCTTATTGGCTTTGCTGCTTGCGATTCTGAACGCGGGGTGCGCCGGGCTTGTTTCCGGGACAAACGTCGGAGTCTTGGCGGCACCCTCCGTTGCGACGGAGCCAACGGACCAAACGGTTACTGCGGGTCAAACCGCCACCTTCACCGTTGTTGCTGCCGGGTCTGCCCCGTTGAACTATCAGTGGAATAAAAATGGGACGGCTATTACCGGCGCAACGTCCGCTAGCTACACGACGCCTGCAACGACCGCCTCTGACGATGGGGCACAGTTCGCGGCGCTGATTGACAACAAGGTGGGGAGAGTAACCAGCAACCCTGTCTCACTCCATGTAAGGGTGCAGGTAGCCCCATCGATCACGACACAGCCTACCAGCCAAACAGTTACCGCGGGCCAGACTGCAACCTTCAGCGTGGCAGCAACCGGCACTGCCCCGTTGAGCTACCAGTGGCGGAAAAACAATGTGGCGATTAGTGGGGCGACATCTTCTAGCTATACCACGCTGGCGACAACGACTTCAGACACCGGATCGACATTCCTTGTGGCGGTAAGCAACACGGCGGGGACTGTGCCAAGTGCGGCAGCGACGCTGACGGTGAACGCAGCCCCGGTGGCACCTTCGATTAGCACGCAGCCGACGAGCCAGACGGTGACGGCAAGCCAGACTGCTACCTTTAACGTTGCTGCGACGGGCACGGCGCCGTTGAGCTATCAATGGCAGAAGAACGGCGTGGCGATCAGCGGGGCGACCTCTTCCCCATATATCACGCCAGCCACAACAGGTTCCGACAACGGCGCTCAATTCACAGTGTTGGTCAGCAACACAGTCGGAAATGTGACCAGTAACGCGGCCACCCTCACGGTCAACGCGGCTGCGGTTCCGCCTTCAATCACGGCGCAGCCGACAAGCCAGACAGTTACAGCAGGCCAGACTGCAACGTTCAGCGTGGCGGCGACCGGCACTGCCCCGTTGAGCTACCAGTGGCGGAAGAGCGGCGTGGCGATCAGCGGGGCGATCTCTTCTACCTACGCTACGCCAGCCACCACAAGTTCCGACAGCGGAGCGCAGTTCACGGTGCTGGTCAGCAACACGGTCGGCAGTGTCACCAGCAACGCGGCCACACTCACGGTGAACGCAGTCCCGGTCGCCCCTTCGATTACCAGCCAGCCAACAAGCCAGACTGTGACTGCGGGCCAGACTGCAACCTTCAATGTGACCGCCACAGGCACCGCCCCACTTAGCTATCAGTGGCGGAAGAGCGGAGTGACGATCAGCGGAGCTATCTCGGCATCCTACACAACACCAGCCGCAAGCTCATCAGACAACGGCGCACAGTTCACGGTGCTAGTCACCAACATGGTCGGAAATGTGATCAGTAACGCCGCCACGCTTACGGTAAACGCAGCCCCTGTGGCTCCTGCGATTACAATCCAGCCGACAAGCCAGACGGTCACGGCTGGTCAGAGTGCAACCTTCAACGTGGCAGCAACAGGCACTGCTCCATTGAGCTACCAATGGCGCAAGAGCGGAGTGACGATCAGCGGGGCGACCTCCTCCACTTACACTACGCCAGCCACGACGAGTTCCGACAATGGAGCACAGTTCACAGTGCTGGTCAGCAACACGGCTGGAAATGTGACCAGCAGTGCGGTCACGCTAACGGTAAACGCAGCTCCAGTTCCGCCTTCAATCACAGCACAGCCAACTAGTCAAACAGTGGCGGCCGGCCAAACTGCTGTCTTCAGCGTGGCCGCCACGGGCACTGCCCCGCTTGGCTACCAGTGGCAAAAGAACGGGGCACTTATCAGCGGTGCAACTTCGACTAGCTACACAACACCAGCCACAGCGACCACAGACAACGGGACGCAGTTCACGGTGCTAGTCAGCAACACGGCCGGCAATGTGACCAGCAACGCGGCCACTCTCACGGTCACAAGCTCGGCGGCGTTCCCGGTGTGGGTAGCCCCCGGTCTGAGCAGAGTTGGGCAGACCGATGTCCCCGGCACGACTTCCTCCATCAACCTCTCCAGCGCACGCGGCGAGACTGTGGACACTCAGGTCATTGTGCAGGGTCCCGCGGGCGGCTTGACCAACGTCAACCTTAGCGCCAGCGCGCTCACGGGTCCCGGCGGTGTAACTATCCCGGCTTCCGGCGTGACCCTCTACCGCGAGCACTACCTCACCGTCACCGGCACGGCGAATTACGGCGGTGGCAGCAACCCGCCACTGGGTTCGGGAACCTATGCCGAACCGCTCATTCCCTTCAATGACCCGGAAACCGGCTCGTCGCTGTGCGGCACTTCAGCAGTGCTGAAGGCCTGCAACGCCACCGTAAGCGCCGGGCAGAATCAACCGTATTGGATCGATATCTCCGTCCCACATGGAGTAACGAACACCCCGCCTGGAACCTATACCGGCACCATCTCGATCACAACTGCCCAGGGCAATGCGACCGTTCCGGTCACGCTCACGGTTTGGAATTTTGGGCTCCCCACGCAGCCTTCGGAGCTTTCTCTCTGGACGCTCTGGCCGCCCGCCGCGGGCAATACCACAACCACCTTGACGCAAGCCTTGATGCGCAATAAAGTCATGGGCTGGTACGAGGTGGCCGCCAACGCCTCTTCGGACATAACGAATTTGGGCCTCAATCGGTCGGGCCTGGACGGCTACTACTATATTGGGATCCAGTGCAACGGTTCCTATAGCAGCAACCCTTCAACAAGCCAAATCAACGCCGCAGCGGCAAATTTTCCAGCAGGCCTGGGGCTGGACCTCTACCTCGCGGACGAATTGAATGGCTGCACAAGCGATTACACGGCCATTAGGACCATGGGCGCAAATGCTCATGCCGCAAATCGCAGCGTCAAGACTATGATGACGATCAACACGACTGACTCTAATCTTTACGGTGCTATCGACCATTGGGTACTGCTGGATTCCGTGCAACAGTGGCCCGCTCTGCCATTTACTAGTGGAGGCGACCTCTGGAGTTATACGAGCTGCAACGCCGGCTACGGCAATGCTCCGGAATGGATGGTGGACTATCCGCCGATCAACGAGCGCATCCAAGCAGGATTTTTGAATTGGACGCAAGGCGCGACAGGCATCCTTTACTATCGGTCCGACGGGTGGACCGCCGGTAACACCATCGGCAGTTGGAACAATGTGGATACAACTGCTTGCGGCGGCGGGCTTGGCAGACCGGGTGACGGCATTTTCCTTTATCCGCCAGGACCGATCGGCTCGACCGAGTCCGCACCGGGAATCCGACTGAAGGCCATTCGTGACGGCATTCAAGACTACGAATACGCTCAGATTCTCAAAAACCTCGGGCAAGTACCCTTGGTGAACTCCATCCTCATTCCGATCGCCACGAGTTGGAGCAACTGGACCCAAAGCCCGACTACCCTTGAAGGGGCTCGCCTGCAGTTAGGCCAACAACTCAATCTTCTTGCTCCCCCAGGGCTCTGAAGAACTGGACGGACTAACCGCCAATCTGGCTTGAAACTCGCTGGCGAGTTGCCCCATGGTCAGGCACCTCAAGTCTCCGTTGCGCACCATGGCGCCAAGTTCCTCGATGAAACGGGCGACAACATTTCCAAGCCTCGGCCACTCCGCATAGAGATTCTCGGGGTGGAACCAGACGTGGAAGACTCCTCCGCTTCGGCGCGCGCGATCCAATCCTTTTCGCAGCCGGCGCAAACGGCTCGAATCCGGTATGTACTTGCGCCAGCCGGCCGCGTATCGAATCAGGAGCGATCCTGGAATTGAAACCATTCCCTCTTTCAGCGAAGGCTCGACCATACGCGGCGACAGTCCGACAAAATCCGCCAAAACCATGCCAATGGATGTCAGCTTGCCGCTTGCAAAGCGAAATGGAAGCGCATCAACATCTCGAAAACAGGTAAACCCGGCATCTCGAAGCTCAGCGAGATAGGCAACAGAATTTCGCGGGAAAACGAAGCACGTGGTTGGGATGCCAAATTCTCGGGCGAGCTGGGCGCAGTAGCGATACTCGGCGATTGCTCGTTCCCGCGTCATGGCGGGCAATCCAAAGGGGACATGTGAAAACGAATGGAAACTGATTTCTTGCTCCGGCTGCGCCTTTCTGATCATTTCGACTAGGCTTGCGCCGAACCATTCGGGATGGGTCGCTTCGTCGCCATCCTTGGGAACATAGCTGAACCAAGGCTTCGAGAAGTGAGGATACATAACTTCTGGCAGCCCGGAGACGTCAGGCAATGAACGCCGCATCATCGCCCCAACTACTGCCCAAGTTGCGGAGAGGCCGTTGCGCGTGAGGTGGGTCAGCAAGTTTGGCACGCCGATGTCGTGAGTCCAGCGGGCCATCTTGACGACGTCGTCGTCAAATGACAGATCGAAACTGCCCCAACTGAGTTCCAAATCCAGGCTTATGACAACGGTTGGTTTGGTCATTTCGCGTCGAGTGCCGGGCACACCATTTGGCCGAAGAAAATTTCGCGTGACAGCTCTTGTATGACAAATTTTCTCGCGTACCGAATCAATCTGAGTCGCAGCTCAACCTTTCGACTTCAATCCTTCAGCTTTGAGCGGCAGACAGTCCAGAAGTCCTTTGTACCGGTTGTAAAGATGCTTGTACGCGAACAACGGCAGATCCAGCAGTCCAGGCAAAGGATCGTCGGCGGCCATCAGAGCGA
>Ga0210399_10001288_pt1 | contig 19605 bp, 14 predicted proteins | sample IncBWC14MmetaG_FD_150865 | JGI IMG/M metagenome (GOLD analysis project Ga0210399, IMG submission 150865) | Forest soil microbial communities from Barre Woods Harvard Forest LTER site, Petersham, Massachusetts, United States - Inc-BW-C-14-M | ecosystem: Environmental > Terrestrial > Soil >...
AGGACGGCTTTATTTGATGGGATCTGGTTGGGGGTGAATACAGCGCGAAGAGAGGCAGTGAATCAACATCGGGCCATGATCATCATCACGGACGGCGGCGATAATCATAGCCGTTACAATCTAGCAGAAACAAGAAGGTTCTTGGAGGAGGCCGACATGCCGGTTTTTGCTGTTATGGCAGGGCCATCTTTCGAGCTCCCATCCATCTTTCTTCCACAAGGGAAGAAGCACAACCGATTGCCGACGGGAAAGGAATCGAAGCCGCAGTCTCCAGACTTTCCTATAGCCGTTCGTACTGACGACTATATTGGTCCCGCCGAACGGCGCGGTCCCCACAATATGAAGGCTCTGACGGAAGCAACGGGGGGCGGCGTCTTTAGCGCCCGAGACGGAGATGACCTCCCGCGGATCGTTCGGACGATTGGGCTGGCGGTGCGATATCGATACGTTCTCACTTATAGGCCAACTCGTGCCCAGATATCCACTGAAAATCGAGTGGATGTCGTAGGGGATTACAGCTCGCACAAGATTCACCTCGAGCTCTGCCCTAAAGAAAAGTTTGCGGGATATAGTGCTCCCTACTACAAACGCAGCTACCACAGCATCCAATGAACGGGTGAATTGCGCGTGGCCCCGCCGGCTCTTACGAATGGCGGTGGCTCCCCGCTATGGCGCATCGATCTACACGCTAGGACGGGGGGCCCGTCCAATCCGGATTCTTCAGATTCCAACCGCCACCAAGGGCCTTATAAAGCTGCACGACAACTGTGCGCCGGTTGAGTTCGGTGAACGCAAGAGCATTCTCCGCTGGGTATAGCTGCAGCTGGGCGTCAAGAACTTCAAAGTAGCTGGCCTTGCCAGCGATGTACCGCTGAAGGGAAACCTTCACGGACTCCTGATAGGCCTGCACGGCGCGGGCCTGTTCCGCGCGAATTGCTTCATATTGGATCCGAGAGACCAAAGCGTTTGAGACATCCTGAAACGCAAGCTGGGCGGTCTGCGCGTATTGCAGCCTGGATTGTTCCCAAAATGCGACCGCCTGGCGTTTCTGTGCTTTGAGAGCGCCCCCCTGGTAAATGGGACCAGAAAGGTTTGCAGCGATGCTCCAAACAGTGGCTTCGCCCGAAGACAAAGAGTCAAGCGGGGAACTCGCGCGGCCAAATAGAGCAGTCAGACCGATTCTGGGGAAGAAATTGGCGGTAGCCACGCCAACCTCTGCGTTGGCGGATCGCAATTGCTCCTCTGCTAGCAGGATATCTGGACGACGCTCGAGCAAGGTGGAAGGCAAACCGCTAGGGATGTCAGGCGGCACAACTTGATCGAGAAGTTTGGCACTATGCGGAATTGGCGCAGGATTATCTCCCAGCAAGACGCTGATTTGGTTCTCCTTGATGGCAATCTGGCGTACCAATTCCGGGACGCTTGCAGCTGCTGTGGCTTGAGCCGCTTCGGCTCGTGACGTATCCAGCTTGGAAGCGACTCCGCCTTCAAGGCGGTTCTCAAAGAGACTCACCGTCTGCGAGAATGATTCCGTAGTCCGCTTGGCGATGTCGAGTTGAAGGTCCAGATCAAGAAGTTCGAAGTAGGCTTGGGCGACGTCGCTGACGAGAGAGAGCATGACGGCACGCCGGGCTTGTTCGGTTGCGAGATATTGAGCCCGCGCCGCTTCATTTTCGCGACGGATGCGGCCCCAGAGATCCGCTTCCCAGGCGACGCTCGCAGCGGCAATGAAGGCTCCGCGGGTTTGACCCTCGTTTGGAACGACAGCTCCTGCGAACTCGTTCTTGCCGTTGCTGGCAGTCACACCATAGTTGAGAAATGGAAAATACTGAGAGCGCGCCTGCGCTGCAATTTGGCGAGACTGTTCTATGCGAGTCACGGCGATGCGTAGGTCGTAATTATTGGCCAAGGCGGTTTGAACCAGTTCTCTCAACCTAGGGTCCTTAAAGACCTCCCACCAGGGTAGGTCGGCAATCGATGCTTGCTCAGCTGTTCTTTCACCGCTGCGGTACTCTGTTGGCGCACTTACGCTGGGGCGCTGGTAATTTGGCCCGACCGCGCAGCCAGACAGAAATAGAAAAAGTACCGCCGTTAGAAAATTGAGTGAGGAGAACCGGCGGAATTGAGCGGTGCTTTCGTTGGTTGTCGTATTTTTGTTCATGGCATCCGAAGGCTCTCAGCGTCAGGGCTTGTGAAAACTAATCATCGCCGGCAGCGTGTCCTGGCTCAGGAGTGATACTGGCGGGCAATCTTGCTTCAAGTTTTGCCCCGCCGAGCTTTTCAACCAAGTAGAAGAGGGCGGGGATGATGAAAATTGCGATCGCGCTGGCAGCAGTCATTCCTCCGACGACTGCTGTGCCCATGACCTGACGAGATACGGAGCCCGAACCACTTGCTCGCCACAGCGGAACGCAACCTAGAATGAACGCAAAAGACGTCATTAGAATGGGGCGCAGTCGAAGCTTCGCGCCTTCAAGTGCCGCATCTAGGAGCGACTTACCCTGTTCGTGTCCAGCTTTGGCAAACTCCACTATGAGGATGGCGTTCTTTGCGGCAAGGCCAATCAGCATGATCAGCCCGATTTGTGCATAGACGTTATTCTCGAAAGAGAAGCTAGTAAAACGACGAAGATAGAGGGCGGCAAAGGCTCCAAAAACAGCGATTGGTACGCTCAGGAGGACGCTAAACGGAAGAGTCCAACTTTCATAAAGCGCAGCGAGAATCAAGAAACAAAAAAGAAACGAGAAGGCGAAGATCACGGCAGGCGACACGCCTTGCTGAGCCCTCTTCTCCTGGTAAGACATGCCGAGGTAGTCATAGCCCATATCTGGCGGCATGGTCTGGGCAAAGACTTCCTCCATGGCTGCCATGGCCTGGGCAGAGCTGTAGCCTCTATTGGCACTGGCGTTGATTTGTACGCAGCGAAATAGGTTATAACGCAACGTGAATTCAGGACCGACCCGGTGATCTATCGAAATCAGGGCGGACAGCGGCACCATGTTGCCAACGTTATTGCGAACGTAAAATTGGCCCAAGTTCTCGGCCCGGGTTCGATAGTCCCCTTCGGCCTGGATGTAAACCTGCCACTGGCGGCCGAAGCGGTTGAAGTAATTTATGAACGCGCCTCCCATAAAGGTTTGAAGAGTCTTGTACACGTCACTGAGATTGACGCCTTGAGCCAGAACTTTGTCCCGCTGAACGTTGACAAACACCTGCGGAACAGCAGGCAGCATGGTAGTAAACACTGAGGCCAATTCTGGGCGTTTGCGGGCAGCCTGCATGAAGGTATCCGCGTTTTTGGCGAGATAGCTGACGTCCTTTCCCGCGCGGTCCTCGAGCATAAAGGTCACGCCACCCGAAGTTCCAACGCCAGGGATTGCGGGCGGCGAGAACGCGATAGACACACCCGCCGGGAGTTGCCGCAGCTCTCCGTTAAGGTTCGCTCTAATGGCGTCGTACTGCTCTTCCGGGGTTTTGCGCTCACTCCATTCCTTCAGCGTGACCCAAAAGAAGCAACTGAATGTATTCTGTGCCCCGCTGATCATGTTATAGCCAATGACACTGGTCACGTGATCGATGCCGGCCGTCTTCAGCAAAATGTCTTCGACTTTTTTTGCGGTCAGACTCGTGCGTTGAAGGGAAGAAGCATCGGGCAGCTGTAGGGCAACAAAGACGTAGCCTTGGTCCTCATCAGGGAGAAAGCTGGTGGGAAGCTTCATGCCAAACCACCCTGCCATGACGGTGAAAGCCAGGAGTATGATCAGGCTAAATCCCATCTTGTGGACTAAGAAGCCGCACCAGTTGACGTAGCCATCCGTGGCGCGACCAAATGCGCGATTGAACCATGCGAAAAACTTTCCGAGAGGGCCGCGCGCCGGTTTCTTTGGTCGGAGTAAGAGGGCGGAAAGGGCCGGGCTAAGGGTCAGAGCATTGAACGCGGAAAGTATAACGGACACGGCAATGGTTACAGCGAACTGCTGATAGAGGCGTCCGGTGATTCCCGGGATGAACGCTGTAGGGATGAATACAGCGGACAGGATGACGGCAATGCCTATCACCGGGCTGGCGACTTCTTCCATCGCTTTGAAGGAGGCCTCTTTCGGCGAAAGCCCATGTTCGATGTGGTGCTCAACCGCCTCCACGACAACGATGGCATCATCCACAACCAAGCCGATGGCAAGCACCAAGCCGAAGAGCGAAAGTGTGTTGATGGAAAAGCCCAAAAGTGGAAAAAGAGCAAAGGTCCCAATTAGTGATACAGGCACAGCCAGCAGGGGAATCAAAGTTGCACGCCAACCTTGTAGGAACAAGTAGACCACAAGAATCACAAGGACCAGCGCTTCCACTAAGGTGTGCTCGATCTCGACAATTCCTTCGGTAACAGGGAGAGTCGTGTCGAGCGCAACGACGTAGTCGAGACCTGGCGGAAAGCGTTTTTTCGCCTCTGCCATCAGCGCTTTGGCGCCTTTGGCAGCGGCGATGGCGTTGGATCCGGGAAGCTGATAAATCGCGACCACAGCCGCTGGCTTGCCATCCAACCTTCCCTGTAGGTTATAGACTTGGGAACCGAGCTGCACGCGAGCTACATCCTTCAATCGAACCATGGAACCGTCGGTCTTGGCGCGAACCACGATGTTGCCGAACTCTTCTTCTGTAGCAAGGCGTCCCTGCGAACGAACGGTATACGTGTACTCTTGGCCCGACGGAACAGGTTCGCTGCCGATTTGCCCCGCCGGATTGACATTGTTTTGCGTCTGAATCGAGTTGATGATTTCAGGGACAGTGATCTGCAGCTTGGCCAATTGATCGGGCTTGACCCAAAAACGCATCGCATATTGGCCTGCGCCAAAAACGGAAACGCTGGCGATCCCGGGCACTCGAGTAAGTTGGTCGTTCAGATTGATGTAAGAATAGTTCGCCAAGAATTCAGAGTCATAAGAACCGTTCGGGGAGTAAAGGTCGAAAAGCATGAGGGGGGCGGCGGTAGATTTCTGAACAGTTACGCCGTAATTGTTTACCTCGGCTGGGAGTTGCGAGGCCGCCTGGTTCTGGCGCATCTGAGCGAGAATTTGGTCCGTATTCGGGTCGGTTTTCACGTCGAAGTTAACAGTGAGCGTTAGCTGGCCATTGTTGGCGTTGTTGGAATACATGTAATTCATGTTATCCACGCCGCTCATCTGCTGCTCGATGGGTGTAGCGACGGATTGCTCGACCGTTAGGGCGTCGGCACCCACATACGTGGCTTTCACTTGAACTTCTGGCGGCGTAATGTTCGGAAACTGTGCGGTGGGCAGACTCAACATCGCGACGAGGCCGACAATGACCATGATGATCGAAATCACCATAGAGACGATGGGCCGGTTTATGAAGAATTTGTACACGATTTAGCCCTTACGGAGTGTTGCCCGCTATTTTTGGAGCTTCTGCTCCTGCGCCCTGCTGAAATGGCTTTGGTTGAACTTCCATCCCTTCACGCACTTTTTGCACGCCTTCCGCCACGACTCGGTCCCCTGGCTTCAGACCTTCATCCACAATCCACATCGTGTCGACTCTGGGCCCTACCTTGATCGGGCGAATGTTCACTTTGTTGTCGGTGCCGATCACCGCCACGAGATACCCGCCTTGAAGTTCATTGACGGCTCGTTGCGGGACAAGCAAAGCGTTTTTCTGTACCCTGACCACCGTGCTGATATTGCCGAAGCCGCCCGGGCGAAGCACATTTCCAGGATTGGGGAACTCGACTTTTACGAGAATGGCTCCCGTTCTCACATCCACTTGACGGTCAAGAGCATAAAAGTGGCCTTTGTGGGGATAGATAGATCCGTCTGATAGGCGCAGTTGCCATTCGAGTTTATTCATGATCGCTTGCTCGTCACCACCCAAGGCAGCAGCTTGCTTCATTGCGTTCAAGTACTCTTGTTCGCTCGCCGTGAAATTTACGAGAATCGGATTGATCGTCGATACTGACGTCAGAGGCTCTCCGGCGGGGCTTACGAAATCGCCGATCTGGGCTGTGGCAATGGCGGCGACGCCGTCAATGGGAGAAATAATCTTTGTGAAGCTGAGATCCAATTTGGCAGACTCTTCGGCAGCGCGGGCCGATGCGATGGCCGCCTTTGCCTGCTCAACTTGTGCCTTCGCCGCTAGGTTATTCTGGACGGCGTCGTCCAGTTCCTGCTGACTGATCGCGCTTTCCTTGGCGAGAGGCGTATAGCGAGTGACGTCCATCTCCGTCTTGCCGAATTGGGCCTCCGCTCGATTAAGATTTGCCTTTGCTTGTTCCAGGTTCGCACTGGCCTGGTCAAGTGTTGCCTGAAAAGGCCTCGGATCTATCTCAAACAGGGCAGTGTTTTTGCTAATGGCTGCGCCATTCGCATAGTTCTGCTTAACGAGAAGACCTTTTACCTGGGTGCGAATCTGAGCATTGACAAATCCATCTAGAGTGGCCACCCATTCTTTGCTGATTGGCACATCTTTTTGGGTGACTTCGACGAATTCTACGGACGGAGGGCCCGGTGCAGCTTGCTGTTTTGTCTCACATCCAGAGAGCAATATCGCCTGGGCCACGAGAAACACACCGAATAGAAATGGCCTGGCTTTCATAACGCACGCTCCGCAAAGCCGCTGTGCTCGGTCCCAAGTTTTCGTGCCCACGGAACGGGAGACACGAGAACTGGCACCGCACGCGCGTGGGCTTGATGAACGAACAAAATCGCTTACTAGCCGAAGATGCTAGTAACTTGCCAGGGATGTCGGAACTGTCAAAACTAGCAGGGCGTGGGAGTCTTATTCCCTCTTGAGGCAGGTCGAAACAATGCTTCGAGTGAAAGCCACTGAGATAGGGATATCTTCCTGAAACTAAGTGGTTTGGATATATGGCTGATTCCGAGTTTCTAGCACTGAGTATTGTTGCCGTCTTGCCTCCGTTGGACTCGTTCCATTCGAGTCTTCTCTCGCAGGTTTCCAATCAAATCGGTGTCTCTTAATGACCCCATGGCGACGTTCGCCGGGAAGTCGTTTTCGAGCTTTCTGCTGGGCTCACACTCATTCGCCTGGCTATCGGCATTACGATGAGCTCTGCGTAGATGAGGGCTTGCTTTTTGTGTGGATAGGAATGGGTTTAGGAGTGGCGAACGATCCCGTTTTTGCGTCGGTCGTGATCATGATGGCTATCAAAACATAACTCACACCACGGCTCTTGAAGCTGACTCTTACTCAGCACTTGCCAGAATGTGCTTCTGTCTCGGCGTGACGAGGAGAGGAAGTCTTGTTACCGATGTACTGGATCACGAGGCTCTTGGAGGATCTGCGCAGGCTATGTCCCGAGCTTTCCGCCGATTACCTCGCCCGAGACCACGATTTCCACTCTTCGATTCTTCTGCCTGCCCGCAGGGGAGGAGTCGTCAGCGACCCGAACGGTCTTCCCAAGGCCTTTTGCGCTAACGCTCGTCGCTGCCAGGCCCCGCTCAACCAGATAGCTGCGCTCCGATTCCGCGCGCTTCTCAGAAAGTTTTTGGTTAACCTCATCACCGCCGACATTGTCAGTGTGCCCTTCGATGGCCAAGTCCAAGCCCGGATGCGCAAGAATGATGCCCAACAGTTTAGCTAACTTCTCCTTGGCCTCGGGGCGCAAATCGTATTATCCAAAATCAAAGAGCACGTCGGCCATGTTGACAACGAGTCCACGCGGCGTGTCACGGGTTTCCAGAATGCGGTTGAGTTGCTCCAGCAGTTGATTGCGTAATGCGATCGTCGCTTGGCGGGCGCGGGCAGCTTCTTCCATGGCCTTCAGCGCATCCGCTTCCGCCTTCATCTGTGCTTGCTTTGCGGCTGCCCACTCAGCTTGGCGTCGTTGACGGGAAAGATCTCGCCTTTCGTGTTTTTTCCGAGTGTCGTTTTCCAGGACCACGATCTCGCTGGGTGCCCGTACGGCAAAATAATGTTCGGCCGTAACAATCATTGCAAACGTCTGTGCCGGCCTAGTTGCATCAAGTTTACTCTCTCCGTTCTTATTGACGAGAATCTCGCCGGTGTTACCGGTACGTCCGTCGGGCGTAACTATACACAGAACGCACGTTAGAAATTCAGCCCTAAGCGTGGAGGGCGATGTCGCGTCTTTGATCGCGACCTCGACCTTCGTTGCGCCTGCTCTTGCCTCGATTTTTATTTCGCCGCCGGACTGAGGCATTAATTGTGTGCCGATTAGATCGACTTTTGTGCTGCCACCACCGACTCTATACCCAATTGCTTTGACAGACTTGGTGAGCGAATTTGGGTCCGGCACCTTGTCCTGCGGCTGTGCTGCCAGCGTTCCAGCCAACAAAAAGAGAACCAGATCGTAAAGGGTCCCTTTATTACGATACATCGGAAACTCACTTGTGACCCCGAAGAGGGCGAGTCGCACCCCAGAATCGCCGCAACACGAGCCAACGCCTACTGTGAAGATAGACAGCGATTGGGGTGTCGCATCATCGGCTGCCCGTGATCCCGGCATCGAGGAGTGCAATTAGCGCTGCCTACGCTGCCCCTGTGCGTTTTGACAGTTTCTGGAATGCTGACGCCTGGTCATTCTCCGGCATGCGGAGCCGACCTCCCTCCGAGGCCGGGCAGAAATGCTCGCATGTGTTAGTGGGCTGGATTGCCGAAGGAGAGCTTCCCGCCCAAAGAGTCGGCTCCGGCATCGCTCCGAAAATATAAATAAAGGAAGCGTAAATGATTGTGAAAACCTCGAACTTACGTTTCTGTCTATGCCCACAATCTGAAGCGGAAGCAGCCCTCGTTAGCAGGAGGCACACGATCCTTCGTTTGCGGGGTTTCTGACGCATCATCTCGTTCCGATCACCTTGTCCTTTTTTAGCTGCTTGACGAGCGTTCTGGCATACTCCCTCGCCAATTTCCCGAAATCCTTGGAATAGCGGCTGTTGGTTTCTCCACTCCAAAGGAGCTTTTCATCTTTGGTGTTGTAGAGGTTGAATTCGGTGCTGACGTAAGTTTCTTCCTTAACGTAGGAGCTGGTTGGATACACCTGTCCCCAGGCCATGTGATAGTACGGCCAGAAATTGTAATAGGGCGCAGGAGGCACATAGTAGGGGCCTGCGAGGCCCGTGACTACTTCTTTGGATTCCTTCCGCATAGCCATTGGCCGGATGACAAGGACGCCGTCGAAATCGCGTTCCTTGATCCACTGTTTGAGTTCACCCTCCATCATCTCGTTGCGCAACGGCAGGACCATGTGGCTCTTGATGCCCTCAAGGCCTGATTTGGCGAGCAGTCTCTCCATTTCATCTTCAAATTCCTGGCGTATGAGGTAATTTTCCATTACTCCGATGACCAGGATCTTCTTGATCTTAGGCATGGGCTGGTCGTCGAGAACCCAACGGTGAACAATTTTGGTGCCGGCCCAAAGCGGTAGGTTAGCTAAAGCAAGGCTAAATACAAGAAATAGTAGGCGTGTTCTAAACGAGTAAGGCCGCATGGGGAGGGTAAGAGACGATTTGGCTTCGAGCAAGTCGAATGGCACGTTGACTGCCTTTCGCAAACGCTACCCGAGTGGATGAGAATACAGACGACGACGCTAGTCCGCGCGATCCAAGGACCTGCTCCCCTGGCAAATGCGCGGCCCTGATGCCTCTACTCGGTATATAAAGTCAGCAGAACGCCCAAAATCATCAAAAATGTCGGCCAAGCTGCCCTGAAAAGGTGCTGCCACTTTTGATGTGGTTTAGTTAGTCGAGCTATTCCATTGGTCAGTACGACTACAAAACCTGTAACCGCGAACCAGAGATGCTCCTTCTGAATGTGGTGCATACTCTCCATGGCGTTGGGTGCATTCATATCGCCACTGTGAACGTGGAACAAAAGCAACATCGCGCCCGCACCTCCTACTACAGGAAAAAACCAGGTAGTCCATCGTGACTTCCATCGCCCTCGCGCTCTTTGAAATTCAACGTAGCCAAGGGCCAAAAGGATGATAGAGAAGGTCTTGTGCTGTAAGTCTTCCGCGTTATGGGTGATTGCATACCAAGGAGTTTGCGGACCAAAGGGCCAGATCTCCGTATCGCTATATAAAAGAAGAAAGAGGCCAGCCACGAGAAAGCACATGGGCCAGATATAGCGCGCCACTGGCCAGCGTTTGGCGAGAGGACTCTCCGCAAGGATGAAAATTCCTGCAATGATAACGAACAATCCAGCTAAGTGATGATTTAACTCGCTTTCTCGTTTGTCTGCTAGCTGCTTGGCTGCTTGCCCGGGGGCTTCGGGCACAGCAGGCCCATTCATTTTCATTCCTGGCATGTTGTCCATGTCGTGCTGCTGCGCTCGAGACAGGGGAATGAGCAGAAACAAGAGCGACAGAGTAAAGATGAACAGAACCATGGAATTAAAGTTTCGTGACATGGCCGTACCTCATAAAAGGAACATTGCACAATCCTCGTTGGTCTTAGTCCGAGTCTGAGGGGCGCCGGATGACGAGGTCTGACCGGGCTGCTTTGTAACGTTTCGCGGGAGTCCTTACGACTGTCAATATTGACAGGGGAGCGATGCGCCGTGAGGAAGGTGTGCACGCACCCGCTAGAAGGCCTCCCCAACGCCGACGCTCCAAGTATGACTATCCTTTCCCTGGGCGAAGTCGGCCCGGAGATTCACATGATACTTCTTGCTCAGTTCAAACCTGGCACCGCCACCGCCGCTCGGCAGGAAGTTCTTGGTCCTAAAGGGCTGCTTGCCGCCGGGTATTACCCCTCCCAGCCCTCCGAACGCCACGACGCCAAACCTCTTGGGTAAGGCTAGGCGATATTCCAGCTGCGTGGCTACGATGTAACGATCGAGATAGCATCCTGCAACATAGCCACGCAATTCACTGTTTGTTCCATAGATACAGTTTCCGTAGAACGGAGGCTGTCCTCCCGTAAGACAAGCGAACCCGTTATATGCAAGGACCTGCTGCTTCGCTAAGATCCAATAGCTGTTGAAGGTGAATTTGTAACTCTGAAACGAATATTTGCTACCTATGCCTTGAGAAAAGAAGTCCGAGGTGAAGTCCAGCAAAGTTCCGCTGGTCGGATAAAAGCGGTTAGACCGAGTATCGCGCTGGAGTCGAAAACCTATTGCTGTCAAGGCCGTGTGGATTCCAACATCGGGCGGCAGAGGAGTTGAGCCGAGATCAGTTGGTCTGAGCGTAATGAGCGAACTTCCCCAGATAAATCGTGGACCCAGGAAGAATTTCCATCCAAGGCGACGGAGGAACTCCGCAAACACTGCTTGACCGGCCTGGTTGAGAGGCAATTGGGTCTGCGACGTGCCGGCACCCAGACCGTATAGGTTGTAGTTTAGATTGCCTCGTGCGAAGGCCGCAGTCGCTCGGTAAGTATTTTCGTCAAAATAGAGTTGGCCAGCCAGCGCGAAGGCCCGGGTGCCGTTATCCGTAACTAGGCCAGCCGCGCTAACCACTGATGAGGGAGAAGTCTTGTCGCTCCTGCTGAGCGGAAAAATGTAAGCGAGAACAGGCACGATTCCCGAACCAAAAGCCGGGCTGGAAATCGGAAGGGGAGCAATTACGAATGACCCGCCGTCTTGCTTGCTTCCAGCGGATGTGTTCTGCTGTGCCGATGCATTGCGGTCCTGAGCCTGATCCTCGGCTGTCTGTGATCGAAAATATGAGCTTTCACTGATCTCGGTTTCTTGTGCCGCTACATTTGTTCCACTAAAGCTGCAACACAATCCGCCGACCAAAGAGCACAACAGAGCCTTCCAAAATCGCAGAGAATTGAAAGAAGATCTGGCCACAGGAAACTCGAACCTATGCTTCGAGTGGGGAGCCGCTAGAACAACCGACTCTTTCGATTGGAGAAGGGGGTCCGGTCGAGATGGCAAGAGTACTTGAGGCATCTCTGCCTCGCCTCGCAGGGTGGAGGTACCTCGGACCGGACCTTCTTTCTCTGGGGTTCGACAGGTAAATCCAAGATATGATTTGCACGACCTCTATCGGAACTGTCAAAAATGCCAGCAAAGGAAATTACCCTATTGAAATGGAAGCCTTGTGGCATTGCCAGAAAGATCTTCGCATGGCACGACTTAGGCCTTTCAGAAGGGAAACGGAGGAAACTGCGGACCATCGCGCCGCGGCGTTGCATCCGCAGTCCCCTGCCGCTGGTTGTTGAATAAATACTGGCCTTTTGTTTGTTCGTTTTAGAATCGGAAAACGACGCCGGCTCCGTAGCGGAAATTACTTTGGTTTTGGTTACCTTTGGTAAAGCCATTGCCGAACCGCGTCAGCACATAATCAAATTGTGCCGGCCGGATGGCGATGGATTTGGTCACTGGAATGTCGATCCCTCCGCCCAAGGCGAAATCCCATGCATTGTTGCTGGGGTTCGAGGTGGTAGTGCAAGTTAACGCACAAGCCTTGACCAAATTCGTGTACACATTAGAATGGGCTCCCCCAAACAGCACCTCCACGAAGGGCTCGAAATGTTGAGAGCGGTATTTAAAAACGGGGCCTACGTTGTAGGTGAAGAGGTTGCCGTCATTAGCCGTCACAGTGCACCCCGCCGGGCATGGGCTATTCGCCGTCGCAGGGAAAGCAAAGGTCTTTGATAGGCCGCCGTAGCCATTAAGTTCTGCTGTGATCCCAAACATGTGGTTTAAGAACACTGTTCCACCGCCACCACCGCCATTCAGGGAAAAGCTACTAACGATGTTGCTATTCTCCGGGTTAAATCTCATGTAGGAGTAGCCCAGGTTAACTTCCACCTTGGCATAATCCTGAGCGAGGGTAGCCGATCCAAACAGCAGAGCAATCCCCAACATGAATATACTTCTCGTTCCCATTTGTTTTCTCCTCATGCCGAGATCTCGATCCTCGGGTAATCCTAGGTTTAGTGTTCCTCGACGCGCCAAGTTAGCTCGCAATCGCTCTCCCAGAAACTGTCAAAAGTGACAGACTCTTGGGGAACATCGGGGTATCAGAGACCTAGGAGATTGGTCAGAAACTATGCGCTTTCCATTGAGAGCTCTTTCGCTATCGAAATGTGCTGGACAAAACTGCACGCAAGGGAAAACGCCAGCAAGTTATTCTTCGCGGCGCCATTGTGGTCCGAAGCCGGACTACTAAGCCGACCGTGAACCGAGTCATTACTCGCAAATCAACTATTCGTACCTAGCTTCATACGCGATTGCCGACGCGGGTCTCCGTATTATTCAGGGCGGATCCTCAAGGAAGGCCAGCCATCACCGTAGGCGGGGAAAGCAAACGCGAGACTTATGGCACGAGGATTCGCGTTTTGATTGCGTATTGAATCAAATCGGCCGTAGTCTTGAGATTGAGTACTTCCATGACGCGGTACTTATGAAACGCCACAGTCCGTGGAGTTACGTTCAATACGGTTGCGACTTCCTTCATGGATCTTCCCTCAGCTAGTAGGTGCACGACTTCGCGTTGTCGAGGCGTCAACGTTTTGTCTCGGGCTTTTGGTTCGGGATTGTTTATGAACGACTTTTGCATTCCTCTGGCTATCTGCGGTGTGACGTACGATTTTCCTTTTAGCGCCATCTCAATGGCGCGAATGAGTTCCGAACCTGCGGAACTCTTTAGTAGGTAGCCCGATGCTCCGGAGCGCATTGCTTCCATAGCCAATTCTGGGTCTTCATTCATGGTAAGGAAGATAAGCTTGACTGTTGGCATGAGTTCTTTCAATCGCAACCCAGCTTCGAGCCCGTTCATGAGTGGCATTCCGATGTCTACGATGATTACAGCAGGTTTGAGTTGTGGCGCAGTTTCCAATAGCGCGCGACCATCGGATACGGTGCCCACGATGTCGCAGTGAGTTTCCAACAGCGCGCGAAATGCCTCAACAAGAATCGTGTGATCATCGGCGAGCATTACGCGTGGAAGTGCCATGAAAGTCTCACTCGACCGAAAGGCTACAGAAAACGACTCAGTTGCGGACACTGCTATTTTTGACAGGGCCTAACTGCAAGAGCGAACTACGCTTATTTATGGGCCAAGGCTAGAGGTGGTTCACACTGTCAGTACTGACAGGCTTGTTCTCAGCCCTCCCGTGTAAACTTTTTCTGGAGTTCAGTCCCTTGGCCTCCATTTGTACTATATCTGGGCTATGGATTCGAGCCAGTATTTATGCGTTTCCCAATCGCGGCATTTCTGGTGATTGTCCTGCTTAGCGGCTGCAATTTGTCCTTCGGCCAGACCCCCGCGCAACGGGCCTGGGACATACTTGAGAAGGGACACGACAGCCACAGCACGAAGGAACGAGTCAACGCGGTTCATGCGCTTAGCAGATTGCCGGGCAATTCGCGGGCTGAAGAGCTGGCCGCGGAGTCGATCAGTGACAAGAACTCCGACGTTCGTGCTGCAGCGGCCCTTGCTCTTGGACGACTCGGCTCGAGTCGTACCATTCCGTTATTGAGAGAAACTCTTAAGGATAAGAATGTTAAAGTGGCTCTCGCTGCTTCTACCGGATTGCTCTCCCTTGGAGATCCATCTGGATACATCGTCTATCGCGAAGTCCTCTTGCGGAAGCGCAAGAGTGGGGAAGGAGCACTTGAGGATGAAAAGCGGCTACTCAAAGATCCCCAGGCACTTTCGCTGATGATGTTCGGGGTGGCCGTGGGATTCGCGCCATATGCCGGCTATGCGTGGGCGGCGTTTCAAGCTCTATCCAAGGATTATGCGGGGCCGGTCCGTGTGGAAGCCGCTCAGAAACTAGCGACCGATCAGGACCCAGAGACAGAGAGAGTACTGCTGAAGGCAGCTACGGATAAAGCATGGAAAGTGCGCGTCGCCGCACTCGATGCCCTGACGCAGGAAGCTGATCCCCGCGTGATGGACGAGCTTGTGGCTCATCTATCCGATAAGAAGCAACCAGTGAGATGCGCTGCAGCCGCGGCCGTTATTCGTGTATCGGATGCCAAAGAATCAGCGATCTTGCAGTCCGGCAGTGTCCGCTAGGAAGGCGTCGGCTGGACGCCGGAGTCAACCCCGTCCCGTGGCTCGCTCTGGAATCCTTCGGGGCCTCCGGCGTTGCGAAGTCCGAAACCGGGTTCCTTATAGCCCTTTGCTATGTATTCGTCGGGAATCGCAATTCGATTGCCGTCGCGCAAGGAAGTGTAATGCGGCGAATTGATTTCGATCCCGGCCTTGTTGAATTGATCTTGAATATTTTGATGCAGGTCGGAATAGATATTCTGCATATTCTGCGGCTCCGCTGTGAAAGCATTCAGCTCATATGCCACATAGAAGTCCTGTAGGTGGGATTGCAATACAAAAGGCCGAGGCGACTGCAAAACATTATGAGTCGATAGAGCTGCATTAATGAGCAGTTCGTGAACCTTCTTCCACGGAGAATTGTAACCAATCGTAACGGTGGTGTAGAAGATCACTCCATTCTTGCGAGCCTCAGCGCTGTAGTTCAGAACGACACCGCCAAGCACGCTACCATTAGGAATCGTAACAATCTCTTTCTTTTGCGTGCAGATGCGCGTCACCAGGAGGTTCCTCTCCACGACCTCGCCGACGGCGTCCCCTATTCTCACGAAATCGCCTACGTTGAAAGAACGCATGTAGGTCAGGATTGTGCCTGCAACTCCGTGAGAAATGGCCGAAGTTGATCCGAGGGAGAGCAGGACGCCCAAGAATACGCTAATGCCACGAAACGCAGGACTGTTGGAGCCGGGGAGGTAAGGAAAAACGACCACGGCGGTCGCCGAAAGGATCAAAAGACGCACAAGCTTACTTGTCGGCGCCCCCCAGTCCGGATAGAAACCCGGCACAGTTAGCCTTCCCTCTTGAATTTCCGCGAAGATGAAATTGTCCAATCGAACTAGGTAACGCGCAACCACCAAAATTATGATAACGATGACCAAGTTTGGGATGTAACTCCAGATCGCGTGTCCCAAGCCCGCCAATTCCGATACGGTCCACCCGTTCATTTGGATCGAGGTGTATCTGGTGGATGGAAAAGAGTGCAAGATGAAGACAGCGTAGACCTGCAACAGCGCCAAAACTGCGAACATGACCACAACCACACCAGTTCCGAGCAGAGGCAACAGAAAGTAGCGCGCTATCCGTGAGCGAAATGAATTCGGAGAGTGGCTATCTTCAGTCTTGCGAATCCAAATGTCCAACCTTCTCCGCGATGCGCGACGTATGCGAAACAAGAGCAGAATGGAAACCACAAGACCCACGGTGGCAAATACGGAAGCAATTATCCCTCGCAGCACAGCGCGCCAAGTGTGTTCCTGGCGGTAGGTTGCAACCGTTCTGCGAATGATTTCTGCGTACTCGGCGCCGAGCTGAGCACGCGAGCGCCCAGCCGCTTTGGCATCGTCCTCCGTAATGCCCATGATTACGTCCGTGCCCGCGAGAATGTCCGTCCAGGCACCACGGTCTTCAGCGCGAATGTCTTCAGCGCGAATCACATTTCTCTTTGCTACGTTGAGGATCCTCTTTTGAATTTTCCCAGCACGCTCTTCCGGCGAAAGCCCGCCGATAGAAGTTTGCACGAGAAGGATAGGCCTTCCATCGATCTCTACCGGAGCCCCGTTTGTTTCTGGGGAATGGCTTGGTGCCGTCGCGGTTTGGGCTTCGTCGCTGCCTAGTACTTGGCTCGGCTGCAGGGCAAAGGAACTGACGCTCGAAGCAGATGCCATTGCGAATGTCAAAATGAGTCTCAGAACCTGCCGTGCAACCGCGCGCCCCCTGGACGCTTCTGGAATCGACGATGCGAGTATGCGCGTTTCACCTATTTTAGAGAATAGCAACGGGCTTCCATGCAGACACCACAGGCAGGCATTCATGCGTCGAGACCCTGTGAGAGAGTTGCATTCGCTGTTGGGCGACTGTAATAGCGGCACGCGAATAGTCCACACGGAAGAGGCCGCCATCAGCTTGGTTGGGTCGAAATCGATTGCCACCTGACAAAAATGACAGTTCCTTTCAAAAGTGCTCCATACCAGGATCGAATTACCTAGACACGAATCGCGGCTCTGCTGCTGCCGCTGGATCCAGTCTTGCAATGCGTGGAGCCAACGGTGGTGGCGACTCGGTGAAATGGATACCGGGTTTCAAGCATATGACTTCGAAGAGAGTGGCAATACTGACGGCACTCGCAAGCGTTGCCCCGACGCTGCGCCTCAGTTTGTACTGGGCGCAGGAAGTTTTCATCGTGCTTATGCTCACAGCGGCGATGTTGGTCGTTGCGTTGCTACTTGCCATTGCCTTCATCCTGTTTTCGAGCGGTGCTCATTCTGGATTTCTTTGGCTCAGCGCCAAAGTACGGCGAATTGCGGGCTGGGGTCACGATCACGTCGCCCGCGGATAATCAGTGGCCGCTCTGCCTCCGCGACGCTTATAACACGCCAAACAAAGACTCATGGTGATATCTGCTATAGGTTGAATTCTTGAGCGGACCAGTCCGGCGAATCTTTTCGACGATGACAAAAGGAAAAGGATCCTGCGCTCGCTTGTTTCCATGGCTGACTGTCACCGTCTATTAACCAATTTACTGACAACTCGAACGACCGGAAGCCAGCTAATCTGGGGACAATACACCCGAAGCTCGAATCTGAACACCATTCTTCACGCGAGGTTTTGCAGGTCTCACGCGCGGACACTCCGTTCCTTCGAGCCAGCAGGGGTTGTAAGACGGGCGCCGATGCTCGCCACGCTTTCTGCCACCGACGCACCGATGCTGCGAAGGTGGAGATCTCTTTGGGGAAACGGAATATCGATGCCTGCTTCCTCTATCGCTTTGGCCACGGCGACAGTCACATCGCTCTGGAGTTGAAACCACGCGTCTTGCCGGTCAGACCAGAAGCGCAACTCAAACTTGAGTGCGCTCTCGCCGAATCCCATGAAAAAAGCCATGGGCGGTCTTTCGAGCAATACTCCCGGATGTGATTGCGCGACTCCCACGAGCAGCTTGATCACCCGTTCGGGGTCGGTGCCGTATGCGACTCCTATGGGAATGTCAACGCGTCGCCACTGCGACGACAGGGTCCAATTGATGACCTGGTTCGAAATCAGGTTGCTATTAGGCACAATCACTTCTGCTCCCTGAAAGGTCACGACCGTGCTGGAACGTGCCCCGATCCGACGAACTATACCTACCAGACCGCCGACCTCCACGGTGTCGCCAACGTGGATGGGGCGCTCAAAGAGCAAGATCAAGCCGGAGACAAAATTGTTCACGATATTCTGAAGGCCAAAGCCGAGGCCAACGCCGAGTGCGCCCGTGAGCACGGTAAACTTGTTCAACTCGGCGCCCGCCGCGGACAAGGTGGCTAGCGCAACCAGCAGGAGGAGCACATAGTAGGTAACGGTCGAAATGGCGTAGGGCACGCCGCGATTGAGCGGCAATCTTGGAAGCACAAGCTTTCCCAAGATGAGAGTAAATGCGTTCGCGAGAGCGTAGCCAGAAAGAAGAACCAATACGATGCTGAGCGCGCCACCCAGAGTGAAATGCACCTGATGAAATCCGATCGGATGCTGGAGCAGATTAGACAGCACTCTTATTAAACCTTCGTAAACGGTCAGCAGGCGTAACATGGACCTCAACCACAAGAACAGGGCCCCGAGCCCTAAGATGCGGCTGCCCCAGCGTTCTATCGATTCCCTCCGCAATTCGAGCACGGCACGCGCCCAGCCCGTTTGCAGCACGGTGCGGAGAATTAGAGTCAAGACGCGGAAGCCACAATAAAGAGCTATGGCAACGAAAGATCCCACCAAGGCACTCAGCCCTAGAACTTGAGCAAGGGAAACATATCCGATGACGTTCGCTATAAGAGACAAGGCCAACAGTACGAGGTCTGCGCGAATTCCGATCAGGAAAATCCGCACATCTCGACTCCGGCTCAGAGGCGGACCCATTCTGGATGTACGGGCCAGCCAGGCAAAACTGACTAATGCGGCAAGAACCAGTAGGGCGTAGAGGTCGCGCCTGAAAAGTGACGGAAGCTGAATGAGCAGGTACGCACCAGCGAGTGCGTAGAATGCGGCTAGGATATAAAGAAAAAGTCGAAGTTTGGACTCGGCCAGCGGGGCCAATAGTCGCAACACGGGAACAAGATAGAACATGTAAAAAATAAACGCGACGCCGATAGGAGCTGAAACAACATATTGCCCTGTTCCAATGAGCGCCACCAAAAGCGCTACCGAAAACGGGCGGCGCAGGACCAGCCCGGCTTCGGCTAAAACATTGGGCATCGGCGCAACGGAACGTCTGAGTCGGAGAACCCCCAACAGAGCTAAGACGTAAATCATCGCCAGACCGATTGTGGCGAGTTTGCTTGAAGTCAGAAACTCCTGAGCGCCTGAATAGGACCGCTCAAACGATCTGCGGAAAGAAGGTCCGACGCTCTTTCCAGCAGTTTGCAAATCCCGGGTCTCCCAAAGTGGGCGGCCGTCTATCTCCAGTAGGTGACCGCGCTGGCGGTCGGACGCTTGACGGACGCGCAACAAGATGTCCGAGATTTGTTGGTCTTCCTGAGAGACTTGATTTTGCACAGTGAGTACAATATTTAGCTGCTCTTGTACTTGTGATTTTGCAGCCTGAATCTTGTCCAATTGTTGTTTGATACGACCGACGATGG
>Ga0210399_10001291_pt1 | contig 19581 bp, 11 predicted proteins | sample IncBWC14MmetaG_FD_150865 | JGI IMG/M metagenome (GOLD analysis project Ga0210399, IMG submission 150865) | Forest soil microbial communities from Barre Woods Harvard Forest LTER site, Petersham, Massachusetts, United States - Inc-BW-C-14-M | ecosystem: Environmental > Terrestrial > Soil >...
GGTTGGCGAAACTTTTTACCAAGTATCCCGAAATGGGAGTTTACCTAGCAGTGGGCCTAGGGTACTTGTTCGGGCGGCTAAAGTTTCGGGGTGTCGGACTTGGTGTGGTGACAGGGTCTTTGCTGGGTGGGATCCTGATTGGAAATTTCTTTCACGTGCCCGTTTCCGATCAAGCCAAATCGCTCGTGTTCCTCTTATTTCTTTTTGGAATCGGTTACTCGGTGGGGCCTAGCTTTTTTCAGAATCTCAAAGGAGAGGGCTGGCGCTGGGCGGTGCTCGGTGTATTTGTTCCTGCCATTGGCCTGATAACAGCGTATACCGTCGCTCATTTCTTGAAACTCGACCCAGGCTATTCCGCCGGGATGCTTTCTGGGGCCTTGACGGAGTCGCCCGCAATCGGCACTGCAAGCGAAACAATACGTTCCCTACCCTTGACCGACGAACTAAAGCAGCAATGGATCGCACATATAGCTGTAGCGGACGCGATCTGCTACATCTTCGGGACGTTGGGTGTGGTCTGGTGTTGCAGCAGCCTCGGTCCAAAGCTCCTTCGCTTCGATCTGCGTGCGGAGTCGAAAAAAGTGGAAGCGAGCCTGGGGATCCAACGCTCCAAGCTTGGCGTTTATTCCGCATGGCAACCCATCGGTTTTCGCGCCTATACAATTGCTCAAGATGGGCGCGCCGCTGGCAAAACAGTCGCAGAAGCCGAACAGGGCGTGCCAGGCGCCCGCCTCTTTATCGAGCGAATTCGCCGTAAAGGGGAGATCTTCGCACCTGTCGGCGCCACCGTGCTCGAGCCAAATGATACGGTCGCTGTGATAGGGCGTACCGAAATCATGATCAAAGAACTTGGTCCGACCGCGAGAGAGGTCGCTGACCCGGAATTACTGGCAATTCCTGTTGCATCCTTCGATCTATATATCACTAGCAAAGCCTTCGCAGGCAAGACTCTCCAGGAGATCGTTGATGGCGCCGAGGAAGCTCGCGGTGTTTTGCTCCGAGGCATTACGCGCGGTGGCCACGGGATTCCGATCGGGACAAACACGCTCATCGAACGCGGCGACACCCTCCATGTAACCGGATCTGAAGCTGCCGCCCAGAAGTTGGCGCCTCTAGCTGGCCGGGTAATTCGCCCAACGGAAGAGAGCGATCTTGCGGTGCTCGGTATAGCCATCTTCATCGGAGTATTGGTCGGAGCCACGATCATTATACCTTTAGGCCACCTGAGAATAGCGCTAGGCACTAGCGTTGGTACTCTCCTAGCTGGGGTGATCGTTGGGTGGATGCGATCAGTGCGTCCGTGGTTCGGAATAATCCCAGATGCCGCGATTCTTTTTATGCGGTCGATTGGTTTGGCAGCGTTCGTGGCGATGATTGGGCTAAAAGCGGGCCCGGTATTCTTGCAGGCCGTGAGAGAGTTTGGCTACGTCCTCTTCCTTGGAGGCATCGTGGTGACGCTTACACCCCTCATTACTGGCCTTTTCTTCGGCCGCTATGTTCTTAGACTCAACCCTGCACTATTGCTAGGAGGAATTGCCGGCGCTCAGACGATGATCGCGGGTGTGGCTGCAGTGCAAGAAAAATCGGACAGCCCTGTCGCTACACTGGGCTATTCATACACAGTTGCCTTTGGTCATGTCCTGCTAACGACCTGGGGAACCATCATCGTCTCGCTCATGACCTGACGGAAAGTAATGGCGTAGAAGACTTCTGAGCAAAGCCAAAACTACGTATCTTCTCGTTGTTGCCGAAGGCCGCGGACAGGACATCTCCGTACTAATGTGCCAAGGCCGGTGAGGATGCACCGGTTATGCCATTCCCCGGGCTCACCCTGTTTTGGCGGCTGGCCGATCAGCCAGCCGGAGCACATTCAACCCCGGGCTTGGCACTCTCTCGAAAATAGCGAAGGGAGATTTATGGTACCAACGGCGCTATCTGGGACGTGAACGCGAAGGAGCGATGCACGTATGTTCAATCCGCTGGACCGTCCAGTTCTCATTTTAGTGGTCTCTCTACTTATATTTTGGATTTCGGCGTGGATCGGCGGCTGGATCCGCATGAGGCAAGGCAACCAGAAGGAAGACAGCCACGAGGATTTCGCATTCGTCCTAGGCGCCACCTTGACACTATTGGGGCTTATCGTCGCCTTTACCTTTTCCATGGCCGTGAACAGGTATGACCAGCGCAAGAACTACGAAGAGCAGGAAGCAAATGCAATCGGGACTGAGTACGTACGAGCGGACTTGTTGCCTATTGAGGACGCGGCGAAAGTGCACGCATTGTTGAGGAGCTATCTAGATCAGCGCGTGCTCTGTTACAAGATGCAAGACGAGCAACAGCTTCGGCAGGTCAACGCTCAAACAGCTCGACTGCAGATTGAGATGTGGTCTACAGTCAGCGCGCCCGCCGCGGCCAAGCCAACTCCTGTGGCGGCTCTTATTCTCGCCGGCATGAACGATGTACTGAATTCACAGGGATACACACAGGCCGCGTGGTGGAACCGCATTCCAATTGCCGCATGGGCATTGCTGATGATTATTTCTATCTTTTGTAACATATTGGTAGGCTACGTCGTGCACGGAAGGAGCGCCTTCCTCTTCCTAATTCTGCCTATCGCCCTTTCCATATCACTGTTTCTAATAGCAGACATCGATAGCCCGCATTACGGGATTATTCGTGTGGCGCCCCAGAATTTAGAGAGCCTGGTTGAGTCCCTGCATTCGCAATGATGCTGAACCATCGAGCAGAGAGCGTCTCGAACTAGTTTGGTCTGCCTAGCCACGAATATTGCCAACCGACGGAGACGTTTTGGTAATTCCCTCCATAGCGGATATAAGCGCCATCGCTATAGCTCAGTTTTATTGCCTGGTGCCTGGTCAGAGGAATTGAGGCCGTTGCCCCAATGCGAGAATTGCGCTGGTTAGTCAAGTCGTTTTGTGTGCCGTTTAGGGAGGTTTTACCGCCGAACCAATAATTGCCGTCGAGCGAGACCCACAATCTGGATTTGAAATCGTAGCTGAGGTGCCCCTCGAAAGAGCCGGTGGGGCTCTCTGATTGCGTGTTGGTGCCAGGTGAGAATTGATTACGCGAGAAGAAATCGGAGTTTGTGGTGAAGAACCAAACTCCTCCATAGGCATCGAGAATCCAATGTCCCCAACGTCTGGAATACCCAAGCTCTGGCTTGAGAGCCCAGCGATTGGCACCGAGATTGATGAGTTTGGTTGGGTCGTATTGGCCCGTGGGAGGCACCAGTCTGATACTTGCGCCAATAATCGTCTTCTGCCTCCATTTTATATATTCCTGAACGTTCATGGCTGGACCGCCTTTGAGGTTCACAGAAAACCGAAAGCTGGATGCCAGGAGGCCAGAACGGTGCGCGATCGTTTCCGCATCGGCAGTTGTCCCTCGGAAGTTTCCGACCCCGTACGGCAGGGAAGCGCTAAGCATGGCGGTGCGGCCAAAAAAATTGAGTGAATGAGAGAGACTGAGAATGGAGACACCAAATCGCGCGGTTGCGTCGGTGATGGGGGTATCCCCATCAAAGATAATGTTTCCGTCGAAAAAGGAATACGTCAGGTTGACAGCGTTTGAGTGCAGAGGGGTAATGACGTAGGCCCGAGGAGCGAGATCCTGCGTCCGACAGATTGGAGCGAATAAACCACACGTAACGAAGAGCACGATCCCGCATGAGCCTATGGCTAAGAACCTCATTTTCAGAAATATAGAAACACGGTTCGAAGCTGACATCTGTAAGTATTGACAGTTCCGTTCGCCGCCAACGGGATGCAACATCTCCTCTCGCCATGTCCAGCACCCAACTGAAGCCGAACCGGCTTTGGCAGCCGATTGTCGAACCTCGAGAGCCTATTGTCGGCCTGCGAAAGCATCGTTATCCCTCGCTCTACCAGGTCAACACTCGGGTATGGCTTCGAGAGTTAGCCGAGAGCCTAAGAAAACGAGCCACGCTGGACGATATCCCCGACAGCGCACTCGATCGATTAGCGCAAGCGGGTTTTGACTGGATTTGGCTTCTCGGTGTTTGGCAAACGGGAACAGCCGGCCAAAGAGTGTCACGAGAGAATCGCGAGTGGCAAAATGAGTTCCAGCAAGTTCTCCCAGATATTCGGAAAGATGACGTCTGCGGTTCCTGCTTCGCGATTACCAGTTACAAAGTACACTCCGAATTTGGTGGAGAAGCGGCGCTCCAGAGGCTCCGCAATCGGCTGCACAAGCGCGGCATGCGATTGCTGCTTGATTTCGTACCCAATCACACAGCGTTGGATCACCCTTGGGTTGTACAACACCCGGAGTTTTACCTGCGAGGCACTGAAGAACAGCTCCGCAGCGAACCCCAGAATTACAGTCGGGTAGAGGCGTCCGCCAAACCGACGATACTGGCATATGGGCGGGACCCATATTTTGCGGGTTGGCCCGATACGCTTCAACTCAATTACGCGGAATCATCGCTGCAAGATGCTATGCAACTGGAATTGGAGAGTGTGGCCGAGAGGTGTGACGGCGTGCGGTGCGATATGGCGATGTTAATTCTGCCAGATGTTTTTGAGAGGACCTGGGGCTTGCGGATGGAGCCGTTTTGGCCCAAGGCCACGCAGTCAATCCACTCGAGAAGGCCGGACTTCCTCTTCATGGCGGAGGTTTACTGGGATCTCGAATGGACACTCCAACTGCAAGGCTTTGACTACACCTACGACAAGCGGCTCTACGATCGACTTCGAGACGGACTTGCCGGGCCCGTGCGCGACCACTTCCGCGCGGACAAAGAGTTTCAGCAAAAGTCTGCGCGTTTTCTCGAGAACCACGACGAACCTCGCGCAGCGGGAACATTTCTACCGGGAATGCATCAAGCCGCTGCAGTGTTGACCTACCTGTCCCAAAGCTTGCGTTTCTTTCACGATGGACAGTTTGAGGGCCGCGCCAAGAAACTTTCGGTCCACGTAAGCCGGCGGCCGATCGAGCCTGTGGAATCCTGCCTCCGCGATTTTTACGAGCGCCTTCTGAGATGTGTGCACCTCCCGGAGACGCAGGATGGAGAGTGGCGCTTACTCGATTGCGCAGCAGCTTGGAACGGCAATTGGACCTCGGACTGTTTCGTCTGTTTTGCGTGGCAAAAATCGAAGTGTCCCCCACTTGTCGGTATCGTGAATTACGCTCCGAACCGCAGCCAATGCTATGTGCGACTCCCATTTGACGAATTGCAAGGAAGAGTTGTCCGTGCACAGGACTTAATGAGTTCAGTAGCGTATGAACGTGATGGCGATGAATTGTTTCATCGTGGCCTTTACCTCGACATGCCTGAGTGGGGGTATCACGTTTTTAAACTGGAGACGTTCTGAGACACGAACTGAGCGCAAGGGAACTTCTCAAAGCGCATGGGAGAGCAACCATGACCAACACCGCGGAAAAAGAGCGTCTTGCAGCAGTAATTTCTCAAAGCATTCCATGGAAAAAGTGGGGACCATATCTCAGTGAGCGTCAGTGGGGCACAGTCCGGGAGGATTATAGCGAAGGGGGTGACGCCTGGAATTACTTCACCCACGAGCATGCCCGTTCGCGCGCCTACCGCTGGGGTGAAGACGGTTTAGCTGGGATCTCCGATGACAAACAACGCCTCTGCTTTGCGCTGGCCTTGTGGAACGGTAAGGACCCGATCCTCAAGGAGCGACTCTTTGGCTTGACCAACAACGAGGGCAACCACGGCGAGGATGTGAAGGAGTACTACTTTTATCTCGACAGCACACCAACGCACTCCTACATGAAGTACCTCTATAAGTACCCGCAGGCGGCCTATCCCTACGCCGATCTGGTGGAGACGAATCGCCGTCGCTCGAAGAACGACATGGAGTACGAGCTCCTCGACACCGCCGTTTTCAATGATGACCGGTATTTCGACGTCTTTGTCGAGTACGCCAAAGAAGGTCCGGAAGACATCCTGGTGCGGATCACGGCACTCAATCATGGACGTGACGCGGCTGAACTGCATCTCTTGCCGACGCTCTGGTTCCGGAACGACTGGTCGAAGTGGATTGCCGCATCCAACAGGGCCGCCGAGAAACCAATCCTAAAGCAGATTGAAGCCCCTGCGGGCACGAGCGCAGTAGTGGCAATGCATTCGCTGCTAGGTAAATACATCTTCTCCTGCGAAGGTGATGTGCCTCTTCTCTTCACCGAGAACGAAACAAACCACGAGTTGCTTTTTCCCGGACAAAAGAACGAGAGCCCTCACGTCAAGGACGGCATCAACAACTGCGTGGTGCAAGGCATCCGCGGCGCCGTAAATCCCGACAAGAAGGGCACCAAGGTGGCCGCGCACTACCAGTCCAATGTAGGTGCGGGTCAGACCACTGTGATTCGTCTGCGGCTCTCCAGCAGTTCTTCGGACCACAAGGTCAAACCCTTCGGAAAGCAATTTGATGAGGTCTTCGCTGACCGGCTTCGTGAAGCCGATGAGTTCTACAAATCGGTCACGCCGCCATCGGTGAGTGAAGACGCGGCCAAGGTGATGCGCCAGGCCCTGGCCGGCATGCTCTGGAGCAAGCAGTTCTTTTTCTTCGACGGCGACAACTGGCTGGACGAACACCACTCCAACCCGCTTCATCATGGGTATCGGAATTCCCGGAACTCGGAGTGGTACCACATGCTGAACCAGGACATCATCTCCATGCCCGACAAGTGGGAATACCCCTGGTACGCAGCCTGGGATCTGGCCTTCCACACGCTGCCGCTTTCCATCGTGGACCCTGACTTTGCCAAGCAGCAGATGGAACTGATGCTCCGCACCTCTTATTTGCATCCCAACGGCCAGATGCCTGCCTACGAGTGGAACTTCAGTGACGTGAACCCCCCGGTACACGCATTCGCCAGTCTTTTTTTGTACCGCACTGAAATGGCCCTTCGCGGCGAGACGAACGTGGAGTTTCTCAAGGCGACGTTCAACAAGCTCTTGCTGAACTTCACCTGGTGGGTGAACCGCAAGGACCGCTTCGGCAAGAACGTTTTCGAAGGAGGCTTCCTCGGTCTCGACAACATCGGCGTTTTCGACCGCAGCGCCCCGCTCCCCACCGGGGGCCACCTCGAGCAGGCGGACGGCACGGCCTGGATGGCCTTGTTCAGCCAGAATATGCTGGAATTCGCCTTCGAGATCACCCTCCACGATCGCACGTACGAACCCATGATCATGAAGTTCGCCGAGCACTTTTATTATATCGGCGCGGCCATGAACCGGCCCGGTAAGGATGGCATGTGGGACGAGGAGGACGGCTTCTACTACGACCTGCTGAGGCTCCCTGACGGCAGCTCTCAGAGGCTCAAGGTGCGCTCCTTGGTGGGGCTCCTTCCGCTATGTGCGACTACGGTTACCGAAAAATCGATGCGCGATCAAATTCCGCAGACGATAACTATGGTGCAGGAACGCCTGCGCCGAATTCCCGAACTCAAGGCGACCATCCACCCTACGGGCGCGGGACACCTTGGCGTAGCTGAACGCGGCATCATGGCCCTGGTCAACCCCGAACGGCTACGCCGGATCCTGACCAAGATGCTCGACGAGAATGAGTTCCTCAGCCCCTTCGGGATACGCTCGCTCTCCAAGTTCCACCAGCAGCATCCGTTTGTCTTAAACGTAGGCGGCCAGGAATACCGCGTGGACTATTTGCCGGCCGAGTCCAACACCGGCATGTTTGGCGGCAACTCCAACTGGCGGGGCCCGGTCTGGATGCCGATGAACATGCTCATTATCCGGGCGCTATTGAACTTCTACTTGTATTACGGCGACAATTTCAAAATCGAATGTCCCACTGGCTCCGGCAAGCTAATGAACCTCTTCGAGGTGAGCAAGGAGATCTCGGACCGGCTGACTCGCATCTTCTTGCGCGACGAGGGTGGTCTGCGGCCCGTCTATGGCGGTACGGAAAAGTTCCAGAGCGATCCCTTCTGGCGCGACAACATCTATTTCTTTGAGTACTTCCATGGCGACAATGGCGCCGGATTAGGCGCCAGTCACCAGACCGGCTGGACCGGACTCGTGGCCAAGCTTATCCAATTATATGGATCCATTGATGCAAAGAAAGCCTTGGAACTGGGCAAGCGGGCCGCATTCACTGAGGCATCTGAAACGCGAAGCGCAGCGGCCAGAGCTATGGCCGGAGGCGAACGCTAATAAGCCTGCAAGAAATGGGCGTACCTCCTCTCTCCTTAACCATGAGAAACCGCGACTCTTAAGTGATTGGGTTTTATTATCCGAGAAGCACCCTTCTTGGGAACAAGTCTAGAATTCCTCCGGCACAAAGTGTCTTCCCTTTAGAGGAGTCTGATCGTCATAACTTCCTTTGGTCTTGCGCTTTGGCAATTTCACTTCTTCCCGTGGGACTTTGCCATAAGGAATCATGCCCAACAAATGAGTAATGCAATTTAGCCGCGCTTTCCTCTTGTCGTCTGACCGAACGATGTACCAGGGCGCGTGCTTGCTATCGGTTGCCTCAAGCATTTTGTCTCGCGCATGGGAGTACTCGTACCAGCGCCGAAACGACTCCAAGTCCATTGGGCTGAGCTTCCATTGACGAAGCGGGTCCTTAATGCGCGCTTCAAATCGGCGCTGCTGTTCCTTCTTGCCCACCTCCATCCAATACTTGATGAGAATAATTCCAGCGTCCACAATGTACTTCTCAAATTCGGGGCAGAGTTGCAGGAACCTTCGATGCTGTTCCTTGGTGCAAAAATCCATTACGTATTCCACTCCCGCGCGGTTGTACCAACTTCTGTCGAAGATGACAATTTCCCCGGCAGCAGGAAAATACTGCATGTAGCGCTGCATGTACATTTGGCTTTTTTCGCGGTCGGACGGAGCCGGCAGCGCCACTAGACGGAAAACGCGCGGGCTGACCCGCTCTGTAATCGCTCGAATTGTGCCGCCTTTGCCGGCAGCATCGCGTCCTTCGAAGACCACCATCACTCGAAGCCCTTTGTATTTGACCCAGTCCTGAAGCTTGCAGAGCTCTGCCTGGAGCTGCCCGACTCTCTTCTCATATTCCTTGCGCTTCAATCGTCCGTTGTTGTTAGCATCTTCCTTCTTCGCCATCGACATCACTCCTTACTTCATAGACGCTGTGGATCAATGCTGTCTAGAGTCGCGGCAAGTCCGAGAGCACTTGGTCAGCTGAGCCGTCCCTTAATGTGGGCGAGGTCGTCCGTAGAAATACATTTCACCCTTTGCCCATGCTCAACATTCAGCCGTTGACATGCATGGGCAACTGGCAAAAGCTACAGCCAGCCAGCAATTTCTCCGCGAAAAAGCACCCGTCCAAACTGTCTTGGCAACCAGTAACCTCGACTTGGTTACTTCTTAGAGCTAGGGGGAAAGTCTTTGAACGACTTTGATACGAGTTCAGCGACTTCTTTATCCAGGTTGCGTATCGCCTTGTTGGGATCACGAAACGTTTTGTTGTATCTCGTTTCCCATATGATTTTCCCGGGCTCGTCAGTTATGTAGAACTCGATTTGGCCATTCACCTTTAACCATGTGGCCGGCGCCAGCGCCGGGCCGTTTCCTAACCCGTACGTCGGGGCGCGATCGACCGGACTGAGAGGAGTGGAGTTCGCTTGTGCCGGACCCCCAGCATTGATCTGCATGTCTGAGCCCCCATCATAGTAAATGTAGAAGTCCGGTTTCTCCTTGACTTCGGCAAAACCTTTCGCGATGAGGGCCTGATTCACCGCCTTCACGATCTTCAGGTCCATCATCTCATTGGTATCAGGGTGCTGATGAGTCATGAGGTGGTTTTGCCGCCAGGCGTAACGCTTGTGTCCAGAAAAGTCAAAGTTCTCGTCGAATGTAGTGGAGGTCTTTTGAGCAACAGCGATATGCGCCGTTAGTACCAAAACTAGTAGGCTCAGGTGGCAGGCCTGAATTCTGAAAAGCGACTCGTTTGTTGGGTAATTCATTTAACGTCATTCTGAAAGTCTCGCCATACAGGGAATACTGTCAAAACTTGCAGGTCCATAACGCAACGGACGTTGTGTCTGTGGCCCTGCCCTCTTGGTGTCAGGCTTGGGGACGGTGGAAACTGCTATTTGTCTGCGTCCACTTTCACAAAGCTGTACTTCGCGCTGAATTGGATGCGGGGCGCATTTGCTTTTAGGCCATTTTGCTCCATTGCCCAACCGTAGAGAAATTCAGCCCCGACATTTAGTGATCCATATGGATTCCAGATCAAGTTGGCTCCGGTATACGTCGCATGGTTATAGGTTGTGGGGGCGGCCAGATTGGTATTGTTTACTGCGGCGTACGAGTAGATTGCGCTAGAGCGCAGCGTCTTCTGCCAGTAGTGCTGATAGGAGGTCTCAACCCCTACCGCTGGAGTCGCTTGCAAATGAGGGGTTACGCCTGATGCGGGCTCCGCATCAATTCCCAGTCCCGAGGTGTCCTGCAAGTACCGCGAAATCCCGTGTCCTGCAGCGACCGCAAAAATTACGTTGTCCTTTCCGAATGTCTTCACACCCGCAGAAGCATTTAGTCCCCATCCAAAAACCGAATCCGACTTCCCGCTGGGAAGGAAGGCTCCTATCGAACGAAATATCCCAGCGATTTGGAAATGGCCCCGCTCGAATTCCTCTCGAAGACGAATCGCGCCGTCCGGACTCGGGGCATCCGGTTGAGACGAAAATTGCGGCGTCTTGAAGATGACATCGGAGCTGGGCTTTTCCACCGAAATGTAAAATGTTGTGCTGGGACCCAATGCGAAGCCGTAGCGAATCTGTGGGTTTCTAATGGAAACCATACCGTTAGGCCCTTGAAAGTCCAGAGTGTCAGGGAATCCGTCAGGATCCATGAAGTTTGAGAAGGTCTGTCCAATCAGGAAATTTCTTACTTGCGCATAGGCGTGTCGTAAGCGCGGTGTGGTCGCGTTGGTTCCAAACAAGTCGCCTTCCACATAAAAGCGTACCTCTCCAACCTTGGCGGCGGGAACCCTAAAATCAAGGCTCAGGCGCGTGGGGCGGACGGAAACGGTCGAATTGTTCACGCCAACCACGGTGGGAATGGGAAACGAAGAAGGGATGAACGAGTCCGTGTTTCCTGCAGGTTTCAAATCGTAGATGAAGTCCGTCTTAAAGTAGCCACCGATCTTGAGGATCGTCTGCGTCCCTGGCAAGCGAAAGAATCCCTTGTACTTCGGATCAAGGGGGACGTTATCGAAGCGAGCGGCTGCGACTGTGTCTTCTGAGAATTGGGTGTAAGTAGCTGTTGCGCGGCCGACTTGCCGGGAGGTCTTGCCTTCCAGGGGAGGCTCAGTAGTTTGAATTGTACCCTCTTGCTTGGTGGACGGAGTCGCTGGAGCAGTTGCGACCTCTACCGACTTGCTGCTCTCCAACTCGCCGAGTCGCGCCTGCAGTTTATTCATCTGCTCGCGCAACTCGTCGAGCTGCTTGCGCAACTCTTGCACATTCTGACCAGAAGAATCGGACTGGGCGGCTACGATAGTTGGCATCAAGCCGGCCATCAAGAGAGCTACGGCCAGCGGAATCAGTTTCAGGATCCTCATTTCGGACCTCCTTGGTCTTCTCGATGTCATTTTCCACTCCGCCAGCGTCCGAGGTTCGGCGAGACATAACTTCTAACCAGGCTAAGTTGGACTTGGAACCACTAGGCAGCAACTGTAACTTCTTACAGTCAGATAGCTCCGGCGCTCAGGCTTGCGAGGGCTACTGTTTACTTCCCTGGAAACTGAGCGGTACTCCTCGCCTGTCAGCACGACTCGCCGAGGAGAGTCACCGCACAACACTGTGGTTCCATTTCGTACTAGGAGTCGCGGAAAAGCTTGACCTTACTTCTGCAGAGGCGTACCGTTTCTTGCGGTGTTACGTCGAGTCCGGTCGCCCTCCAGTCTTGCGGTGACTCGGCGAGGCTGCGTCAAACGCGAGTCGTTTCTGTCGTGCAACCGTATTGAGATCGGTCCCCTTCTAACAATTGCATAGCACGTTGAGAGGGAGAGCCATAACAAACGTACGGGAATCCCCACGTCAATCTGTGCAAGTTCTAGTGGCAGAGGACTTCGTGCCCTTCCGTGCTTTTGTCGCCTCATTGCTGGGCGAGAAGCCCAGCTTACGGGTGATCTGCGAGGTTGGGGACGGGCTACAGGCCGTCAAGAGAGCGCAAGAACTGAGCCCCGATTTGATCCTGCTGGATATCGGCTTGCCCGGGCTCAACGGAATCGAGGCCGCCCGCCAGATGCTCAAGATCATCCCGGAGTCGAAGATAATTTTTCTGACCCAAGAGACTTCTGCGGAACTGGTTCATGAAGCGCTTAGTCTGGGTGCATGCGGCTATGTAGTTAAGTCACGGGCCGGAAGCGAACTGTTGGGAGCCATAGAAGCAGCCCTCCAGGGCGAACGGTTTATCAGTACGGGACTGGATGGTGGCGAGTCTGCGAAAGCGGACGGTCGCGGCTCAGACCACTAGAGAGAAACACTTGACCAGACTCTCGGCGTAATTCTGGTTCAGACTCTTAGGCAGGACATTTGTCAGCAGGATACGGCTAACCGGCAGTTTCACCTTCCCACTTAAAACACGATCTGGGTACCGAGGGCGCCGTCGCCAGCATGCTGCTCCATTGTAAGGGACTCATTTGTCGGAGTGTCTTTTGCAAGCGACCCCAATTCGGCCGCCGTGACGGTAAACCGAGAGAAGCCGCAATCCAGGCAGACCAGTAGCGTGGGGAATAACAAGACAGCAGGTTTATCCAAATTCTTGAGCCCTGGGAAATGGATGAGCATCTCGGCCGTCAATTCGGCCTGTTTGCCTGACTGGCATGAGAGGCATGTCATAAAGGACCCCCACGTTTTGATGAGCCCACGGTGCTGTTACATGAAAATTTTGGCTTATGCACCATAAGGACGGAAAAGGCGCCTGTCTGTTCAATATTGAACACACTTGTAAATCGCCCAAGGCTGCTATCATATTTATTATCATATGAGTACGCCGCCAATTTTCAGAGAAAACTCACATTGTTTGGCTCGCGTCAATTCACATCGAGGCATGGTTGAAATACCGTTCCCATTTGACGAAAACCCATGTCCCAGGTTTTTACGCTAGCGCCGCTCTGGAAGCCGAACCAATCGATACGGTAACTCGAATTATCGTGCCATGCCCGGGCTGTGAATCGATGCTGAACTTCCCACGGACCAGTTTCAGCCTTTCCCTCATGCTGGTGAGCCCTAGCCCGCGCCCCTTCATTGCCTCTTCGGGCTCAAAGCCAATACCCCAATCGCGCACTCGCAACTCGATTTCATTCGACGCTCCTCTAAGCCATACTTCGAAGTGCTGTGATCCGCTATGTTTGATTGCATTCTGCAGACCTTCCTGCAAGATCCGAAAGAGGCAAAGCGCGATCTCTTGCCGCAGCTCCTTCGGTACTCCTTCGGAGTGAAATTCAATCTGCACTCCATGCTGGTCGGATAGCTCTTTGCAGAAACCGGCCGCCGCCGCCGCAATCCCCAGGTACTCCAACTTTGAAGAGTGTAGCCGGTGCGATAGGGCTTGAATATCGCTGCCGAGACTCGATACATGTTCGAGTATTTCCTCAAGGCCCCGCATGACTGCCGGGGCCAAAGCCGGCAGATCTTGCTTCAAACGCTCCAGACTCACCGTCAGTAAGGCGATTCGCTGATTGAAGTCGTCGTGAAGCTCTCGCGCGATCCACGTACGTTCTTGCTCCTGGGCCTCGATGAGTTTGCGGCTCATGTCGGACAGAGCCTCTTGTGCCTTCTCTCGCTCTGTCACGTCCCGAATGATGACGGTAAACAGTTTATCGTTCCCGACTCGCAGCTGAGAAATCGAAGCTTCGATTGGAAATTCTTCACCATTTGCCCGGAGAGCCCACAATGGCCCTAGTGTGCCCGACGCCCCATTGGTCACTCCTGTCGTTCCGAAGCGGAGAATATGTTCTGTACGTGCAGTTTGGAAACGCTCCGGGATGAAGCGGTTGACCGAGCTTCCGATCGCGTCCGATGCCGGGCAACCGACCATTTTTTCCGCAGCGGCGTTAAACACGACGATTCGCTGTTCGTGATCTATGACAATGATGGCGTCCATCGCCGATGCAACGATGCCCTCCAAACGGTTCTGGCTCTCGATCAGCTTCTCCTGGATCTGTTTGCGTTCCGTTATGTCCACCTGCACTGTCATCGTGTGCAGGAGGTTCCCGTGCGTGTCTTTCACCGATCCAGCATTGACAAGCACCATTCGCTTCTGCCCTTGTTTGGTGACGACCTCTATCTCTTCATTATGAAGTGTGCCCATGTTCTTCCACTTTTCAGACAAGTCAATCAGTCTTGTCAGCCCCCCGGGAACATAGATAACCGACAATGGCTTGCCGATGAGTTCTTCTTTGGAGTAACCCAAAGCGCTGCAGGCTGCTGGGTTGATGTCCAGAATCTCGCCATCCGCGGAAGTCACGAAGCAATACTCAGGCAATGTGTCGAAAAACTGTTTGAATCGATTCTCTGCGGCCTGTTCAGCCTGTTCAGCCCGTTTAAGATCCGTAATGTCTACGGCCATACCTAGCATCCGTGTGGGGGCGCCGTTCCTCGCATATTCAAATATTCCTCTCGCCACAATCCAGCGGATTGTGCCGTCCGGCCAAAGGATGCGGTACTCGGCACTGTAGGGCTTACGTTCTTGCTTCGCCTTCGCCACCGCTTCCGAGACTTGCTTTCGATCCTCCGGATGAACGTAACGGTAGAAATCGCCAACTTTCCCAGTGAACGTGTCCGAAGAAATCCCAAACATGGTGCGCAGATCGCCAAACCAAGAATCTCGCCCGCTGGTAAGATCCCAGTCCCATCCGACCGATTTCCCCGATTCCATCGCCAGTCGAAGCTGATCGCTGTACCGGACTAGTTGTGCCTCTGTCTGCCTCCGTTTTGCTCGCTGCCACAGCAGCGCAATAATCACCAGGGTCTGTGCCAAGAGCACAAGAATCCCGGTGATGATTTTTCGCTGGTACGCTTCCCAAAAGGTTGTCTCGCGATTCAGGACGATGCTGCCAGGGGGTAGATTGCTTTCCTTAAGTCCCCAGCGCCGCAGAGCACGCCAATCAAACATATAGGCGTTTACACCTCTCACTCTGGGGATGTCCTGCGGCTTTTCCCCATTGAGGATCCTCAGCGCCATGCCTCCAGCAATCCCGCCTTGACCGCTGAGGCTAGACAGATAGCCTCCCACCTCTCCGTGATTTAGGAATACATCAAACAGGCCAAAGACCGGCGCATTCGCTGCATCGGCAACCATCAGGCCTACTTCGTTTGATTTGAACCGGGTTCCTGCCGCATCCTGCCCTACTGAATTGAGGAGGACGACCGTGTGATTTGGCAGTTGCCTTAGTCGTTCGAGCAGATCAGGCATGGCAAAATCCGTCACATACATAATATCGACCTGGTCTGTGACGGCCTTCAAGCTCTGCATGAACGAGGCCTGCCCCCGTTTGTCGAAGTCAGATACGCCCGATACCACTACCACGTGCTTTGTGCCGGGCTGGAGGCGCAACGCTATCTCCAATGTCTCGGCCGGGGCCATATCATTCTCGACGCCTGTAAAGTTGGAATCTAATGCGGGAGTCCCCGGTACATTTCCGTTGGGCAGACAGAAAATAATGGGAACGCCCAGAAAGGCTGTTTGGTGCACCTCCAGCATGAATTTGAGGGGGGATGGCCCGGCCGTGATGATCACATCCGGTCTGCGATTCTGATATTTGCGAATGTAGAAATCGCGAAACTCCTGCTGGGCCGCCGGATCGGGGAACAGTACTGTATCCATGTACTCGGAATAGAACTCAAGTTGGTAGGGTGAATTTTGCAGCGCGGCTTGGATCCCCTCATCTATGATTTTGGTCGCCGGATACGAAGAGCCCACCTCGTTCAGAATCAGAATCCGCCGGACTTCCTTCGGTGGTGACGCTGCAATTGAATGTGAGAGGGCGATGGCTGCAAGAGCCGCAAGCAGAACACAGAGGCAACGTACCCTCCCTCGGCTTTGTCGGCCAGACCCGGTCCGACTGAGGTATATGAGCCGCGAGACAACTCTGTATTTCGTATGTGCCGACACGCTAACCCCTAGACGTGGGACAAGATTGTCCCGATAGGGAAATAGCACCTAACTCTATCCAAATACTTATATCCGAATCACTGGTAAAACTGACAGGTATGACTTGGTGAAACTATGCGATAGTAGCTTCTCCAACTGGACTATACGCTGAATATCAGAGCGCATCTGCGTTACTTTGTTAGAGCCGAGGCCAACGTACAGCGATAGAATGGCAACTGATGGCAGAACTCTAAAGCTAGTCGCGCCCAATGGTTGCTTATGAGCAAGGGATTATATAAGCGTGGTCTAGTTTGCCATCCTTGGTTTCACCTTGTGTTGGTCCTGACTGTTGCGCTGCTGTCTTCTGAAACCACCTACAGCCAGACAGCCTCCACCGGAGCGCTGACGGGCGTTACTCTCGATCCCTCTGGCGCGATCCTTCCGCGCGTAAGCGTTCACCTCGCAAAGTCGGATGGGACGGAAATAATGTTTGCCGACTCGGACGAAAATGGGCTGTTCGGGTTTTTCTTACTGCCTCCTGGCACATATGAAGTGCGGGCAAGCAGGGTTGACTTCAATCCCTTGCGTCGGCCGGACATTCACGTCCATGTAACCGAGACGCTTCGGCTCCAACTTCATCTTGAATTGGCAACCCGCGTGGAGCAGACACAAGTGTTCTCCGAACCTCCGATGGTTCAACTCGACACTTCCACGCTCGGAAGAGTCGTTAACGAAGAAACAGTTAGCCGTTTGCCGTTAGTTACAAGAAACTTCACACAAATTGCCGGGCTTTCTCCCGGAGTGGCTGTCGGAGTCTACAACGCCGGAGAACTTGGGACTGGGGCAACGGCGCTTTCACAAATCGGAAAGTCCAATGATGGGATTTTTGTGCACGGAGCGCGATCCTACGACAATAACTGGCAATTAGACGGAATCAGCGTCAGTGACGTGCAAGGTTCTAGCTCGATAAGCGGGGGGATCCCGATTCCCAACCCCGATATGATCGAGGAGTTCAAGGTGCAAACGGGACTCTACGACGCAGCATTCGGGCGCGCTGCGGGGGCGAATGTCAGCGTCATCACGAAGACAGGAACCAACCAGTATCACGGAACGATTTTCGAGTTCCTGCGAAACGATGTTCTCAATGCGAACGACTTCTTCCTGAACCGAACCAGGCAGAGTAGGCCGGCCCTCAAGGAAAACCAGTTCGGATTCGCCCTCGGAGGACCAATCAAGAAGGACAAAGTGTCTTTCTTTGGATCGTATCAGGGGACGCGACAAGTTAACGGCACAGCCGCGGGTCAATCGCGGATTGCTTGCACCGCCAGCTTGAATGAGCCACCGCTCACAGATGACAGATCTCCCGCAGCGCTTGGGAAACTATTCGGCGGCTTGAAAGGTGCATTGGGGGGCGTCGCGATCAATTCTGATGGCTCGAACATCAACCCAGTGGCCTTGGCGCTCTTGAATTTCAAGTTGCCCGATGGCAGCTTCCTGATTCCTACGCCTCAAACGGTTGACCTCTCGAAGCCGCTTACCAGCAGTGGTTTTTCAGCCTTCTCACAACCTTGCACCTTTAACGAGGATCAGGGATTGGGAAATGTTGATTACGTTGCGTCTCAGAAGAGTCGATTTGGAGTTCGGTTCTTTATCGCAGACACGGAGCAGTTGGTAACTTTTCCGGGCGGTGCCCTGAATCCACTAGGTAACACGCACGGGTTCAACAGCCCGGGTGATTCCACGTTCATTGTTTTCTCTCTTGCTCACACGTATGTGTTCAGCAATGCCGTGCTCAATCAGGCCAGAATTGGATTCGTTCGCACGCGAACTGAATCAAAGGCGGAGACGCCGTTCAAATGGTCCGATGTCGGCGTCACTGAGAGCAACATGAACGAAAATAACGAACTACCCAGCTTAAGTATTGTTGGTTCCGTCAGTATGGCCAGCGTACTTCCTAGAACCTATACGCAAAACAGCTTCGTCTTCAACGATGTTTTTAGTTTTCTCAGTGGTGCCAATGCCATGAAATTCGGAGGGTCAGTTACCCGATTGGAAGATAACCTTGACTTCGCCGGGTTTGGTTCATTTGTGCAGTTTCTCAGTTGGCCGGACTTTCTACTCGGCCTCGACGGCGGAAGTAACGGCACTGGAACTTTTAGCAATATCTCTCAATCGGCTGATGCCTTTGGCCTGTTGAATCGTGAGTTTAGAGTGTGGGAAGGCTCGGGATTTGTGCAGGATGACTATCGGATTAGGCGCTCGTTGACCGTGAATCTCGGCGTGCGTTACGAACGATTGGGGCAATTCAGCGACAAGCTGGGCCGCAACTCAAGCTTCGATGTCAACAAGGCGAATGCAAATCCGCCGCCGAGTGGAAGTCTCGATGGCTACATCGTGCCCTCCAATTTTCCGGGCGCTCTCCCGACGGGTGTGACACGTGCAAACAATACATTTGGAAATTATGGCGAAGGACAAAACGCGATCGCTCCCCGGATTGGTTTTGCGTGGCAGATCCTGCCAACGACAAGCCGGCTGGTCCTGCGAGGAGGGTACGGCATGTACTACTCTCGGGCGACCGGCCAGGCCCCTACTGAATCCGTGCTTGCCGCGCCGTTTGCATTGACGCGAATCAGCATTGGACTGGCGAATGCAGCAGCTACATTTGAAGCACCATTTGCCCAGCCGTTTCCAACTCCGGCGTCCTTCCCGCTGTTTGTACCGTATTCTTCAAGTACAAAGTCCGCGGTCAATGCTCTAGCCCCCGATTTTCGGCCGGCAATAGTCCAACAGTTCTCGCTGAACGCGCAGGTAGAATTGCATAAGGATTGGTTGCTGGAGGCTGGATACGTGGGCACCCGTGGAACACATCTACAACGCTTCCGTTCCCTGAATCAAGCGCTAGATGCGTCTCCGGAGAATCCGGTCAATGGTATCGGCTCAAACACATTGGCCAATATTGGATTACGGGTTCCCATTCCTGGAATACGCCCCGACTCTCTCCGTGAGATCGAATCCGAGGGAAGCTCCTGGTATAACGGGCTAGAAATAAGCCTTGCAAAACGGCTAAGCCACGAACTTCAATTCCTTGCTTCCTACACTTTCTCTAAGACCTTGGATACGGATGGTTCTGACATTAACTCGACATCGTCAGGGAATGCACTGACGCTGGGAGACCAGAACTCTCCCAGTCAGCGATGGGGGCGTGCCAGCTTTGACCGCACTCATCGGTTCGTTTTCAGCGCGACGTGGGCGCTCCCAAGCCCGCCTCGCGGAGCGCCACGGGCCGTCCTGGGCGAATGGTCCATGGCCGCAATCGCGACTGTTCAGTCCGGTGGCGCCCTTACCATCGCGGCGACAAATTCCGCCAATGTCTTCGGAATCAGCCAAGATCGGGCCCAATTAAGCGGCGCTTGCTCGAAAAGCCAGTTGGTGAAACCGGGCGCGGTCCAGTCGAAACTCAGCGGTTATTTCAACGCGTCTTGTTTTAC
>Ga0210399_10001293_pt1 | contig 19554 bp, 13 predicted proteins | sample IncBWC14MmetaG_FD_150865 | JGI IMG/M metagenome (GOLD analysis project Ga0210399, IMG submission 150865) | Forest soil microbial communities from Barre Woods Harvard Forest LTER site, Petersham, Massachusetts, United States - Inc-BW-C-14-M | ecosystem: Environmental > Terrestrial > Soil >...
CCGGTATACAGGCCGGTGAGCCCGATCGTGCCGACCGAACCAATCCAGAAGCTGTCGATGACGTATCCGGACACGGTTATTTTCATCTCGGGGAGCAACGACGAAAACACAACCCCTCCCGCAAACACACCCACCGCGATCTTCGAGACCACGAAGGTGACGAGCGAAACCACCGACAACACATAGCGGGAGCGCACCGAGAACCGTCGCTCGAGGAATTCCGGCATGGTGTACACGAGCGAGCGCGCATAAAACGGCACGAACACCCAGGCCAGCACCAACAGGCACCAGGCGTGCAGCTCATAGTGCGCAAGTGCGACACCATCTTGTGCACCGGAGCCGGCCAGTCCCACAATGTGCTCGGAGCCGATATTCGAGGCGAAAATCGAAGCGCCGATGATCCACCAGGGCAGATTGCGTCCGGCGAGGAAGTAGTCTGCGGCAGTGTCCTGGCGTTTGCGTACCACCCACGCGGCGACACCCAAGAGGATGGAGAAATACAGGGCGATCGCCAGCCAATCGTAGCCGCCGAATGTGTGCGCGCTCATAAGAAGAACTTTATAACTTTAAAAATGCCGGGATGCTGCGCCCAGGCCGTTGAGCGCAAGAGTTCGATCAACACATCTCCGCATTTTTTCTCCCCGGAAGTTGTCGAGCGAATCGAGACTGCATTGTGACAACGCTGACATAATAGCTCATCGCGGAGGATCGGCGCTCGGTCGTGCATTCCCGTGGACCCCCCCAACTTCATCTTATAGCAATTTATCCTGGCTTCTTTCTCCTGGAAACATCGGGCGTCCCATCGGAGCAGATCGCGATTATACTGCGGCGCACCATATCTGTCAGCGCTGACACAAGGCGCTGCCATTAAACACAACGAAAATATTTAATCGTTGACGCCGAGCGCCGGCGGAGTTAGCCTGCCGCCTGCGTCGACCTTGGCATGAAAATCGGTCGATGGGGGATAGAGAGCGCAAAATAGTGCTCGGCAGCGGGAAAATGAGGCACCCGCCGGGTCATCGGATTCGATGCGCCAGTAAAACAACGTCACTTCTGGGAGTCCCATTACCATGTCGCATCGAAGGGAAAAGCGCGCACGCCAGGCTGCTCGTTTGGCAATAATGACAGCGGTGTCACTTCCAACGTCACTCGCCGGCCACCATGCGTTTGCTGACGATCAGTCACAGTCGACCAGTCAGCCCGCGATTAAGGATAAAGACAGCGAGCTGGCGGAAATCGTCGTCACCGGCTACCGCGCATCGCTGCAAACCGCTCTCGATACCAAACGTCTTTCTAATTTGCCGATCGAGTCGGTGGCTCCAGAAGATATTGGCAAGATGCCCGACCTAAACGTGGCCGAGGCACTGCAGCGTCTGCCCGGCATCCAGATCGACCGGTCGGGCGCCAACGGCCAGGGCAACGCAGTGTTGATCGACGGCATCCGTCAGAATCTCACCACCCTGAACGGCGATTTGTTTCTCACGGGCAAGGAATTCTACGTCTCCGGAGAAGCGTCAGGCGGGGGGGCCGGCGGCAATCGCCAATACGCGTCCCTCGAAAGCATTCCAGCCGATCTAGTGAGCGGCATCGACGTCATCAAGAACCCGAATGCGACCATCACCGAGGGCGGCCTGGGCGGCACCATCAATTTGAAGACAGCTAATCCGCTCAATTCGGCCGACGGATTGACGCTGGGCGGATTGTTCCGCGAATCGTGGGCGGAAGGGGCCAATAAGAAAAATCCCGATGCCACCTTGGTGACATCATACAAACTCAATGACCGGGTCGCGGTAAGCGCGAGCTTCACTTTGGCCACCAACCAGACCCATACGGACGAGTACCAGGCGGCCAATCGCAATCAGTGGCTGATCAACAATGCCGCGACCGGCCCCTACGTGGGCGCGCTCACGCCCGCCGGCATCACTAAATTGCCGCAGTATTACATCGAGCCGCAACTCGCGTATTTCTCCGACATCTACGACGAAACGAAAAATCAGGGCGCAACGTTCGACATCGCCATTAAGGTGACCGAAGCGATATCGACAAATTTCCTGTACTTCTACGCCCGGCAGGATGAAACGGACTACACGTACTCCGACAAGGCGTGGTTCAACGGTCAGGGCGCCGCTCCAGGAACGCCGACCTCGCCTGGGACCCTAATGCCGGGCGTCGACCCAACGCAGCCGTATTCAATCGATGGCAACGGAGTCGTCGGAAACGCAGTGTTCAATGCGAACGGCGCCGAGACCGCCTCGCTGTTTCAACAGAACATCTCAGAAGGCAACAACTTCCAGTGGCACACGACGTTCGACAACGGTGGCCCGCTGCGCGGGCTGTTCGATGCATCGTTCGCGCATGCCTTCTCGAATCTGCAGGCCGATCAGGCAGACGTAGAACATGGCCTGTACAACGCCTTCAACGGCGGTGCTACCTCGCCCGCGGCGCCCGGTTGCAACAATGGCGGCTCGTTCTGCACGAACGCGACAGGCAGTCATGGATACGAGTTCAACTATTCGAACGGGGGCACCAGCGGTCTGCCCTCGGTCAGCTATCTTGCGCCATTCGCCGATGTTCTGAACAACCCGGCGTACACGACATTCAAATCGAACTGGGCGTGGGCCAATCGAACTGACGCTCGCGCGTGGGCGGTCAAGGGCGAAGTCGCGTGGGACCCGCCCTTCATCACCGACATCAAGGCGCACATCACGGCCGGCCTTCGCTACTCGGGCCGCGACCTGGATCAGACCTTCGGCCGCTACTTAATCAATGGCTCGGACCCCTATGGCATCGGCGGCGTGGGCGCCGGCACCGCGGCCGGCAATTGCTGCCTCAGCCCGGTCGGCGGACCGTGGATCTATTACTCGGATCCGGGTTACGCGACCATTCCCTATTCGACGGCGGCTTCGAACCCATCGTTGGCACAGACGGTCAGCAATTTCGCCGTGGGCAACATCACCGTTAAGAATCCTTCGACCGGCGGCATGAACAACCCCTCCACGTACCTGCAGAAAGTGTGGTCGGGCGCCGGGATCGTGAACAACACCGAGCAGTTCTTCGTCGACGGATTGAGCTCATTCTCGGTCACCGAAAGAACCACCGCGCCTTACCTAATGGTGGACCTCGGCAGTCCAAGCAGCCGTTTTCACGTCGATTTCGGCGTTCGGTTGGTGAACACGGATTTGACGATTAATAATGGTCAGGCGGCGTTGCAGCCGACCTTCTACGGCACCGCATCGTGGAACGGCGTGGATTCAAACGTCGTGCCGGTTGAAGTCAAACGAAACTACACCGACGTACTGCCCTCGTTCAACTTCGTGCTGGACGTCACCGACTCTCAGAAAGTGCGGTTCGGCGCGGCCCGAGTGGTCGCCCCGCAGGACCTTTATTCGCTCGGCTTGGGCAACTCTTACAACTTCACGCGCGGCGCGGATGACCCCGTCACCGGCAATGCGCGCTTTCAGTTCGCCGGCGGAACCGCGGGCAACGCCCACCTCGATCCTTATCGCGCCTCGCAATTCTTGATGTCTTACGAGAACTACTTCCAGCCGGGTGCCGTGGCGACCGTTGCGGGGTTCTACAAGCAGGTCGACAACTTCGTCGAGACGGAAAACATCCCGACCAAGGTGAACGACAGCTTTGGCGGCACCACCTCCAACGTGTCACAACCGGTGAATGCCGGCAACGGCCGAATCTACGGTATGGAGTTCGGCACACAGTACAACTTCGGACAGCTCGTGCACTGGTTGACCGGCGCGGGTATCGCGGCCAACTATACATACACTCAGTCCCAGTCTCAGCAGCCGACGAGCTTCACGACCCGCGGACCGATCCCCGGCGTTTCGTTGAACGCGGTCACGGGCACCGCGTACTACGAAAGGTATGGGTTCTCGGCGCGTTTGTCCTATTCGTGGCGCAGCCAGTATCTGAACGATTCCGCCGTGGGGTCGACCTTTGCATTCGCCGACCAGTACGGGCAGAGCAAAATATATGAAATCTTCGGCGCCGCCTACGGACAGCTCGATGGACAGATCAGCTACGACATCAACAAGCACGTGGGCGTCATCTTCTCGGTACAGAACATCACCAATGAGGCTCAGCACACGTACCTGCAGTGGTCCAATCAGCCTTTCACTTATGATAGCTGGGGTACCCGCTACCTTCTCGGGGTGAAGGGAAGGCTCTGAGCCCTCGCGCCCGCCGCACGTGAGAGCGTGCGGCGGCACGCCGCAGGCGTACGGGCCGGTTGCTCGGCCGGCGTTCACTGCGCGAACCGCGGTAGCCTCAATCCTGTCCGAGGTATCTGGTCATGTCGGATAAACCCAAGATCTCACGTATCGCCATTGTCGGCGGCGGTACGGCTGGCTGGATGGCGGCGAGCATTTTGGCGCGGGCGCTGCCCGGCACCGGCACCATGATCACTGTGATCGAGTCACCGGACATCGGCACTGTCGGTGTCGGCGAGGCGACTATTCCGCCCATCGTGGACTTACTGCGCTTTCTCAATATTAATGAAGCCGACTTCGTCCGGCATACGCGATCGACCTACAAACTAGGGATCAAATTTACCGATTGGTCGCGCATTGGCCAAACCTATTGGCATCCGTTCGGCACCTTCGGCGGCACGATCAATCTGCGGCCGTTTTTCCATGCGTGGCACAAGGCGCAGGCCGAGGGTCTCGCACCCCGCTTCAATGACTTCAGTTTGTGCGCTGCATTGGGCGATGCGCGCAAATTCCGCTTTCCGGATCCAAGCACCCAGGGACCAGTCTCCGGGCTGCGCTACGCCCTGCACTTCGATGCCGGGCTGGTCGCGAAATACCTGCGTACCTATTCCGAACGCCTCGGCGTCGCGCGCTTGGAGCAAACGGTCGAGAACGCCACCCTGCGTGCGGATGGGTTCCTCGAGGAACTGGTTTTCAAAGATGGCTCGCGCCTGCAGGCGGATTTATTTATCGATTGCAGCGGCTTTCGCGGCGTGCTGATCGAACAGATTCTCAAGACCGGCTACATCGACTGGAGCGATGTCTTGCCGTGCGACCGCGCGGTGGCGATGCCGACCGAATCAACCACCGCCCGGCCGCCCTACACCCAGGCCTATGCACGCGGCGCCGGCTGGCGCTGGCGCATCCCGCTGCAACACCGCGCCGGCAACGGATATGTCTACTGCAGCAGGTATATCGAGGACCAGGCGGCGCTCGATGATCTTACGATCGAGGTCGGAGAGAAGCCCTTGGCTGAACCGCGCTTTCTGCGATTTGTGACCGGGCGGCGCAAACTGTTTTGGAACCGCAACTGCGTTGCGCTGGGGTTGGCTTCGGGTTTTTTGGAGCCGCTCGAATCCACCAGCATTCACCTGGTGATGAGCGGTGTGTACAAGCTGCTCGAGCATTTCCCCAACTCTGGATTCGCCCAGTCCAATATCGATTCCTACAATTCCGAAACGATCCAAGAGATGGAACGGATCCGGGATTTCATCGTGCTGCATTACTGCATGACGGAGCGCACCGACACCCCGCTCTGGACTTATTGCCGGTCGATGAAACTGCCGGATAGTTTGACGCAGCGGATCGAATTGTACCGGCGCACCGGCCGAGTACGCGTCAAAGCTGGCGAGTTGTTTACAGATCTTAGCTGGTTCTACATCTTCGATGGGCTGGGCGTTCGCCCGGAAACCTACGATCCGTTGCTGGACGTGGTCGCGCTGCCGCAGCTGCGAGACATTCTCTCCGCCTACGCGCAAGCCACTGATGCGGCCGCGCGTGCGGCACCTTCGCACGACAGTTACTTTGCCGATGGGCTCGCGTGAAGATGACGCCATCCAAGCCCTTGCTCGGCAGCGTCGAGCTTGGCGGAACCAAGTGCGTGTGCCTGATCGGCACGGGGCCCGACGATATCCGAGTTCGAGGCTCGGTGCCGACGGGCAATGATCCTCTGGCGACCATGATCCGCATCGAAGAAATCCTGCGTGACGGAATGGCGGTGCACGGGCCGATTCGTGCGCTCGGCATCGCCTCGTTCGGCCCCCTCGATCTGTCGCGCCAGTCACCGACGTATGGTTGCATTACATCTACCGGGAAACCCGGGTGGCGCGATACGCCAGTGGCCGCGCCATTGGCGCATGCATTTGAGGTGCCCGTCGGATTCGATACCGATGTGAATGGCGCCGCGCTGGCGGAGGGGCGGTGGGGTGCCGCCAAGGGCTTCGCCGATTTTGCCTATGTCACGGTGGGCACCGGTGTAGGCGTCGGGTTGATGGTAAACGGGTGCCTCGCACACGGCTTTGGCCATCCCGAACTAGGACACATGCGGATTGCCCGAAGAAGGGGCGACAACTGGAAAGGCACCTGTGCGTTTCACGGCGATTGCGTGGAAGGCCTTGCCTCGGGAGTTGCGATCGCGGCTCGCGCCGGGGTGCCGGCCGATCAACTTCCTGCCGACAGCCCGATCTGGGCGCCGGTGGTCCACGCGCTGGCGCAACTTCTGCATACCTTGGTGCTGGCGACCGCGCCGAGGCGCATCCTGATCGGCGGCGGAGTAGTCCACGAGCGGCCGCAGCTGCTCGATCAATTGCGCGGTCAGCTCATCGCAAGTCTCCACGGCTGTCTTGATCTCGACGAACTGACGGGCGACATCGATCGCTACGTCTTGTCGCCGGGTCTGGGGCCGCTGGCAGGGCCATTGGGCGCGCTGGCTCTCGCCGCGGATGCGTTGTAGCGTGTCGACGCGGAAAAAAATAATTCACGAAGGCGCGCCGGATGCGAATCCGACGGCGCTGTATCTCTCCGGAACAAATCTGGCGCGCGCGGGGGATCACAATCAGCGGGTCACGCTGCACGCCGTGCGCCTCAACGGGCCAGTCACGCGCACCGATCTCACGCGGAAAACGGGGCTGACCCCTGCCGCAATCGCCAATATCACCAATCGGCTGCTGAAGCATCAACTCATTCTAAACGCCGGCCGCTTGCGCGGCGCGCGCGGTCAGCCAGCGTCAAAATTCGTGATCAATCCTGACAGCCGATTTTCGATCGGTCTCAATGTCGATCGCGACCATGTAACGCTGGTGGTGCTGGATTTCGTGGGCAAGGTTCGGGCGCGCGCCTCGCGTGAAATTCATTTTGCCAATCCCGCAGCTGTGCGCACTTTTTTTCAGCGCTCGATTGGACAGCTGCTCGCCAAGGCCGGGATTGCACGCGAGCGCCTGGTGGGGGTCGGGGTGGCATTTCCAGACGACATCACGCGGGCTCACTTGCCGGACCAACCGGCCGACTACGCTGCCTGGGCGTCGGTCCGCATCGACGATCTGATTCGCGATGTTCTGGGGATTCCCGTATTCATCGAGAACGATGCGGCGGCCGCGGCGATCGGTGAGATGCAATTCGGCTCCGGGCAGCGCTACCGAAGCTTTTTCTACCTGCTGCTGACCGCAGCGCTCGGCGGCGGCGTGGTCGCCGATGGCAATTATGTACACGGTGCCCAAGGACGCAGCGGCGAAATCGGCTGGCTGCGCGCCCGCAACGGCGCCGGCGAGGAGAATCAACTGCAGAACATCGTCTCGCTGTCCAGTTTGTACAGCCGTCTCGCCGAGCGAGGAGTTCATGTCGCAACGCCGCGTGGCCTCACCCGGCTCAACGCCCCGGCGCGCCTGATCGTGGCGCGCTGGATTCACGAATCAACCGAAGCACTGGTGGACGCTTTTCTCGCCATCAACTGCCTCATTAATCCCGAAGCCATACTGATCGGTGGCCGCCTTCCGGCACCCCTTGTCGACCAATTGGCCAAATCGCTAAATGACAGAATGGCAGTTCACAAGGCGCAATTTCCAGCCATCGCACCGGTTGCGCGGGCACTGACTTCCGATGACGCGCCTGCCGTGGGCGCCGCGATCCTGCCGTTCAGCTATCGGCTGTTGCCGACACGGTTCGCGCTGCTCAAGACTTCGTGAGCTTTAGCGCCATGGCTCAACGCCGCCCGTCTCAAGGAACCAAAGTGGAAGCTGGCGGTGAATCAATGCAGCACTTGGGGCCGGCGCAGCCTGGCGTCATCCCTACCTATCGCGGTTCATTTGCCGTGATGACGGTGCTGTTTTTCATGTGGGGATTCATGACCGTCTTCAACGACATCTTGATTCCCCGCTTCAAGGAAGCGTTTACCCTGGATTATTTTCAGGCGATGCTCGTGCAGTTCGCCTTCTTTGGCGCCTACTTCATCGGCGCACTGTTGTATTTTCTGATTTCGGCGATGGCGGGCGACCCCATCGCCCGCATTGGCTACAAAAACGGGTTGGTCATTGGACTTCTCATATCTGCCGCCGGCAGCGCGCTTTTTTGGCCGGCGGCGACCGTGCTTTCATATCCCTTGTTTCTGATCGCACTGTTCGTGGTCGGGCTCGGTTTTGCCGTGCTGCAAATCGCCGCCAATCCTTACGTGACGATACTGGGGCCGGAACGAACTGCGTCGAGCCGGTTGAATTTCGCGCAAGCTTTCAATTCAGTGGGAACGACCATCGGTCCGCTGATCGGCGGATATCTGATTTTCCAATACTTCGCCAGCACCGGTGCGCATGGGGCGGCATCCGTCAAGGTTCCGTACATTGCATTCTGTGTGGTATTCCTGGTTCTCACCGCTATTTTCTTCTTGATCCGCCTGCCGCACGTGGGCGAAGGGGAAATCAGGCGCGGCGCAGGAGCGCTGAAACATCCTCACGTCGTGCTCGGCGTTGTGGCGATCTTCATGTATGTCGGCGGCGAGGTCTCGATCGGCAGCTCAATGATCAATTTTCTTGGTCAGGTATCTGTCGCCGGACTTGACCCGGTCGAGGCCAGTAAGTACGTCTCGCTCTTTTGGGGCGGCATGCTCATCGGCCGATTCATGGGCGCGGTGGAATTGAGCGAGATGAGGAAAGCGAACAAGCAGATTCTGCTATTGGCCATCCCCGTTGTCGCGTGCGGCGTTCTTGGCGCCTTGCGCGGTTGGATTATCGTAAGGAATTATCTGCCTCTGCTGATCCTATGCTGGGTGCTGTTTCAGTTCGGAAAAGCACTTGCTGGACGCACGCTGCTGATTTTCTCCGCGGCCATAGCCGTATTGCTCCTGATGGCGATCATTTTTGGCGGCAGACTTGCGATGTGGTGTGTGGTCGGCGTGGGTCTGTTCACATCAATCGGCTGGCCGAACATTTTTTCGCTGGCACTTGATGGCACCGGCATATACAAGAGCCAGGTGTCATCCCTGCTCGTCATGGCCATTCTCGGCGGCGCGCTGCTGCCGCCGCTGCAAGGACATGTTGCCGACATCGCGGGACTGCAAATTTCATACATCATTCCGTTGTTCGCATACGCCTATGTCGGATTTTACGGCTGGATCGGCTACAGGATCGGGAGGCGTGGGCCGCGCGCTCTCGCCTAGCCATCGCCCCAGTGCAGCCCGCGCTAGGCGCCCGCGGCTACCCGCCCGGATCCAATTCCCTGAGCTTGAGCAGCGGGCTTATGAATTTCTCATAGTTGCGCCAGCGGTCAACGGACGATGCGCTGATTTTCTGCCGCACCTGCCACTTGCTCGCCGTGATCACAGTGCGGTTAGTGAGGTGAAAATCGACGCAGCGAGCATCGTATGGCAGACCGATGAACGCCAACATTTTCCGAGTCCACGCGTCCTGATTCTCAACCAGGTCCTCATAAGTTACGTCCAGAATCGAGTCCGCGCGCAGGATCGTTCGCCAGTGGGTTACCAGTCGCAAATACTGGGTGTAATAATGCGCGAGATCCTCCAGATCATTCGCGTAGGAAACTCCGGTCTCAAAGCGCTGAAAGTAGATCGATAGACACGTATCGATCGGATTGCGCCGCATATGAATGATGCGCGCGCCGGGAAGCGCCGCGTGAATCAATCCCAACGCCCAGAAATTGGCGGGCATCTTATCAAGCACGTGCCGGGCGTCGGCCGATAAGTCCTGCAGCAGCCGAAGGTAATCAGCGGCCAACCTGCGTAGCAGAGCTGCGCTCGTTCCGGAGCCGTCCGCAGACGGCTTATATGCCGCAAACGCGTTGGTCCAGTACGGCAGTTCGCCGGCCCCGTACACCGCAGGATGCGAGGCCAGAATTTGTTCGGCAAGCGTCGTACCCGATCGCAGCATCCCGATGATGAACACCGGACGTTCCGGCTTCATGGTAAACGTCCCCGCCTCGCTCAGCCAACTCCGATCATACAACCGGGTGATTTGATCGACGGCCTGCTCCACAGCCCGCCGGTCATGCGTGGCTCCGTATTGCTTTGCAAGTTCGTTGGCGCGTCGGAAACTGCTGAATGCCTGGTCAAAATCCTGCACATCGTCGAAATATTTCCCGATCGCGTAGCGCAAATACGCTTCTCTTCGTGGCGACAGTTGCTGGCTGGCAATCTTTTGTGCGACTGTCAACCAAGCCGCATCGTCGACGGACATTTTGCGAAGGCTGGAGATCCCGGCCCACCCCTCCGGCGATTCCGGCTCAATCGAAATTATCCGCTTGAATATCTCTTCCGCCTCTGCAAATAATCCCCGGTCCGCGTGAGTTTCCGCGAGCGCCGCAACCGCCGCGGTTAATTTGGGATTTATTTCAAGTGCTCTGCGGCAGCTCGCTTCTGCCTCGACAGTGCGGCCGAGAAGCCTTAACGCAATGCCAAGGTTGCTGTGCGCTTCGGCGAAATCGGGTTTCAACACCAGAGCCCGCCGATAGCTTGCAATCGCCTCAGCAAGTTGCCCGAAGCCGCGCAACAAACTGCCCATATTGTTGTGCGCCTCGGCGAAATTCGGCTTGAGCGTAAGAGCCCGGCGGTAGCTGGCAAGCGCCTCATTGAGCTGGCCGAGATCAACCAAGACGTTTCCCAGGTTGCTATGCGCCTCGGCGAAATCCGGCTGAATTTCCAGGGCGCGACGATAACTCGCCGCGGCTTCGGCAGGGCGATACAGGAGCCGCAATGCGTTGCCCAAATGATTGTGCGCTTCGAAAAGTTGGGGGTTTATTTCGAGTGCGCGCCGATAGCTTGCCGCTGCTGCTTCAAATTGCCCGAGTTCCGAGAACGCGTTGCCCAAGTTACTGTGTGCGTCGGAAAAATCGGGCTTGAACGACAGCGCTCGCCCATAGCTCGCTACGGCCTGATCCCATTGCCCGAGGCGTGCCAGCGCATTGCCCAGATTGTTGTGTGCGCCAGCATCGGTCGGCAGGAGTTTCGCGGCCATTGCCGAGGCGTGCACGGAGTTTTTGCCCTGTCTCGCAAGTGCCACGCCCAACATCTGCCAGGCTGCGCCGGAATCCGGATGTCGCTCGAGCAGTTCGCACAGTGTGCTTTCCAGTTCGACGTAGCGCCCGGCGTGGAGCATTGCAAGGAGATCGTTTTGCACAGCCGGGCCGTAGCTAGCGGAAAATGATAACCACGGCCGCCGTCAATGCGAGCAGCGCTGCCGCATGAAATCGGTAGTCCTGCCAGAGCGGCACGCCTCGCAACCGCTGCTGTTCAGCGCGGCTATAGCTCAATCGCCACATGGTGGCTGCCCCTGCCGCTGACAGTGGCGCCGGCTTGTTGAGGCTTACCGCCAGCAAGATGGCGGCATCGACGAGCGTAAGGATCGGTGCAGCGTAGAGAAAGTGAAAATGTGTCCAATGGAGCACAACGTTCATCAAGAACAGCGCAAAGCCGCACAGCGAGCCCAACAGCATGGTCGCGGCGGCACCGTCCGCGGTCGCGCCGCGCCAAAACATTCCCACCCCGAACAATGCGACGACAGGCGGCACCGCATAGGCCAAAACCGCCTGCAAGTATTGCCACAGTGACGGGAACAAGTTCAGCTGCGGCGCCCAAGCGACGGCAATGACCAAAAGCGCCGCTGTGCTCCAACGGCCCACCCAAACCACATTGCCATCGGACATGCCGGGCCTGAATTGTTTCACGACATCCATTGTGATCAGCGTCGAAGCCGAATTGAGCATTGATGCGATCGACACCATGGTGGCGGCGATGAATCCCGCGACCACGAGTCCCACGAGCCCGCTCGGCAACAACTTTAAAATCAATGTGGGGTACACGGTGTCAGCCCGCGGCAGCTTGGGAAACAGCAGCAATGCACAGGTACCAGGCAAAACGATCAAGAACAGCACCGGAAGTTTCAAAAGACCGGCGAACAATGCACCCCAGCGCGCATGGTCGATGTTTTTTGCGGACAACATCCGTTGCACGATCGATTGGTTAGTACACCAGTAATAGAACCCCAACAGCGGAATACCCAGCAGCAAGCCGGGCCAGGGAACGCCGGGGTCGCCTATCGGCCGAATCAGCGAAATCGCCTCAGGATTCACGCCGCTCATGACCGCGTTCCATCCGCCGGCGCGGTAAAATGCGGCGATGGAGATCATCAATGCGCCCGCCAACAGCACCACCGCCTGCACCGCTTCGGTATAGATCACCGCGCGCAGTCCGCCGAGAGTCGTATACAGTCCGGCGGCTCCCGCCAAGACCGTGACAATCAGCCACAACGGCCAGGTCGGGAATAGCAATTGGCACACCAGCGAGCCGCTGTACAGAATGCCGGCGGAATCGACGAAGATATTCAAGAATAAAGTCAGCAGGGCGAAATGCAAGCGGACGCGTGCGTCGTACCGATGCTCAAGGAACTCAGGCATCGTATAGGTCTGGCTGCGGATCACGAAGGGGAGAAGAAAAAGACAGAAAAAAACCAGAATGACAACTGCCGACCATTCATAGTTGTAGACGGAAATTCCTACGGCATAAGCGCCGCCCGCGAGCCCAACCAGCGCCGTCGACGACATGTTCGACGCCAGCAACGCCAGTCCGATGACTGGCCAGTACGTGGCCCGCGAGGCAAGAAAATAGTCCGCTGGTCCAAAATGACGGCGCGACATCAACAGCCCCAGCAAGATCAATCCGCCGGAATAGATGCCGATCACCACCCAATCGAGCACGCCCAATAGGCCGCCGGGCGCGCTAGCTTGCAACATATCTGCCCGTTCGGTGGATGTTCATTCGATCAAGATCCTCATGAATTGACAGCGCTGACATTTCTGTATCGATCCGTGCTAAAGTCCCTGCCGGCCGAGCCGAGACCGCGCCAGTTTTAGGGTCGTCAGAATTGCAAAAACTATAACTATTATAGGTAGTTACAAGAATCATATGTTGAGGCATTCGACTTCCGTGGCGCTCCGCGCCTCCGCCTTATTGGCGGCTGGACTCGGTGTGGCATCTGCAACGTCTCCCCCCGTCAATTCCGTCCCCCCACAGCGGCATCCCGACCTCTGGCCCGTAGGTTCGCACAGCTTTGGCCGTTCTGGTATCGACGCCATGGTTGGTGAGCTTCTCGGCCAAATGAGTCTCGAGGAGAAGATCGGCCAAATGATCCAGGCTGACATTGCGTCCATTACGCCGGCCGAACTTCGCACCTACAAGCTGGGTTCGATTCTTGCCGGCGGCAGCGCAGCGCCCGGAAATGATGTGCGCTCGACGCCGCAAGCTTGGTTGCACATGACCGATGAGTATCACCGCGCGGCCCTGGCAGCGCCTACTCACGGGCACGCGGCGATACCGATATTATTCGGCATCGATGCCGTGCATGGGCACGCGAAAGTGGTCGGCGCCACCACTTTTCCGCACAATGTCGGGTTGGGCGCCGCGCACGATCCGGACCTAATCTATCGAATTGGACAAGCGACCGCGCAAGAAGTCTCCCTTACGGGAATCGATTGGACCTTTGCGCCGACCGTCGCGGTGGTGCGCGATGTGCGCTGGGGGCGATCCTACGAAAGCTATTCCGAATCGCCTGAGCTGGTGGCGCAATACGCGCGAGCGATGGTGACGGGGCTGCAAGGCGAGATGGATACCCCGCAATTCATGACGTCTGGACACACCCTGTCCTCGGTCAAACACTTCATTGGCGACGGCGGAACTGTCGGTGGCCGCGATCAGGGAAACACCGCAATTTCAGAAGTTGAGCTGCGGGACGTGCACGCCGCTGGATATACCGCCGCGATCAAAGCCGGCGCAATGATTGTCATGGCCTCTTTCAACAGTTGGAATGGCCTCAAGCTGCATGGCAATCATTATTTGTTGACCGACATTTTGAAGGGGCGCCTGGCATTCGACGGCTTTGTGGTCGGCGACTGGAACGCCCAAGAGCAACTGCCCGGATGCACCAAGTCCGACTGCGCCGCCGCGATACTTGCCGGCATCGATATGTTGATGGCGCCGGACGGCTGGAAGGAGCTGTATCAAAACACTTTGGCCGAGGCCCGATCGGGCGAAATTCCGGCGGCGCGCATCGACGATGCGGTGCGCCGCATTCTTCGCGTGAAGGCGATCGCCGGCGTGTTCAATAAGGCCACCCCGCCCACCGACAGCCAAGCGGGGCACTTTGAGCAGCTCGGAAGTCCGGCGCATCGCGCGCTTGCGCGCGAAGCCGTGCGCAAGTCGCTGGTCCTGCTGAAAAACTCGCACGGCATTCTACCCATCGATCCACATGCCACGATTTTGGTGGCGGGCGATGCGGCGGACGACATCGGAGCCCAAAGCGGCGGCTGGACCATCGACTGGCAGGGAGATCACAACACCAATGCGGATTTTACCGGGGCGACATCCATTTATAGCGGGATTCAAGCGGCGCTGGCCGCGTCCGGCGGTAAGGCGATCCTGAGCCGTAACGGCAGCTACAGCAAAAAGCCGGACGTAGCCATTGTGGTATTTGGCGAAGCTCCTTACGCGGAATTCGAGGGGGACCGCGAATCGTTGGAATTCTCCCCCCGGGACAAGCACGAGCTGCAATTGTTGCGCCGGCTGCACCGCCGGGGAATCCCCACCGTCGCCGTGTTTTTGTCCGGGCGTCCGCTATGGGTAAATCCTGAGATCAATGCCTGCGACGCCTTCGTGGCGGCTTGGCTTCCGGGCAGCGAAGGCGAAGGAGTCGCCGACGTATTGCTGCGCGGCGCGCACGGCGCCATCGGCTATGATTTTATGGGCCGGTTGAGCTTCTCCTGGCCGCGGACCGCGATGCCGGTGCGCTTCGATGGTGCCGGAAACGTCTCCGGCGCGCTGTTCGCAAGGGGTGCGGGTCTCGACTATCAGAGCGTCTCCAGTGTCGCGCAGCTTTCCGAAGATCCACAAATTCCGCTTCATTGGCGCGCACCCGCGGGAAGCCTATTTCATTCCGGACATGTCACCGCGCCGTGGTCCTTATTCGTGGCGGACTCCGGCGCCGAAGTTCACGTGACCAACATACGACAACAAAGCCCGCACGATGCGGTCGCCGTCGAGATTGAGCCGGTCGGCGTCGCTGCTTCGTGGAGCGGCAACCGGCCGGGCTCCCTGGTCATTTCCGGACGGGCGTCAGATCTTGATTTGCAGGCGAGTCAGGGAGGCACCATCGACCTGCGATATCGCATCGATCGCTTTCCCGAAAACATTGTCGAAATAGCCATGCACTGTGCACAGACGCATTGCGGAGCCGCTGCAGAGGCATCATTAGACGTCACCACCGCCTTTAAGTCCTCCCCCATCGGCAAATGGCAGAATTTGCGAGTGCCTTTGTCGTGTTGGACCTCTGCCGGCGCTCACTTACAGAATGTCGACGTGCCATTCTCGGTGACGACTGCCGGTCGATTTGCAGTCACCTTTGCGGAAGTCCGTATTAGCCGCAGGGCTGATCGGGAGGCAATTAAGTGTCCATGAGACCTAGGGATCTAAAGTAGCTTAGGATTAGCCATGGCTCACATTCCCCCCTCGGTGACAATTCAAGAGGTAGCCGATCTAGCGCAGGTATCGCCAAAGACAGTGTCTCGCGTCATCAACAATGAACCGCGAGTGCGCAGCGATACGCGCAATCGCATCCTCGAGGCCATCGAGCAGCTCAACTACCGGCCCAATCTCAATGCGCGAGGTTTGGCGAGCAATCGAAGCTTTCTAATCGGATTGTTCTGCGACCGCCCGGGGGACTACTTAAGCGAATTCCAAGCCGGAGCGGTCGAGCGGTGTCGCGAGTCGAGCCTGCACTTGATGGTTGAGCCCTGGGATATACAGAGCCCGAATGTAGAAAAGCAGATGGATACTCTGCTCGGGCAACTGCGCCTGGAAGGAGTCATTTTGCTGCCGCCGCTCTGTGACCATCCAATTGTCTTGACCAAACTGCAGGAGGCGGCGATTCCAATCGTGCGAATTGCGCCAAAACAAAACTTGAGCGCAACACCCTCGATCGGCATCGATGACTATGCAGCCGCCCGGCAGATCACATCGCACCTGCTGAACCTCGGTCATCGGCGCATAGGCTTCATGTTGGGCCGGCCGGAGCATGGCGCAACGGAGCAGCGCTACCTCGGCTTTATCGACGAAATGCGCGCGCATAAGGTCGCGGTCGATTTCGACCTTGTCCAGACTGGCAATTTCCAATTCGAGGACGGCTTGGTGTGCGCCGAGCGGATGTTGCGTTCGGCAATTCCACCCACAGCCATCTTCGCCAGCAACGACGACATGGCAGCGGCCGTGGTTTCGATGGCGCGAAAGTTCGGACTCACGCTGCCGGGACAGTTGTCAGTAACGGGGTTTGATGATGCCCCGGTTGCCACGATGATATGGCCCGAGCTTACGACGGTTCGTCAACCGGTAGCCGCGATGGCGCGGATCGCCGCGGATTTGATTATCCGGTTCGAACCGCGGCGCAATGGCTGGCCCGAGCGCGTTCCGCGCCATCTGTTAGATCATGAATTGATCATTCGCGGTTCAACCGCACGCGTACCCGCGCCGACTCGTCCGCCTAGCCGCTAAAACAAAACGCAACGCTTGGATTAGTATCTAATGTGAATTATAGATAAATAAAATAATATATTGTTTATCTTGATAATTTATTGGACAACAGGCCACCGAACTCTCAGTCTAGGTTCCTGTTTTCACGAGAATTGCTTTCCAAGTTTCTTGGATATTGAGTCCGACTAGCTGTGGCCCCTCGGGACGTTGGAGTCTTGTCTCATCCCGATATTGATTTCCGTCCATTTCGGTCACATCGGCAACGACTCGTGCCCACTTTTCGCCTGGCAGGTGCCCAAAATCATTTGGTGGCCGACTCTGGTAAATCCATCCGAAACCTTGCACCGGCCTAATTGTTGCGATTATCATTTGATTATCCTACGATATAACTTGGATGTGAATGAGGAATACCGCGATTGTGAAGCTCGAGGAGCGCACGGCACGATTTACCATTCTGATCGACCCGCGTAAAAAGGCGGTACTGGAACGGCTGTGTGCCGAAGAGGACCTCACTCCCTCGCAAGTCGTACGTCAATTGATTCGGGAATATATCGAGCGGCGCCTCGGACGACCTTGGGTACCCGGCGACGAGGACCCAACGCGCGGGCGCGAAGCCGTTGCGCGCGGCGCATCCAAGCGGCGCGTTCCCCGCCCTTAAGCTTGGATTCGGCGCCTCCCTGTGGCGCCGGGCTGCGATGCATGTGTGTCATCCCGACGGCAGGTCAGAATTGCTCAGCAAGGGTGTGTCGCCGGCTTTGGACCCGCCGGTCGAACGTGCAAGGGCGGTCAGAATGGCTTGCAGGATTCGCGTTGGGCTCGGCGGACAGCCGGGAACCGCGACATCAACGGGGATCACATTCGAAACGCGTCCGCAGCTCGCGTAACTCTCGCCGAAAATACCGCCCGTGCACCCGCAGTCGCCGAGGGCAACGACGAGTTTGGGGTCCGGCGTTGCCTCAAAGGTGCGGCGCAGCGCGACCTCCATGTGCCGCGACACCGGACCCGTGACAAGCAGCAGATCGGCGTGACGGGGGCTCGCGACGAATCGGATGCCGAGTCCCTCCAAGTTGTAAATTGGATTGTTAAGCGCGTGGATCTCGAGTTCGCAGCCGTTGCAGGAGCCGGCATCGATGTGGCGGACGCAGAGCGCACGCCCGAGCAGGGCACGGATCCGCTCGTTGAGGTGCTCCCGGAGGCGCAAGGCGTCATCAACATGCGGAGCGGGTTCTGTGACTATGCCGATCGAGGTAATTTGGCGCAGTGTTTTCAGCATAGGGACATGCGCTACAGGTCGTGACCGCTGTAACTGAGGTTGAATGATTTATTGATCAAGGGAAAATCCGGCACGATGTTGCCGATAATCGCGTGCTCCAGGACGGGCCAGTTTTGCCACGAGGGATCGTGCGGATGGCAACGCCGAATCATGCCGCTGGAATCGACTTCCAGTGCCATGAATACCGGCCCCCGCCAACCCTCGATCAGGCCGACTCCGAGCGTATCAGGTGCGGCTCGGCCGATGTCGATGCGATAGGGGCCCTGCGGCAGGCGCTCGAGCAGGAGCCGCACCAGCCGGCAGGACTCCTGCAGCTCCTCGAAACGCACCGTCACCCGCGCGGCGACATCTCCCTCCGCGCGCGCAATCTTCGCCGGGGCGATCTCATCATATGGTGGTGAAGGCAGGTCGACGCGCGCATCGTAGGCCTGGCCGCTGGCGCGACCGGCAAGCCCCAAGAGTCCCAGGCGTCGCGCGAGCTCCGCGCTCACCTGGCCGGCACCGACAAAACGGTCCCGCAGCCCGGAGTGCTCATCGTAAATCTCCTTTAAGTGGCGCGCGGCGACCGCAACCGCTTCGGCGCGATCGGCAAGGGCGTGCGCGGCCTGGGCGGACAGATCGACACGCATGCCACCTGGGACCACCGCATCAAGCAGGTAACGTTGACCGAACGCTTGCTCGACCGTGCGCAGCAGCTGCTCCTTCAATAGTGAGAACTGACTGAGGCCAAACGCGAAACCCGCGTCGTTACCGAGAGCTCCGAGATCGCCGAGGTGATTCTGCAGCCGCTCGACTTCCAGACACAGCGCCCGCAGGAAGGCCGCGCGTCGGGGGATGGTGCAGCTGCAAAGCGCCTCGAGCGCTTGGACATAGGCCCAGGAGAACGCCACGGCAGAGTCGCCCGACACACGTGCTGCGAGACGATGTCCCTCGGCGGCCGGCAGCTCCGTGAAGCGCCGCTCGATCCCCTTGTGAACATACCCCAACCGCTCCTCCAGCCGCAGGACTTTTTCACCAACGATGGAGAAGCGGAAATGTCCCGGTTCGATAATCCCAGCGTGTACCGGACCCACCGGGATCTCATGCACGCCGTCCCCTTCGACGCGTACGAACTCGTAGGAGTCCGCGGCCGCAGTGGCGTGGGAAGCAGGCATTGCTCCCGCGCGCAGTGGATGCGCATCGGCCGGCCACGCTAAATGACGGAGCCACGGACGAGAGTCAGGATCATCGGAACATGCCCCGACGAGATCAAACGCTGCGCGCTGCATGCGTGAGGCAGCAGGAAACAGCTCGTGCAGACTCGGGTACAGATCGCCGTCACGCACCGGCAATTCGAGAACCAGCACACCGAGATGCATCAGCAATGCAGCTCGAACTACGGCCGCGGAGGCCCTGGGATCCGACGCGGCCCATAATGCCAGTAGTTGCCCCCCCGCAGCCGCCGCGTCCGCAGCCGCCTTCAGCCAGTGCTCGGAGCTGACCGGCCGACGCCGGCCGCGGGTTATGCC
>Ga0210399_10001294_pt1 | contig 19546 bp, 16 predicted proteins | sample IncBWC14MmetaG_FD_150865 | JGI IMG/M metagenome (GOLD analysis project Ga0210399, IMG submission 150865) | Forest soil microbial communities from Barre Woods Harvard Forest LTER site, Petersham, Massachusetts, United States - Inc-BW-C-14-M | ecosystem: Environmental > Terrestrial > Soil >...
GGAAAGGCGTACCGGGTGTGGCGCGAGGTGGAGAACTTTACACAACTCGGGTCCGACTCTTTCGTCTATACCTTGGATCGCGCCACCGGCACCATCACGTTTGCGCCGTCGCTGCGAACGCGTGACGAAACCGGATCCTTAAAGGAAGCGCCGGCCGCGCTAGCCGCAGTACCCGAGGCGGGGCGAGAGATTCGGGTGTGGTATCGGCGTGGTGGAGGAGCAAACGGCAACGTTGCGCCGAACACGCTGACGGTGCTAAAAGACTCCATTCCCGGTGTGTCCGTGAACAACCCAACGGCGGCCGTGGGAGGGCGATCCGCGGAGACGGTCGATAACGCGCTCCTGCGTGGCCCGCAGGAATTGCACTCTTTGCAGCGTGCGGTTACGGCTCGCGATTTCGAACTCCTGGCTACGCGTTCCGGGGCAGTGAGCCGTGCCCGTGCCTTCACCAAGGCCGCTCTGTGGACGTACGCTCCCCCTGGAACCGTCGAAGTAGTTCTCGTCCCCTTCCTCGACGAGCAGCAGCAACAGGGCGCCGTTACGGCTGCTCAACTTCAAGGCCTGCAGACCAATGAATCGCGGGAACGAATTCAGAAGGCCCTGGACGAGCGCCGCCCGCTCGGCACGACGTGTGTTGTCAATTGGGCGCGCTACAAGACGGTGAAGGTGCATGCGCGAGTCGTGGCCCATGCCGAAGAAGACTCGGTTGCGCTCAACAAGCGCGTGTTGGACCGCCTCTACAGCACGATCAATCCTCTACCCACAAAAGGTCATACGGGTTGGCGATTTGGGCAGGCGCTCAGAACGTCCAGCGTTTACGACGCCGCCCTCGCCGAAGCCGGTGTGAGCTACGTGGACAATGTGCGGTTCATTGTCGATGAGGTTCCCGCGGGCCAGATCCAGTGTTTGGAGGCGGATGCCTTCCAGCCCAATACGTGGTATGCGGGCGGCCAATCCGTGTTGTATCGCTCGATGGATGATGGCGAAGGATGGGCGTCGGCGGGCCAGTTTTCAGGACAGACCGTGTATTCCGTGAAGGGACACCCCACTGTGCCCGGCCTGATCGCCGTCAGCACCCGCATGGCGACAGGAGCAGCAGGATCGCGGGTTCACATCTCCTGGGATTGCGGAGAAAACTGGCAAGAGAAAGCAGTGACCGCGTTCAATGTGGAGGACATGGTCTGGGCCTTCCGGGATGGCGCGCCTTGGCTGTTCCTTGCGACTTCGGCGGGTCTGTTTGAACTCTCCATGCAGCCGGATGCCTCGCCCCTGCAAGTCTTTGTTCACCCCGACGATCAACAGATTGGCTACTACGCCGTCGCTGCCGCCAGCTCGAAAGGCGGAGTGACAGTCGTCGTCGCGGCCAAGAATAAGGGGGGCGTCTTTCTTTCCAGCGAGGGGGGGGCGGGAAATACTTTTCGCAACATTGGCAAGGCGGGCGAAGATGTTCGCGTCCTCGCGGTGCAATACGACGGCATGCGGTCATTTCTATGGGCCGGGATCGCTGCCGTGCTCGGCGACCCGGGCAAGGGATGTTTTTGCTGGGAACTGCTGGGTGCGCAGGATCCCCCGGAGCTCTGGCAAACCTTCGACAAGGGTTGGCTAGGAGGAAGCTGCGTGGCGTTGGCATTTCAGGGGACGAAGATTCTCGCCGCTACCTATGACGGGGGTGTGCTCTCATTGGAGAAGCGCGGCGATCAAGAATCATGGCACGCGTCGGAAGTCGGCTGTGGCTTACCGCAGGCCAGCCGCGAGCACCCGTTTCAGCGCGTCGATGCTCTGGCGGCGGACCCGCAGCACAGCATCGTCCTGACTGGCGGGGAGACCGGCGTGTATCGCAGCCGTGATGGCGGGCAGCACTACTCGTCCTCCTCCAAGAAATACTTTACTGACAAAGTGACTCTGCCTCCCAATTGGTTGTTCTGTTCGGGTGAGCACGAAATTGAGGTTGTACCTGAAGATGAAAAAGGGACGAATTAAGAGACTCTTACCCTCGGTGTTTCAGAACGCGGTACACGAGGGCAACCCATTGTCCGCAATTCTCGACGTCATGGAGGTCATGCACGCGCCGGCGGAGTCTGCCCTCGACTCCCTCGATGACAACTTCAACGCGTACCGCACTCCGGACGCTTTCGTGCCCTACCTGGCAAGTTGGGTTGATCTGGAAGTGCTGTTGGACGTGCCCCGCACCGAGAGTCCATCATCTACTCCCTCTTTGTCTACGGGAGTAGGCCGGCTGCGGGAACTGACGGCGGCTGCCGTAACCTTGTCGCAATGGCGCGGGACCGGCAAGGGACTTTGCCAGTTTCTGGAAACAGCTACCGGAGCAACTGGCTTTGAGATAGAAGAGCAGGTCGCCGGAGCGGACGGAAAAGCGAGACCCTTCCATTTGAGAATTACGGCTCCTAAAGACCTAGCGGAACACTCGATTCTGATTCGGAGGATTGTCGACTTGGAGAAACCGGCTTATGTAACGTATGAGTTAGGGTTTGGAAAGCAGTAGAAAAATGAAGGATGCGAGCAGCAAAGGCTGCTGGGCGCAAAGCCCAGTCCCTGAAGAGGAGGAGCGACAATGGCCAAGTTATTTCAAGTAAACGTCCCGGATGGCGTCTCGAGTGTAAAACTCGACAGCCAAGGCCGTGCAACTGTGCAGTACACGGTTAAGAATGTCAGCGCTCGTCAGATTGACGGCCGTGCCGTTCTGATCTCCCTTCCTCAGGTCAAGCCTGCCAGCGGACCCGTCGAAAAGGGCTGGGTGAAGCTAGACGGCACGACCGACCGTCACTTCGATGTGGACAAAGAGGAAACTTTTACCGTCAAGATTCTGGTACCGCCAAAGAGTCCGTCCGGCAACTATACATTCCGCCTGGACGCCGTATGGGTCGATAAACCTGATATAGGGGATTCGTCACCCGTAATTGGTTTCACGGTTGCCGCTCCCGTCGTCACGACAGGTCACTTTCCTCTCTGGCTGATTCCCGTGATTCTGGTGGTCGTGCTGGGGGTGGGAGTTGGGCTGTATTTTGCGCTCAAGCCGAAAGGGCCAACGGTGCCGGACCTCGCGGGTAAGACTGTTCCGGAAGCGACCAAGGATCTGGCTGACGCCAAGCTAACCTTGGATCCGAATATAGAAACCATTCAGAGCAAACCGGAAGATTCGGATAAGGTGGTGGCACAGGAACCCGCCGCTGGCGGGAAGGCTAAGGAGGGAACCTCGGTACACCTGAAGGTGGGCGCTGAAGTAGTCAAGGTACCCCTGCTGGTGGGTCATCCTTATGCCGAGGCGCAGACCATGCTCGCCAGCAACCACCTCGCGATCGGTCAAGTCAAGAACGAGAACAATCCGAACGTTGCCGGCGGAGTGGTCTTTGCTCAAAGTCCAGACCCCGGAAATTCCGTACTCAGCGGGTCTACGGTAAATCTCTCCGTTACGCCTCAGACAGTTCCGGTGCCGGTGCTTACGGGCATGTTGGTGGGACAGGCAGTCCAGAAACTGCAGCAAGTTGGATTGCAACTCGGAACGTTGACGGGAGACCAGATCTCCCAACCCGTAACCGCGCAGAACCCGCCGTCGCCGACGGCCGTTGCGGTTGGCTCCAAGGTGAATCTTGTAGTTCCGAGTTCCAACTTGTGCGTACCATTCCGGTGCGTGTTTAGCAACAATGCGGCCCGGCTAATGACCCAACCGATGCGCGCCCACTTTTGAGGTATCTGTCGGTTTGTTGGAAATCCGACGCCGACGTGCAGAAGCAATGAAAGTAGGCGGAGAAATGCCATGAGGACCTTGATAATACTGCTCGTGATCTGCGCGCTGCTGTTTGTGGTAGTGATGGTGTGGGGTATCCACACGAACGGAAAGCCCACGGACGACTGGCACGCCTTCAAGGCCGACTCGTATCCAGTGTTCGGTAAGCTGGGGGATCTTTTCGGTCCACCAGGTCCTAAGTTGAAGTCCAGCGAACTGACACCCAATCCTCCGCCGCTCAGGCGTGCGCATGGGACCGCGCCAGCGCCTGACAAGTTCATTCTCAGCGCCGGCGATCAGCCGACAAAGTTCGACATCTCGCCCGACCCTAAAGACAAGTTTCGGCAGGGAACCTTTACTGTTACGAGGCAGGGTTGCGCAACCATTGAATACGCGACCGCAGATGGAAGCGGTGGGAGACTGCGCGACCAGAACTGGCCGAAAGATGGGGAAGATGCGAAAAATCCAACCACCGCCAAGTTTCAGATTCTCCCGGCTAGAGGACTCCTCAGCATCAACTTTGCGACGCCTGATTGCGCCGTGCACCTAGAATAGTCAGTTGCGAACCGTTCAGGGAACTGTGTACACAAGAGCGACAGTCGCCCCGGTTCTTGAACGTATGCCTCGCACCTACACGATCACCTTGATCACGGAAACAACTCCGCCGATCAGGTAAATGACTGCCCAGATGATCGCCAGAATGCAGACAATGATGGCCGCAACGTCGTCCGTGATACTCACCAGGAACCCCGGAACGAGTCCATGCAGAAAGGCGATAATCAGGTTGGAAACGAACGAAGTAATAATGATAAGAACCAGCCCCTTGTTCTGAAGAAATCGCTGATGTGCGAGCACCAGGCACACTGCGAAGATAATCTTCAGGGTCATGAGCAGGCTGAGCGCCACGTGCGCGCCCCCGGTGTCGAAAGTCGCCCACATGGCAAAATAGGCAATTGTGCCGAAAGGAACCGACATCAGCAGGCTCACCATCAGGATAAGGAGCGCGATGTCGGTGAAGATCACTGCGATACACCCCAGCACCAGGATAATCGAAAACACCAGCGTGACGATCCCTTGGACCTTGCTCTGCACTCGCTCTGGAATCAGCAACGCAATGCCGATGATCAGCGTTGCATAGAAGATGAGTCCATCCAGAAACGCCATCGCGGGAATGGCCTTGCCGGTCGGCGAGACACCGAACGCGTTTGCGGTCGGGGAGGGCTGCAAGCCTAACGTCGCAATTGAGCCCACTTCGACTAGAACCGCCAGAAGAATGACGATCAGGGCTACAATAAGGAACGGCTTGCGCATGCTGTCAAGCATAAAGGTCCAGGACCTGCCTTCCTCGCGTTGCAACTGAATCCCCGGCTCGGCGTTGATTTGCCAGAGCCGCGGGCGGCGTGCGACTAGCCGCTTTCCCCGACTGCGCGGCACAACCTAGTCATCCCACCAACTCGCAAATACTCTACCCTGCTCCGGGAAGTAGTGACAAAAGAAATCGTAAGTCACGAGCACCAGGATCGCGCTCATGACGTGCCAAACCGCGTGTGGCTGAATCGTTCCTTCATTGCGAGCGCACCAGTTGAATAGCGGGGGCTTGTCCCCGTCAGAAAACTTGAATAGGAGCGACGCCGCCCCAAAGATAAGAATCAGGAAAGGGTCCAGTATGTCGGCGATCGTCCAGGGATGTGGCACGGGATTCGGCGGAAATATGGTCCGAATGATCCGGCTAGACAGCCAAACCAGCGCATACCACAGATATTTGTACAACAGGACGATCGCCAAGAGACCGGCCAGCGCAATCGTCGTAATGGTCGAATTGGGACGGATCACCCGGATCACGAGTCCAACGCCGATGGAGGCAGCGGCGATGGCGAGGGCAACTAGGAGGCTCCAATTGGTGCCTTGAGTTCCGTCCTTCTTGATTATGGTGAAGGCGGGAAGTTCGGTGTCGCTTGCTGGATCGTGGAGCCCGACCACCACGCACTGTATGGCGCAGGCGATCAGCGTAAGAAGGAGCACATAGATCCACGCCACGTCGATGAATTGCATGCTATCCGTAAGTTTGCTGTGATAGAGGCCGCTAAACAGGAATTCGAAGCACAGGTTAAGGCCCACGACAGCGCCAAGCAGATTCCGGCTTCGAAACAGGATGATGGTCCCCGCGATCCAGTAACCCCAGTTCGACCACGTATTCTGGGGCTCAAGGACCGCCGCGTTAGGGTCCTTGTCGGTCGCCAGCGGCTCGCATTGTTCGTCACGCGTAGGGTGCGGGTTTCTGGGGAGGCCGCGAGTGGGAACTAGCCCAAGGAAAGCGAGGGCAAAGAATCCCGCAATCACCGTCACCGTTAGTATGCGTGCACGACCTCGAATCACAGGTATCCGGGGAAGACTCATCCTCAGTGTCGCTCCTTAGCGAAAGATCGGCCTAATCCGGCGCAGCTGTCACACAACCTGATCTTCATCCGACGGGGGCACGAGATATGAAATGATGAAAGTCAGCACCGTCGAGATCGACACGGCGATCGTGCCCGAGATCTTGGTGTTCCCGATGGCCTCGATAATGGCGACGACGAGGGTTGTAGTAGCTCCCACCACGCTTCCGACCCAGACTTTTCGCGCAGGTTTGAGAGTTTGCATGCTTGCCATGACGCTGGTCCTCCTGACCGCTAGAGTTTGTCCTCACACGCTAGTAACACGTACGAACTCCAATCGATGAACAGAAAACCGATCTAAACGAGACCGAAGACGCAAAAGTGACAGCCCCGTCAACCACTCGCCTTATGCTCCCGAAGTTGAGGTAATGCCCTATCAATCGACGCTTTCTTTTGGGGACGATGAGCCGGCTGAGTTGTCTTGTGTGAGGGCGCAGGAGCCTCATTCCACGCCGAGGCCACGGTCAACACGGCCAGTACAGTGGCAACCGCGAAAAATGGAACCGACCAGGCGATGACATATTTCGCCGGCCAGATCATCTTTTTGTCATCTTCGGTGACACCGGTGATCTGGGTGCGTTCCGCACCTTGAACCGCGTACGCCCAGGTCTCCCACGGGTTGTTGAAATAACACCAGTTAGTCGGCCCGTGAGCCACTCCGGCGATCCCTTCCACGACGACTCCGACAATAATGGCCGGAATTGCCCACACGACAAACCACGCGATATAGGTGAGAGTGTAGAGCGGACCAAAGGCGCGGTTTTGCCAAACATGCGTTTTCTCGTGGTGGTACAAATCGGTGGTTTTATCGCAATTCAGGTTGCTCATGACGCAACCTTGTGTAAATGCAAAATCGGACTTCAAGCCGAAGCCGCTTTCATAGCGGTGAGCGTTCTGCCGTGTTTCAGAGCTATGGACTCCCCAAGTGCTGTCCGCAAAAGCTCGCGTGAGCCAATAGCCCGTGAAATTGATGATGTGCAGGAGGCAGCCAACGGTGTTGCCGGCTAATGCCCAGGTGACGTCAAGCGGGAACCCGATCAATCCCAAGCCAAGCCAGGAATAAATTCGCCACAGTCCGCTTACCGCTCCAGACATCCCCCCGACTACCGTCGCAAACATCAGCAGGTTCTCCGGCGTCGTCAAAATAGGATGGCTGTGAGTGAGATAGGGAATGGTGTCGACAATGCCCGGCACCAGGAAGAAGCCCCACCCGATGGCCAGCGCTGCAGCAGCCGAGTCGTTGGCTGACCCGAGCAGAATGCTGATGAATGCACGCGCAATCAGTCCGCCAAGCACGGTCAGTATCAAGGCTTCAATACCGCGGGTTACTGCCTTTCCCGCAGAGGGGTCGTCATCAAACTGGCTCCTGAAGATCAGAGAACTCAGGAAAGCCAAGACGGCGAAAATCGCAAGAAACACCCACGCGATGGGATCATTGAAAATACGCTCGACCATAGGATTGCCTCCGGTACTCACCACCTCTTCAAAAGCGACGCCATGCAACCAGCTAAGCAGCCTGGCGATCAGAGGGCTGTTGAGGTTTCGCGAAATACCCAGCCGTGGTCGTTGGGGCGGATTATTTCGGCGCGCCGACTTGGTTTACTGGATCTGGTAGCCGATTCCGGAATCGCGAAGGTCACGGCCACCGCTCCAACCACCAGGACCGCGATGATCAGCCACGGCACGAACCCAATATTGCTGGCGACGCCTCCAAGCGTGTCATCATCCGCCGCCGCGCTGCTCCTGGCTCCAGTGACCCACGCGATGATCGTGCCGATCACGCCGGCCGCACCCAAAGGGATCGCTTTGAACTCGCCGGTCACAGCCGAGCCGATTATCGCTACCGCACTCGCCAACAGCATCAGACCGAATCCGAGCCAGGCCGGAACCTTGCTTTTCAGAATGGTTACAACAATGGCCACTGCCACTACCGCGACCATGAAGATAATTTCCCCAATCGACATATCAGTCCTTTCCCGATCAAAGTTGTTGCGCCGTCATCGGAACGCAACGACGCAGGTTTCCAATGGGCTTGCTTGTCGCCGGCGGGTTCCATTGCGGGATACCGTGGGCGAACGGTCACATGCACTTCAGTAGACTCGGCCCGGGAAAAATCGTGAACGCGCAACGGGAGGCAATGCTCGAATCGCACGGCGGAGCATCCTCCATACGTCAGTCTGACTTCGGCCGGCCCCCGCGATCGGGCGCGGCTCGCATGGTCGGTGTTCCGACTTCCGTACGAACAGCTAGAGGATTAGAGCCCCCCATTCGGATAGTGTTGCGCATGATAGCAAGCGTTACAGATCGAGGCAATCATTTTGTGGGGCTTCATCCGCCCGGACCGGAAAGGCCACATTTTTGCCCCGCGGGTCTCCAGACGGGAGCGATCCTTAACAACCTCAACGTGAAGGTTTTTACCCGCGCTTGTCGTTTTTCTGTTAGAGTTCGGTTCCCCTGAACTCAGGGAGCTTGCATCCACAGAATTCGCCATTGGATTAAGGCTTCGGAGCGGTTGAGTGGGCATTTATCGCGGATTCTTCGTCCTGGGCGCCGGGGCCGTTTTGGTCCTCGTCACGTTTCTTATTTTTGTGGGTGCCGGATGGCCAGGCGCCCCCAACAACTGCATCCAGCCCACAAAAAGTAGTCCGCCTCAACCGGATTCCTGTTACTGCGAAGAATTCGACCGCGGAGCCATAAAAAAGAATGACGGAGGGGTTCGCCAACCGGTCAACACCTGGTTCAATCTCTATTCGCTCGGCACTGCGTTCCTGGTTGCCCTTTTTGTTTACTTTGACCGCCGGGACGGCGCGTCTGGCAATCCGATCCGTTCGTCCGGCCTTTTGCCGGATCTCTACATTTTTGCCGTGCTGTTCCTCGGACTCGGCAGCATGTGGTTTCACGCGTCCCTGAAAGCCTGGGGCGGCATCACCGACATGCTCTCCATGTTCATCTTTGCGGCGTTCCTCGTCTTCTATTCCATTCGCCGGTTGTGGGATGCGGAGTGGTTTTTCTGGGTGTTTTATCCGATCACTGTGGCCCTGTTTACTTTCGTGGGCGCGATCTGGGACTGGGAGTACAACTCTCTGGTCTTGATCCTCATTCTGGTGGTGGCGTATCTGGCACTTGAAATCATCATATGGGTCCGCACCGGCAGCGTGATGCAGGGGAAGCCGGGAACAATCGCGCTATGGATTCTGGCCGTTGTTGCTATCGTTGCGGCGACCATCTTTTGGGCGCTTTCACAAACCGGCGGACCGATGTGTGACCCCAAAAGCGCATTCCAGCCTCATGGATTGCTCTGGCATCCACTGGCCGGCGTAATGGCGGTCTTGCTCTACTTCTACTGGCGTGACGACGAACAGTCGGCTTAGGCGCGAAGTAGCACGCTCCGCCTCCGCAGCGTCGAGGGCAAGCAGAGGCGGTGCCCGTGACTAGTTTATTTTTGCGGAGCGTCGGGACCGTTCACAGGTCCGAAGGCGCCGATCGCGAAGGTGAACAGAGAGATGCCCCATACGAGCAAGGCCCATCCCACCACGGCAGTTCCAAATCCAAAATTTTCATTGCAGCCCCGGGGATCTCAATTGAAATCACTCCCGCCGCAACAGCCGAATCAAGGTGTAAGCCTCGAACTTCAGAATGAATAGGAAAGTCCGACAAGCGGAACAACGGTAGTGCGGAAACCCTCATCGTTCAACTTTATTAACGCGTTTGCCGATACCAACACCTTCTTCCACGGGTTCGCCTTCACGCCCAGCCCCAGATTGTAGACGCTATAGGAACCGGTGGCCGGCAGAATAGTTGAAAAGGGAGTCTGCAGCCCGTTGACTGGGGCGGTGACGTTCTGAGGAGTGGTGACCTGTGGTGCGTCGAAGAAATACTGGCCCAAAAAGTCGGCAACCACCGTGACCCGCTTTGTAACTCCGATGTCGGCGCCGAGGGCGTAACTGAAATAGGCGGGCAAGTTGTGCTCCCCTTTCTGATCCTTGGCTAAAGCCGAGTTGTCGTTCCACTGGTACCCCAAATCCAGGTGAGGAGCAACTCTTCCGCGGCGCGAGAACACAACGTATGGCTTTATGCCAAACGCTCCGGAGCCGAGAAAATTCTGTTCGTCTCCGGTGGGAAACCGCATCTCCATCCCCACGGCTGCGCCGAGCCTCTCGTGCTTAAACACGGTGGCCTTGGCCGATACTACGACATCCCCGACGCCGCTGGCGGAGCCGGGGAAGTACTCACTAAAAGATGCCTTCGCAGGACTCTTCGTGTCGTATTCAGTTCCTTTCGCGAAAAGGCTCATGGTTACTTTTTCAATCGGAACTGCCAGGGCCACATCGATCCGGTCGGTCAAGCCAAATGTGCCGAAGGCAACATATTGGTCGACATGGGTATCCAGTCGATTCTGGGTCGCGGTCACGACCGCGGGGTCAGTCTCGGAAGGAAAGTAGAAAAGTATGGGTAGGTTCTTAAGATTATCACCGTCAATCTCGTGGAAATTGAAACGCTGGTAGGTAAAGGCGACATACACCCGGTGGCGGCCGATGGTCTCAGCTCGTTCAGCTTCCAGCGGTCCGAAGCTTTCCTGTGCAGCCGTATAAACGCCGGCCCCCTTGTCGAATGTGAATATGAAACCAGAGGCAGGCGTGGCCAATGGCAATTGCCCAATCTGCGTTCCAAAAGCTTCATTGAAGAAATTGAAGGTGGAAGAAGTTGTATGGAGAGCGGTCGGAATCAAGCAGATAAGTTTGGTTGTCCCGCACGGAACTTGCGCCCAGGCGCCAAACGGGCCGAGCAGGCTGGCCAATATCGCGGTTTTGAGAAATCTGTTAAACATAAACGTCATTGCACCTGATTGACCGTGAGCGGCACGATCAGCGACGTCTGTACAAATCCCGTCGTGTTTTGTCCGGCGACGGGCTGATCAATAACCGTCACGAGATAGGCGCCCGGCGGTGTGGCTTGCACTGGTTGGTTTGGCGTGAATCCACCGCTGCAAGACGAGAACAAGACGATCAGCAGAATCACCGTGCCCGTTACGACATAGTTCGAAGTGGCCCTGCCAGACGAGCGGCGGGTTCCAACTCTTACCCCTAGCAGAAAGAAAGCCGACAGCGGCACTAACAACGCGTAGGAAACATTTTTGTGGCGCATCACTGGAGCGAGGGAACCAAGTGCAGTTCCACTCGTCTGGATACCAATGGCCACCGTTTGAGGTTGGATTGCGGCAAAAACTATTGTGGAAGGATTCGAACTGCAGCTAATCCCAATGGCCGACGCCAGTTGAACCCCGCCATTGGAATCGGTGACCGTGGTGCACTCAAATGTCACTTGCAATCCTTGGGGAAATCCGAATATCGAAACATTCACATTCCAGGATTGGCCATTAAAGACAGGCGTCGCAGTCGGTGCGGTTAGATCAACATAACCAGACACCGCGGGGAAGGTATCCGCGATGACATCGACCTCACAAATTCCGTTAGCCGCCCCGGACTGGTCGAGCACACAGGTTTTGAGGGAATAGGTGTGTGTGGCTGTTATCGATGTGCCGCTAGAGTTCGTGGATGCCCCGTCTCCCCAGAAGATGGTAATGGTCGTTACACCGCCGAGGCAGTTCACGACCGCTGTAATCGTCAGTGGGTCAACGGGGTTGGAACCTTGCAGCAACAGCGTACAAGTCGGGGTCTGCGCCGATGCCGATGTTGGAACAACCACGACAACCGCCAATAGCAAAAGCAACCAGGTGCCAAAGGTCGCCCAGGGCTTGCGCAGTGCTAAGTCGCCGGACGCGAACTCACGCGCTCGCCAGCACAGGGCCCGAATCCAGATTGGATCGAGTGATTTGTGCATCGCGACACACCAACTTGCAGGGAAGGCATAGAACATTACTGTTAAATCAAGACAAAGTCAACAAAAAGTTAGCTGCCTGCTCGCGGCAGAAACACGACATACTCTAGCGCATCCGCACATCCGCAACCAGCCACCCTCCGTCGGTCGCTCTCTTCAGGGTGATCTCGACGGGAAGTGTGTCTGCCGGCTGTCGGCGGCCATCCCGTGTGTAAGCCATCGACTGCGCGCATCTTGCCCGGGCAGTATCACCGCTGGTCGTCGCCGTGTCGCACTGCAGCAGTTGCACCTTGACAGCCTGTGCGCCTCTGAAACCTGCCTTGAGTTTGTCGATTTGGTCTTTCGTCAACGATGGCCATACAGCCTTCAACATATTGATGTCCATGCTTTCATAGGCATCTTCGTACCGATGGAGCGTGGCAAACACAGCCTGAGCATCCGGGTTGGCTGGAGGTTGACTGGAGAGAATCGGCTGCACTTCTTTCGCTGGAATGATATCGTCCGCAATCGGAGGCTGAATCGGAGGGTCGACGGCCCGCAGGCGCGAAAACACAAAGTCACCGTACGCGTGCCCGGAATTCTGGATCACGCTGTACTGTGGCACCTGGTCCGATCCGCCTGACACCCAAGGCTGGATGAATCGCTGGAAGAGGTCGCCGGCCGTGAATCTGTCCTGGTCCATCCGGCGGAGGCTTTCCAGTAACACGTAGGCGAACTTCGAGTGCCCGGCAGCGCCACTATCCGCCACCGGTTCATCGCGCCCGCTCGCCATCAAGGTTCGCGATGGCGATTCCAACATCCTGCTCAGGTAGGTATTACGGTCGGTCGGGTTGACGGCGATCGGTGCGCTTCGCACCAGTTCGCCGGAATAGCAACTGTCCGAAATCACCAGAATATGCGGAGCACGTAGGGCGCTGATCTCTTCGGTGATCGTGCTGGCGCTGATCCAGTTCACGTCGTTGTCGGTTTGGGCATCCACCGGAAGCCAGTAGGCTTTTTTCGTGTCGCGATCTTTGTGGCCGTGCCCGGCGTAGTAGATGAGCAGGCTCGAGTTCTCGGGAAGCGTGTGACGGAGCACATTCAGTTGAATCAGAATGTCGTCGCGAGTCGCATTCAGCAACACTTTGGGCGCGACAAACCCGTAATCGTCATGCAGCACGGTGGCCACTTCTGAAGCATCGCGCACTGCGGTTTCAAGTTTGGGCAGGTAGCGGTAATCGTTGTTCCCGATGACCAGGGCGTAGTACGCGCCTGACCCCGTAGTTGATGGCGGCTTGGGATCGGCGACGGGCTTCACTTCGCGCCTCCGCGCTGGCTGGCCATACGCCGCCAAGCTGCTCCACCATGCTGCCAGCAATACGGCAACCAGGAATCCCGCCCAGCCTTGATTTTTTTTCCGCCTTGGGCTCCAGGAGTCCATAGGTTCCACCACCCCGCTGCGGGGTTCTACCCCTAATTGGATAACGGCAAGCGCGAGCAAAACCCTTCACGAAACCCTTGCCGTTACCGAGAATCCTCGAGCAGCGCCCCCCACAGAAAAATGCCCGGCTCCGACAGATTCTCCGCAACCTAGTGCGGTTATGCTCTCAGCCGGGGGGCGCAGTATTCCCGGCCCCACCGACGGACTCCCGGCTTTGAGTGAACCGGAGTCTCATCTCTCGTGCCAACATTACCGCAAGTGCGCCAAAAGTCGACATAAAAATCGTATACACCACGACCAAAAAGAATTTCGTGACATTCACCCAGCCCTCGCCAAAGTAGGAGTCAATGCTCGCTTCATCGAGAGACAACTCGTGCTTTATGCAATCGGCCCGGCTCAGTCCGGCACACGGCGGCGTGTTCGGGCGAAACGGACCGACCGCAAAGGACACACTCCGATTCACGGCTGGCACATCAACCCTTACTACCGCAATCGTCTCCACCGCGGCGAGCACGAGCAACGAGGCTACACAAGTTAGAAGCACCCGCCGGAACCAGTTTTTTTGTCCTCCTGGTAGCAGCGTGTGGGTGAATTGCCACTGCACCAGCACCGCGACAATCCCCATGGCTGCCGCCGAAAGTGGAATCGCGATCGGTTGCACCGCTTCCGGAAGAATCGACAGCATAGGGGTAAACAATGGGATGAATTTGCCCAGGTAGGGTGCCAGGCCGACCGCCACGCTTACACCGAATCCGAGTATTAACTGCACCCAGTGCTCGGCAAGGAACGAGGTCTTGGATGCCGCCCCGGCCGGGGGTTGCCTGACAATTCCCGGAATCTTCTCTAGCGCCTGCGCCAGAAGTTCCAAGTCTTGCTTCCAATGCCGGTCGCTCACTTCCATTGCCTGACGCCGGACAAGAGGCTGCAGGTCCGGCGGAATTTCCGATTCTCGCGGCATGGTAGCCGAGATCAGAACGGGTATCACGCGGATACCCCGCTCCAAGGCCCGCCGGATCTCTGCCCGCACCCAGTCCGAGGGGTCATCCAGCCGGCGATGGCCGGCGTCGTCGGTGACATCGGACCAGCGCGAACCGATCATTGCGATCAGGGCTCCGCAGGAATCGAGCGCATGGTCGAGTGCGGTCGTGTAGTCTTCGCCAGGCTCCAACGTATCCACGTCGCGGAAAATTGCACCCCGGCCGAAGATCTGCATCAGATCGTCAGCGAGTCGCCCCGCGGTAATGTCGCTGTCGCTGCGCCGGTAGCTGATGAAAACTCCCGCCATGGTTAGACCTGACTGCTCGCCGTTATCGGAAGTTGCACGGCAAAGCAACCTCCGCAGCCGAGTCCGGCTGCAATTCGCAATCTAGAATGCTTCCCGATCGGTCGATGAAGTTGATCGTCTCGCGAACCGGCTTAAATCCTGCCTTGGTGATCCGGTAGTCGTATTCACCGCGATAGACATTCGTGAGGCGGCTGTTTGTCGTGCTTGAAATACTTGTGCCGACCCGGGGAACCAGTTCGAAGCGCGCTTTGGAAGGATTTGTATTCACGGTCAAATCGAGGCGAAACGAGTCGAGATGAGACAGCTTTGCCAGAAGTTCTCGTACCAGACTAAAACGCTTGTCCACCTCGTCTTTTTGCACGACGTCGTTCGCTTCGTCGACCGGCTGAGGAAACTTCTGTTCCACGTAACTCCTCAGCGGCTTATCTTGAACTGGAATGGGGGACAGGGTTGCTTCCTTCGTTCGTTTTAGGGCAGCATTCACGTCGGCAGAGTTGTACCCATTCTCCCCGCGAATCTTGGGCAAGTGAGTAACTTCGCTTTCAAAGGTGCTCTGGACGGACTCGAATTGGGCGCCGACCGCAGGCTTCGCTGCGGACTGTCCCCAACCAGTCAACGAGAGGACGGGGATGAGTATGAACCAGCTTCTCGAGGGCTGAATATGCGCCACCGTCATCGTATTCACCCTGGGCCCCGGGCAAGCGGCTGGAGTATACCGCCTTTCAACTGCAGGTGTCTCGCTTTCCACGTCAGTGGCGGGGCAGTTATTTCGGAACCGCACGATCGGCACTGCACTCTCCCGACTACTTCGGTCGTTGGGCCGGAGTGGCTTCCGCGATCTCTCCGCGCTGGAACTTTGAAATGTTCGTCTCATTTCCAATCGCGTGCCCATCGCAGGGAGCGGTCCACCTGACGCCGTTCTCGTAAACAAGGGTATTACCCTGCAGGCTCATCTTCAGCGTTACTGTGCCCGCCGCGTCTGAACCGCCGTATTTATAGCCGGCATGCTGGAATTGAAGCGCGCAGCCTTGAGTGCCCGTCCAGGTGGCGATGCCCTGACTCAGAGTAAGTCGGAATCCGGCGAACATGACTTGGCCTCCGTCCTGTTGCAGTACAAGTCTTCTGGGGTGTGCGGAATCGTGAGGGTTGATTTCCACCCAGGTACCCGAAAAGTTTGGGCCCGAAGCCACGGGTGTAGCGACCTGCACTCGCGGTGGGCTTGGGTTGGAATCCGTGTTGCCGGTACCTAGACCCTGAAGCTTGCTCGCTGCGTTGGTATCCCCGGCACTCGCTGCCTTCTGATACCAGCTCGCTGCCTGTGCAAGATCACGCTCCACGCCGAAGCCTCGTTCGTAATCGGAACCGAGCGCGACCATCGCCGACACGGAACCTAGCGTTGCCGCTTTACCGTACCAGCTTACCGCCTGCTGGTAATCTTTCTCTACGCTCGGCCTTACGCGAAGATCGTGGGCTCCGGTCTCATACACGCGCCCAATGTTGTACATGATCCCAGGATCGCCTCGGAGGGCCGCCTTGCGGAACCAATTCAATGCCTGGTCATCATCTTTTCCAACTCCCTTGCCGGTCCGGTATGCCCTTCCGAGCGCAATCATCGCCTGGGTATAGCCCGCATTCGCCGCTCTGCGGTACCAGCCGACCGCCTGAGCGGGGTCTTTTTCGACACCTCTGCCGCTCTGATACATGTCTCCGAGGCTCAGCATGGAGAAAAGGTTTCCGGCTTCAGCCGCCTTGCGATACCATTCCGCCGCTTTCGCATAATCGGGTTTCAGCTTTGCGGCGCTAAATGGGTGCGCGTATTCATTGGCCAGGCCCCGCATCGTGCCTGCGCCTCCTGCCTCCGCCGTTTGTGAGAGTTTGCGAAGCCAACTCTGGGCCTGGGTTTCATCTTTCTTGATTCCATCTCCGTTCTGATACTTGTTGGCGAGAACCACCATGGCCGAGAGTGACCCGAGCTCCGCCGCTTTCCGGTACCAGATCACCGCCTGCGCATCATCCTTCTCGACCCCACTGCCACTCTCATAGGCTCTGGCGGTCAGGAGCAGTCCTTCCAGGTTTCCAGCCTCGGCTGCTTTCCGATACCAGTTCGCCGCCTGCGCCAGATCTTTTTCGGACCCTTTCGCGCGGGCATATCTCTCGCCGAGTATCCATGCCGCTTTGGAGTCCCCCGTCTCCGCTGCTCTCCGATACCAGTTCAGCGCCTGTGCAGTATCTTTTTCAACGCCCCAGCCCCCAAGGTACATAGAGGCCAGGCCCATCATGGCCGTTGCATCGCCTCCGTCGGCGGCACGACGATAGGAGTCCAATGCCTTGCCATACCAGTTCGACGCTTGCGCTCCATCCTGCTGAACCCCCTTGCCGAGGGCATACATTCGACCGAGATCCAACATCGCGGTAGCATCGCCCACTTCCGCCGCCTTGGTATACCAACTCAGCGCCTGTCTGAAATCCAGGTCGATATCGATGCCGTGTTCGTACATCCCGCCTAGATTCCTCATCGCCATCGTATCGCCCGCTTCAGCGCCCTTGCGATACCACCGCATTGCCTGCCACTGATCCTCTTCGACGCCATAGCCCCCCTGATACATGTAGCCGAGTTGTCCCATCCCACTTGCGCTGCCCGCCTCCGCCGCTTTGCGGTACCAATTCACCGCCTGCGAATCATCCTTGGGGACGCCCGTGAATTCATTCTTGGCTTTGTTGTAGTAGTCTCCCAGATGAACCATCGCCTCGGCACTGCCATGTTGGGCAGCCTTTTGGAACAATGGCAGGGCCGCCGTATAGGCGCCGGTTGCGATTCGCTGTTTCGCCAGAGAGAGGTCGTCCGCAGAAGCTGAAGGCGCATCCTTCTGTTTCTCTTTCTCCTTCTCCTTCCCCTTCTCCTTGGGCTTCGGCGGGGGAGGCGGTGTCGGCTCCGGAGGTAGCGTTGAGGAAAGGGATGATCGAAAGAAGACAAAATCTCCTTCCTCATCGCCGGAGTTCGGGATCGGCATGTATTGCGGTATTTGGTCTGAGCTGCCAACGACTCGACGTTGTACGAAGGTGCTGAAGAGGTCCATCGCGGTGAAAGACTTCTCCTCCATGCCGCCCAGCCCCTGCAGAAGCGCGTTGGCAAAAACCGAGTGGCCGGGAGATCCTCCTCCATCGGCGACAGGCTCGTTGCCGCCACTCGACATCAGGTTTCGAGACTTGCCCGCCTCCATTTTCTCCAGGTAGCGAGCGGGGTCGAGAGGCTTCATCGTGGAACCGATGGAGCGGGTAAGCATGCCGCCATAACAACTGTCAGCAATCACTAAAACATGACGTGCCTGGAGCACGCGGACGCTGCTCGTAATCTGATCGGCAATGATCCAGTTCGCATCGTCGTCCCGTTCCGCGTCCACCGGAAGCCAGTACGCCTTGAGGGCTTGCGCGTCGTACTGGCCGTGCCCCGCATAGTAGACCAACAGGCTGTCATTCTCGTGCAGCTTGCTGCGGTATTCGGCAAGCGCGCTAAGGATCTGGTAGCGCGAAGGGTCGGTCAGCAGCCGAACTTGAAATCCGTAGCGGTCCTCGAGCACCTGCTTGACCGACTTCGCATCGCTCACCGGTGTATCGAGTTTTGGCAGATTCTGGTAGTTATTGATCCCGATTACGAGGGCGTAGTAGGCGCCGTGGGTGTCGGGTGACGAATTCGTTTTCGTCCCTTCCAGACTGATCCCCCGATTAGAGGGCTGCTGGGCGAATGCCCTCGCCGCGCTGATCGCGCCCACAACGACACAGAGGATCAACGAAAATACCCGGGTTCTGCTTTCGAGATTCACTCCGCGCATGGATTTTCCCCACTGCATGAAATCCCTTGCGTCGTCCAAACTTCCTAACGTATAGAACGCCGATGGAAGCTAAGACCCTGCGTAATTCTCAAGCGTCGGCCGGCACTTCATTCCCCGCCCACGCTGCGCCCAACTAATAGTGCCACCAGTCGAGGTTCCGTTTCTCAGGAGACCCATTCGCCCGAGAACTTGCTGAGCTTGCATACCCGCGGATCCGATGCCAATCATAGCCCGGTCCGTTTATTTCCTCTTTTTCACCACCACCACCCGCTGGGCGATGGCAAACGTGCTCAGATCGGCCGGCTTGGTCAATACCGGCGAGATTCCGCGGGTACCGCCGGACGAATCGCTCAGAAGTCCCTGCAGCGGATCATCGGTCTCCTGTTCCCCGATGTCTCGAATCGCACCTTGCGTGAGCGGTCGGAGGTCGATCGGCTTATAGCTGGCGAAAACCTTCAAGATATCGGTCACCACCGAGCGCCCTTTCGGAACGAAGGTAGTGAAGGATCGGGTAAGCTTCTGGCTTGACTTCAGGACCTCCGCCGCGCCCTGCTCCGCTGGATATACGACCGACACGCTGCCATCGCTCGAAAGATCAAGGATGGCGATATAGACATCTCGCTGACCGTTGTTTGTGAGCGTGGCGTCAATCTTCTCGTTGTCCCAAACTCCCATGTCCGGCTTGCCCACGCGAGCCATAGGGTCGCGAGTCTGACTCCCGCTGATGGTGAATTGCAGTTCGATGTCGGAATGGGGATTGCGGATCGAAAGAACATTGAACCATTTTGCCCAGGACTTCACTTGATCCACTACTCGGTCGACCGCGTTCGGATCACTCGCGGCCACCGGCGTTGAAAGGGTTGTAGAGTCGGCGGCCAGCGTCTGTATCCTCTTCCCTGACTCCTTCAACTGCATATTGCAAGCCGAGGGCGCGTCGACCAGTTCGACGTTCATAACCGCTTGCAATGCCGTCTTGATCGATTGCAGCGTCGG
>Ga0210399_10001298_pt1 | contig 19489 bp, 18 predicted proteins | sample IncBWC14MmetaG_FD_150865 | JGI IMG/M metagenome (GOLD analysis project Ga0210399, IMG submission 150865) | Forest soil microbial communities from Barre Woods Harvard Forest LTER site, Petersham, Massachusetts, United States - Inc-BW-C-14-M | ecosystem: Environmental > Terrestrial > Soil >...
GGCGATAGCCCTTGCATTATCACTAGGCCTTCACCTCCATCAGGTCGGCCAGAGGACTTTCACCTCCTAGTTACTGAACATGCCCAGCACACAACTAAGCCGCTGGCGCGGCGGACGCTGCCGCGTTGGTGATGTCGGCGTCCTGATTTTTCCACTCAGATAATTTGTGGGTCACAAGGAGGTGTCCCTGTGACCCATCTACGCAAAATGATGCTGGAGGAACTCCAGCGACGTCATTACTCTGAGGCTACCACACAGCGTTACATTCGCTTGATCGAGCGGTTCGCTCAGCACTTCCACTGCTCACCCGATCGCCTGGGACCGCGGCACATCCGCGAGTACCAGGCCCAACTCTTCACCGTGCACAAACTGACTCCCGGTTCGGTAACCAATCATCTCTGCGCCCTGCGCTTTCTCTACATCCAGACGCTCAAGAGGCCCTGGAGCATTGCCGACACTCCCTATCCCAAGAAGCGCTATCGCCTGCCCACTATTCTCAGTCAGGAAGAAGTCGCGCAGCTCATCGATGCTGCGCCGACTCCCTTCTATCGCACCATTTTGATGACCCTCTACGGGACCGGCGTGCGGCGCACCGAGCTCACGCGCCTGATGGTCAGCGACATCGATAGCCGACGCATGGTCGTGCACATTCAAGGCGGCAAAGGCGAACAAGACCGCGACGTCATGCTCAGCCCCGTCCTGCTCGAGGAACTGCGCGCTCATTGGCGACGTCTGCGCAAAAAGTCTGTCTGGTTATTTCCCGGCAACCGCTGGCACAGCGGTGATCACCCCACGGATGACAAGACGCCCTACCACGCTTGCGTCGAGTCCGCCCGGCGCGCCGGGATTAAGAAACGTATCTATCCCCACGTGCTCCGCCATTGCTTTGCCACCCACTTACTCGAAGCTGGCGCTGACCTGCACACCATCCAGATCCTCTTAGGCCATCACGATCTGAAAGAAACCGCTCGCTATCTCCACCTCTCGCAACGGCACTTGCATGCTACCCCCAGTCCACTGGATGCGCTGGTGCTGAAGAAAGGCAGGTCGCCCGAGGAGGAGTAGATGAGTCGGCCACGGTTCGAGGTGGCCGACATCATTCGCAGCGCGGGAGCAGACTTCATCGCGCGCAACCGTTCATGGCTCCGCTGGACCCACCTCAAGGTCCTGCTGGCCATCACTCGCTGTCGCACCGCTGCTCTCGGTGGCCACATCGATCAGTGCACCAGCTGCGGACATCGTGCCACCATCTCCTACAACAGCTGTCGCAACCGGCACTGCCCGAAGTGTCAGACCGGTGCGCGTGAACGTTGGATCGCGGCGCGTCGCCGTGAACTGCTGCCCACACCCTACGTCCACGTCGTCTTCACACTGCCGCCGCAACTGGCTGCGTTGGCTCTCCAGAACAGGAAACTCATCTACAGTTTGCTGCTTCGCGCCAGCGCAGAAACTCTACTCGAAGTGGCTCGCAATCCCGCCCATCTCGGAGCCGAGATCGGCTTCTTCAGCGTGTTGCACACCTGGAACCAGAAACTCCTACTGCATCCCCATGTCCACTGTGTCGTTCCCGCCGGCGGACTCTCCCGCGATCACGCCCGCTGGATTCGATCCCACCCACGCTTCTTCCTTCCCATTGCTGTACTGCGGCGCGTGTTTCGTGGCAAGTTCGTCGCCGGCCTCAAGTCTGCCTTCGCGCACGGCCAACTGCACCTGGCCGGAGAACTCGCACCCCTCACCCATCCCAAGTTCTTCGCTGCCTGGCTGCGTCCCCTCTTCCGCAGCGATTGGATCGTCTACTCCAAACCACCCTTCGGTGGACCCGAGTACGTCCTGCAGTATCTCGGCCGCTATACCCACCGCGTGGCCATCTCTAACCATCGCCTGGTTGCGTTGGCCGACGACCAAGTCACCTTTCGCTGGCGTGACTCTGCCGACCACAATCGGCAAAAACTGATGACCGTCTCGCGCGATGAGTTTCTCCGTCGCTTCCTACTTCATCTGCTCCCAAAGGGCTTTGTCCGCATCCGCCACTTCGGCTTCCTCGCCAACCGAAGGCGCGCCGCTCTGCTGCCACGGTGCTGCGCCGCTCTCCACGCCCCTCCACCGAAAAACGAATCGGAAACTTCGACCGCTCCTATAGCGCACCCGCTGTGGCGCTGTCCCAAGTGCGGCGGACCGATGGCCGTCGTCGAACGATTCACGGCGGCACAACTCCAACTCCGTTCTCCACCGCTCCTGGCCACGGCTGCATGAAATCACTCGCCCACACTCCGCACTCTCGGCGCGCTTCAGAGCGTCTCGCCGAAGTGTGCCTTCGTTACACCCAGACATCTTCTTCCTGTCCCCGCCTAGGCTCACTTCGGCCATCAACTCGTCTTTGCACAGGTGCGCCGCCTGCTACTTCAGCGGCCTTGACCACTCCCGCTAACTTCAACCCCTCCGTCTCGCTCCATTCAATTTGCATAAGGCCCGCGTCCGCCGCGCCAGCGGCTTCCTTCTGACGGCTTTTTCGAACGCGACGCCTCACACTTCTTGCAGCCTTGAGCACTCATCCGGCGTCGCGTCCGAAAAAGCACTAGCGTCAACCGGTAATTCGGGGAATCGTGAAACAGGCATTGTCCGCCCAGGTAACCAGTGGACGACGTTCAATCTGCCTACAAGTTCTTCTCCCGTAATAAGACTCTCAAGCAAGGATCACGCAAACTGCAGCGACTACAAACGTTCACCTTGCCAAATGTCGTTTCGCGACAGTCATAACTTCCGGAGATAAGGCCCCGCGACTTTCCTTTTTATCAGGCGGGGCCTTCATCCATGAAATAGACCTCAAAGCGCCAACTCGCCAGAATCGGTGCTCTCTCCCCGTGCTCTCGATGGTACCGGGCCGATAATTCTCGCGAATCGCCTCTCCGAAGAGCATCCTTCACGGGTTGGAATGCCCCCTGAGACGAACGGTTCCTCGCCCCGGTCTCAACGAACTCAAGCGGAAAATAAAACAGGTTTTCCCTGAGCACTCGCTCGATAGTTTTCTTTCGTACGCCTGATTGTTTGCTCGAGAGGATGCAATGAAGTCAAAAGCGTTCTGGCTTGTTTCTCTTTGTGTACTATTCACCCTTCGATTGTTTGCTCCCAACATGCAAGCCCAGAGCGCCGCCACCGCCATCAACGGCGTTTACAACGGCAATTACGCGCGTGCGCAGGGCCCGAGAACTCTGAAGCTCTCCCTGCTGGCATCGGGCAATGGATCATTGACCGGCGTGTTCACGTTCTATATGCCGCCCAATTCCCACAGCCAGGCTTTCAGCTATAGCTTGAGTGGAACGTTCGACGCGTCATCCGGGAGATTCGGACTGAATCCAGTCAGTTGGGAGACTCAGCCCCCCGCAGGTTATGCCATGATCGGAATGGAGGGCGCCTTCGATCCTCGCGGCGGACAGGTCGCTGGCAAAATTACCGCGCCCGCCTGCGGCAACTTCCAAGCGAAGCGGGACCAAGCCCGACCGGCAAACGTCGCTAGCGTCATCGCTCCTCAGACATCGGCAGCAGGAACGCAGGCCACTCGCCAAACTAGTGCCTAGCCCGCGACACGCCCAGGGCAGCCCTCCGCCACCTCGATGACTGGCGTCTACATCGGCACCTACACCTGCAACGGCGGCGCTTCAAAACTCAAAATCTCACTCATCGGTGCGCCCGACGACACTTTGGCCGGATTTTTCACTATTGATCTGCCCTCCGACGGTCCCCGGTTTACCTACAAGCTCACCGGAAGGTACGCCTGGGGGACACACCAGTTCCTTCTCACCGGCGTCCCTTGGGGACCCGAGCCGCCGGCCGCCCAATCGATGACGCAATTGACTGGCAAATACTATCCCGGTTCCGACATGCTCCGCGGGAACGTGACCAGTATGTTCTGCAGTGACTTTTGGGGCGAGCGGGACAAGTCCGAGTCGCCCGAATCGATAGCAGCGGCGATGCGGACACCGCCGGTACCGAGTTCATCCCGGCCGCAACCCGCCGAACCCAGCGCTGCCGCAATAAAGGCCGCTCTGCCTCCGCCGGCGCCTCCCAACGGCCTTGTCCGCAAATCAAGAGCTTACTGGGAGAACTATCGGTATGACCTTACCCGGCAAGTCTTCGACGGAGGTTTCGGCAGCGACATCGATTCCGACAGGGATTTCCGGTTCCTCTTTCACGCTTATGTGGACATGTATTCGAAGCACTGCCGTGCCTATCTCCCCGCCCAGCACGTAACCCTCGAGATCACTCAACAAGGCCAGACCGCGATGGTCGAGGTCGATTCCCGCTTTGCCCCATCCTATCGCGAACCCATGCTGTCAGCCGGGGAGACTCTCGCCGGAGCCGTCGCGATTTCTTCCGGCAGCGTCAGCGCAAGCGACTACTTGAGTTCAAGCGCAGAAATCGAGAAATTCTTCGCAAAGGAAACCTGCAAGAGCGCGGCCATGCACCAGCTCAACGAAAACCTCCTGCGAGCGGCGACCAAAGAGCGTTCGCTCCAACAGGCCGGTGCCACCATCCCTGGCGCAGCGGCCGAAACCGACAAGTCCCTTCCCCCGGGCCGCTTCGCGCGGTTTGTGGATGGCTGCAACGCGTTTTTTCGCTAAGAGTCGTGTGTCCCCGCTGTCTCCCCAGCGAAAATCGGTGTTTCCAGCAAGTCTTTTGGATTGTTGGCGTCCCCGACGGGATTTGAACCCGTGTTACCGCCGTGAAAGCGGGATGGCTAAACGTAACTCTAACATACTACAGGAACACGGACGCACTGGATGGCGTGCTAGGAACAGCAGGAAACACCTTATTGTGTCCCCGATGTGTCCCCTGCGCGAGATTGGGCACAGCCTGAAAGCTGCCTGGGTGCTCCCCCGTAGACGGGAAACTCGAAATGTAGTTTCGGCGCTTGAGAAGATTGGCCCCTTGGTCTCGAATTTGGGATTCCGGAGTAGCACTGAACGATTTCGATCTCTTACGGTGGTGCTTCAACTGTCTCATTCCTATTCGATCAGCTCATTCAAGGTGTTTGTGAGTGTGTCCGAATGCCAGTCGCAGGCCTGGTCCAAGATTGGAAGCAGATCGAAGGCGAGAATTGATTCAACCCCACAAACAAGAAATTGGCGCAGCAAGAAGATGGTCGCCAAAGGGGACGGTTCTCCCACCATCATAGAGCACCACTCCCAGCTTGAAGTTATCGCCGCAGGCGTCCGCCACCTTCCGGAGCCCCTTGAAGTCACCCGTATTCACGGTAGCACCGGCCTTGACTTCGATACCGACCAACGCACCACTCCCAGTTTCAATCACAAGGTCAACCTCGTCCTGGTCTTTGTCCCGGTAGTGATACAAAGCGCAGCTCTCACCAAACCAAGACGCCTGTTTCAACACTTCAGAGAAAACAAATGTCTCCAGCAGCGGTCCGAAGATCGAACGGTCTTTCGCAATCCGCTCCGCTGTGGCCCCCAAGAGTGCGCCGAGCAGGCCAGAGTCAAGGAAATGCAACTTGGGCGTCTTTACCAAACGCTTCAACTGGTTCCGAAACCAAGGTTCCACCCGACGAACGAGAAACAACTGCTCCAAGATAGCGACATACTTCCGGGTGGTCTTGTCGTCAAACCCAACTTGGCCGCCCATCTGCGTAAAATTGGTGAGCTGGCCAGAGTGGTGTGCGAGAACCTGCAGCAGCCGCGGCATATGGTCAAGCTTTTCCACGTCGGCAACTTCGCGCACGTCCCGCTGCACGATGGCTCTTATGTAATCGCGTGCCCATGCCTGGCGTCGCTTTGGATCTCCGCGCCGCAGCATTTCGGGGTAGCCGCCAGTCAGCACGGCTTGTATCAGATCCTCGCCTATCATCAACTCCGCGGGTTTGCCGAGTTTGCTATCGAACGCGGCTCTTAGGAAATGGGGCTTCTTGCCTCGAATTTCAGCCCGCGAGAGAGGCAGGAGGCTCACGATCTCCATGCGGCCAGCTAGACTCTCCGAGACTTGAGGCAGAGTGAGAATATTGGCTGAGCCCGTCAACAGAAACCGGCCGGCGCGGCGATCATCATCCACTGACTTCTTGATGGCCCGGAGGATGTCGGGCACTCGCTGCACTTCATCAATGGTCGTCCGATCAAGAGCGCGCACCAACCCAGTTGGATCGCTGCGTGCCGCAGCCAGCACCGTGTCGTCGTCCATGGTGATGAATTCGCGATTGCCCGCGAGCAAATCACGGACCAGTGTGGTCTTGCCACACTGACGCGGGCCTGTAACCATGACAACCGGAGTGTCCTTGAGCGCGGTGGTCACCAGTTCAGCAGAAAAGCGAGGAAAGAGCACGTGCTCAGTGTCGTCCATGCCGAGTGGAGGCTCCGTCCAATTCGGATTAATGTTGCGTCTATTTCGGATTATAGACTCGTCTGATCCGGAACGGAAGCTGGACGGTGCCGGGACTCATTTCAGCTTGTGTGGGTGGCGGTTTCTGCCTGGGCGTTCTTCGCGGATCGAGCCGAGCCAACATCTCTGATCTGCTTTCTTCATCGTCCCCCGGTCGTTACAACTTTGCCTTAGTCAGCCGGCGCAGAAGACTCTCCTTGGCGGCGTGCGTTCGGCGGAGTTCCCCCAGGGCGGACTGGAATGCAGTCGCTCGCCCTTGCTGGACCGCGAGATCGCGCAGGTCCGCCAGCAGAGCGACGGCCTTGTCGTATTCATTAGGTTGCCTTTTTTGGATGTGCGCTGCAATCTGATTCCAAGTCGTATCTTCGCGGTTCTCCAGTTGGTCTAGATAGCGAGCGCGGTTGGCCTCGTCCTCCGCTTTCCGCCGCGCCGCTTCTGCCGCTCGCTTCGCCTCCAGTAACCGGTCCCTTTCTTCCGCGCGGGCATGAGCCAATGTCAAAAGATCACCGGCAGTGCGCCGCTGAATTGCGTTAGGCACGGGCAACATGCGCCGCGCGTTCTGTTGCTCGAAACGCCGCCGCAGTCGGATCTTCCACCGTTCACCGGGTTCCGAGACTGCGGCAACGAGCAAATTGTTCTTTTCCTTTTCGGGCATGCTCTGAATCCAAGCCGCCAGTTCTTCCCGATCCGGGTCAGCTTTCAGCGGCGCCGAAGCCGATGCAGCAACTTCAACGAGATCCTCGTCTATTCCAAGAAACTCGATCAGAGAACGGAGCGGAGCGGACAATTCGCCAAGACCAGCAGGCGCCGCTGGCTCCAGTTCGTCCTTGGCGAACTCTTCATTCTGGGCACAAAGCAGCCATCCGAGATAAAGGCAACGGCTGTCTCCGCGCAGAAGCTCCGAGCGCAGCGACATCAGCGAGCCCATCCATCCTGTCCCGTCGTCCCAGTCATCGTCCTCGAACTGATTTTCAAACGCGACGATCACAGAGTTTCCGGCTTTTCGCACTTGAGCAGCTTCGCCGTGAAGCATGGCCCTGAGCGCTTTGTAGTCGACGAATTCCTGCGGAAGACGAAGATAAAACTCACGGGTTCCCCAGTTTGCAACGTAAAGAAACGCGTCGAAGTACTTCTCCAGAAGTTTGAGAGGATCTGCTTTCAGGTCTCCCCATTCGTACTGGTTCGTGAAACTCGCTGAAGTAATCGCGGCGCGCGTGGAGATGGATCGCAATTCGGCGATCTCAGCTCTTGTCAGCGCCCGGTCGATTGCCCGGAAATCGTAGTACTGGTATTCGCTCATTCAGAATCCTCTAAGCCAGTAGCGGTAGGCCGCGATCCATTCCACGCCGGCGGGCGCTGGCGTCGGGAACGGCAGATCGAGGACACCGATCCTCTGCCAGGTTTGGCCACGGCGGCAAATCGCGACAATCTGGCCACCTCGTGTCATGTCCACTTTCTCCACAACAACGTCAATACCGAGAACATTTGTGGAAAAAGGCAGGGCAAGATGCTCCTGCAGCATCGTGAGGAAACCGACAGCCTGCTCCTCTTCGGTATACGCATCCACGACCGCTTTCTCAATCAGTTTCTCCAGTTTCGCCTTGCTGAATGACGGAAAATTGGTGTCGGGTTCGCGCTTCAGCTTGCGCGCATCCATGTGGACCACAACTAGCTTGTTGTTCTGGTGCGTCATATCCCTTCATGCCCATCCGAAACGTTCAATCGCGGGACGATGGCCCATCGGCGGTCGCAGTGCCAATTCTATAGCCGATGGCGCCGTAGCCTTTTAGCCGCCGGGCGTACATGCGCGCCAGCATCGGCACCTGAGAATCGACATAGTCGTAGACGCGAACGACATGCTTAGCATCGTGAAGCCGATGGAGACGGCCAACATACTGTTGCAACGTTCCCTTCCAGGAGATCGGCATCGCCAAGAACAGCGTGTCCAAACGAGCGTCGTCAAAACCCTCGCCAATGTAACTGCCAGTTGCCAGGATGACTCTTGGCTCGCTCTCCGAAACAGCCGCAATGGCTTCCGCAATCGTTCTGCGCTGTTTCTTGCCCATGCCGCCTTTTAGCACAAACACGTTGCTCACTTTGCCAGAGAGCGCCGCCTCGAAATACTTCAAGTGATTGGTCCTGCCAGTGAGGAGCAGCGGTGAGCGTCGATCTCCGACTGCGCGTAGCAGATCGGCCAGAATCAGTTCATTGCGAGCACGGTCATCTGCAAGTGCAGCGTACACCTCCTGAATCGTTGTATCGATCTGCTCGGGCGGCAGGCAAAACTCGGTCAACCGAGGAACCACTTCATGTTCGAATGGTGTGACTGCGGTCGCTCTTTCCGCCCCCAACCTGGTCCGATAGACTTGGCTGAAAGATTGAGAAACATCGCCAATCTCGCATGCCACTGACCGTAGAGGCACGGTGGACATCGCCATCATCCAAAGCACCCACGGCAGAGAGGGAGTCAAAGACTTCGTCGCAGAATACGGGCACGTCATTGTCGATGAATGCCACCACTTGTCGGCATTCACCTTTGAGCAGGTGATGAAGCAAGTAAAGGCGAGGTACATCCTCGGCCTGACGGCAACCCCTGAGCGCAAAGATGGACACCACCCGATCATCTATATGCAGTGCGGTCCGATACGACACAAGCTCAACGCACGCTTGATGATCCAGCAGCTGTTGGCGGTGAACCAGTACGAGGGTATTCACCTTTCGCGCCGCGATCAGCCATGCAGCCACTGCGGTCTTGCCGAAAGCAGTAGGTGCGCAGAGGATCCCTTCGTCGTGTTCAGCCATCATCGAAACAGCGTGTTGCTGCGATGGGCGCAATTGGCCGCAAAACTTCACGTCAATTGAATGTCCCGCGCACCGCTCGTCACGGATGTTTGGCTTGATGTGATGTGCTTCAAACAGCTCCATTACCTCGGCCAGACACCCACGGGGCAAAGCAATGTGGTTGGCGAGATCCTCGCCGCACGCGATTATTCGCGGCTTGTTGAATGTGGGAAGCCGCATTGCTTGTGCCTTATAGAATTCAGGATTCTGAAATGCGGCCAGCCGGAGCAGACGGTTCAGCATCGCCGGAGGCAGCCCATTCTTCTCGATATACAGAAGGTTTGCGCGAACGATTTGAACCGCAGGTGGAAACGGTCCTGGTATTGGACGTTCCACTCTCTTTTGTGATGGCGGCAGCGCCCAGGGATCTTGCGGGGCGTCGTCTATAGTGCTGACCCTGACACCAATGAGATCTCCTCGTTCTTGAGCTTCCCGCACGACTGCCTCGACAGCGTCAGCCGACATTCTTTCGACGCTTGCCAGAAATGCCCACTGATCTTGGTACGGACGGAATTCCGAATCGACAAAAACACTGTTTCCCTCTGCACGCGGAATCTTTTGCAGAGGCAGAGCGATCAGGTTGCCAAGACCTCCCTTGGGCATCGTGTCCTGGTTGGGGAAGAATCGGTCGTAGGACTCCAGACCCACTTGGTGGCGGAACTCCATGGTTCGAGTGAGAATTGCGCAGCCCAGTTTTCGCGCGGAGGTCGCAGGAATTGCCCGATTGAAGAATATCCACACATGGCCACCGTTCCCAGACCGAGAACGTTCCAAAACCGCTGGCACATTCATCTCGCGACAGGACGTGAGGAACGCGGCGGCGTCCTTCTGCCAGGTCTTCTTATCGAAATCGACCGCCAGGAGCCAGCAGGTCTCGTCCTGCAAAAGAGGATAGATCCCGACTGTATGATCCCCGACAAGATGACCACGCACAACGTCTTGGGTTAGGGGCCTGAACCTTCTTGTTTGGCGATCGACCCTCTTGCGGTCCTTGTCTTTGGCGCGTAAATACGATTTCCAATCACGATCTGCCTTCGGCATGTATCCAGATCGTCCGTCGGCGCTCTCCCAGCGAATGGCGTAAACATCGTCACGTCCACGGAAGAGGCTGCGAAACAGTTCGATCCGCTGTTCCGCCGTACCCAATGCGGACCTGCGAACGTCTGGCGCTGCGCTTATGGTCCGAGGGGTCTGAGAAACTGCAGTTGTAGACGGAATCTCAGGAATTCGTACACTGTGCTCGATTAAAAGGCTGCGTAGCCGGGCATTTTCTTCACGCAGGCGTCTTACCTCCGCCAGGGATGCCTCAAGGCTCGGAAGCTCACTGTCAACTTTGCTCAACTCAAAGCTCCTACCCGTACGCGCCGTTACTTGGCGCCCAAATGATCGCACATTGCCGGACTCCACGCTGTTCTGGCGGCGCGGCAGTCTCCTTGCCATTGGCGGCAGCGTTGCAGTTGACTCGAACCAGGGGCCGCATTGCTGAGTTCGACAGGAAGACAAAGCATGATTCAGGCGATGTCGATCACGCGATAGCCACAGGTCAACGGCAATCGCATGCTCTTGTCGGGGAGGTTGCGGCAAGCCGATTGAGAAGGCGGGCCCTGCAAGTGAGGCAATGACCGTTCTCACCGAGCAACACCGCTGGGACATCGCCGCAGGAAAGCGATAACCGGCGCACACTCTTCGGGTTCTTTGCCTCCCCTCAACACCCTTCTAGCCAATCGCTTCGATCTGCCTGGACGAACGGGGCAAAATACCGTAGTCAGCAAGAAAGCGAGGAGAACATGCAACACGGAAGCATGATCCGAACTGAGCGCCAACAAGGACCGGACGTATGGGAGTTCAGGTGGAGAGAGCCAAGCCCGGATGGAAGGCGTAAACATCGCAGGATGGTCGTCGGTTCCGTCGATGAATTCACTAATGAACTTGCAGCTCGTCAGGCGATCGTCGGCCTGCGGCTTGATATCAACCCTCGTGATGCAAGGGTGAAAGCAGGGCCAATAACGGTGTCCGAGCTGACGGATCATTATCGCCAGCGGGAATTGAAACCAGACACTACATGGAAAACTCATTCAACGAAGGTGACTTACGAAGGATATTTAAGAAAATGGATCTTACCGCGCTGGGGAAGCTATTTTGTCACGGAAGTCCGGGCCGGAGAAGTCGAACTATGGCTGAGATCGCAGGCGCTGGCACGGTCGAGTTGTGCCAAGATCAGAAATCTCATGAGCGTCCTTTTCAACCACGGGATGCGCCATGACATCTGCAGCTGCAATCCAATCCGATTGGTACGGCAAAGCGCGAAGCGAAAGAAGATCCCAACCGTGCTGAGTGCAGTCGAAGTGCGCCAATTGATTGGAGTTCTCACCCTCCGCGAACGAACTCTTGTACTGCTCGACTTCGGCACCGGTTTGCGGATGAGCGAACTCTTTGCCCTCAAGTGGCGAGACATCAACTTTCTCACGAACGAGATCAGCGTCACCAGGTCAATCGTCTTCCAGGTAGTTGGGCCATGCAAGACCGAAGCATCACAGAAACCGATTCCGCTCGATCCCTATCTGGCGGAAGCTCTCCTGACATGGCGACAGCATACGCGGTATATAGGGCGCCGGATGATTGGGTATTCGCAAGCCCAGCCACTCGTGGCCGACAGCCATATTGGGGGCAATGCATCATGCGGAGATTCATCCGTCCTGCCGCAGCAAAGGTCGGAATCGCCCAACACATTGGATGGCATACGTTCCGCCACACTTATTCGTCACTGTTGAGGGCAACGAGGGCGGATATCAAAGTGATGCAGGAACTGCTCCGGCACGCGTCGAGCCGCGTCACTTTGGGCACTTACACCCAGGCAGTCACACTTCACAAGCGCAAGGCGCAAAGTGATGTAGTCCGTCTGATTCGCGCAAATGGAATCGGCGGCTGAAGGCGCGGTCTTGAGCTGTGCCTTTTTGTGCCTGTAGGAATCGGCTCGACACCCGCGAAAACATTGGTGGTTCCGGAGGAGCGCGGCGGAATTCGGGTGAAATTTGTGCCTTTTTGTGCCTGCGGGAAACAGGACGATTTCCTCTAAGCCGTTGATAAGATTTGGCGTCCCTCTGTCCTCGCAAGTTTGAACTGCCAGCGCAGACTCTGCGCGACGCCGAACTCCTCAACGGGGAAATAAATCAGATTCGCAAGGACTTACGCCTGCAGAAACAAGAGCCCCAAACGCCCGCGTAAACTGCGCGCACTTGGGTCAGCCCCAACACCGCATGGGAGGTCTAACTAACATGACCGAGCGGCAGCCTATTGGCAGGATGGATGCGATCGATCAGCGGCTGGACGAGCTGGAGATCGAAATCGACCGGGGAGAGCTTATCTAGGAGAGCTTGCAATATGTTACCGGCGAGGGTGCGGCTCCGCCGCGCTGGCTCACGGAACCTTGCCAGGAGCATGCTCAGCTGGTGTCGGAGCTCCGGACGCTCACCAAGCAGTACCTGCAGGTCTAGAAAACAGAACGCAAACACACAGATGGCCCCGATACTCGGGGCCGTTTCATTTTTATTGCTGATCGACAAGCTGGCCTGCGAACTGACGCGTTGGGGGTGCGAAACCGGTCATGAGTGTATTGATTCCATGACAATGTCGGCTCCGACGCCTAAAGCACCAACTCTAGTCTCACTACAGTACGACCTGTCTTCACAAGATCTTTCGTCGCAAAGCGGTGGAATCGACTCAGCTAGCGGGGTGGTATTTTGAACTTATATTTGTTGATTTTGAAACGCTTGATTTTCGAATCGAGCGTTCGTGCCGGCAGCCCTAGTTTCGTGGCTGCGCCCGACGGGCCCGAGACCCGTCCATAACATTGGGTCAGTGCGGCTTCAATCATTTCCTTCTCCTGCCGCGCGAGCACCCGATTCAGAGCACTCGGTCGGCTTCGGGCCACGGGGAGTTCGCGCCGAAGCCAGGTCTCGTCCACAGAAAAGGTTTCTCCCTCACAAAGGATCACGGCACGCTCAATTACGTTTTGAAGTTCACGAATGTTCCCGGGCCAGTCGTATGCCTGTAGTAATCCAAGACTCTTCTTGTCGATCGTTCCGAATTTCTTACCAGCCTTCTTGCCGAACCGGTCAATGAAGTACTCCACCAGCAGCGGAGTGTCAGCTACGCGTTCCCGTAACGGCGGCACATCGATAGGAACGACATTCAGTCTGTATAAAAGGTCTTCGCGGAATTTGCCCTCGGCGACGAGCGTGTTCAAATCACGATGGGTGGCTGCTATTACCCTGACGTCGATAGGAATGACTTTATTGCTCCCCACTCGTTCGATTTCACGCTCCTGCAGCACCCGTAACAGTGCGACTTGGATTTCGGAAGGTAAATCGCCGACTTCGTCCAGAAAAATTGTTCCGCCGTTGGCCGCCTCGAAACGTCCGAGCCGTCGTTGGGTTGCGCCTGTGAAAGCGCCCTTCTCGTGACCGAAAAGCTCGGAAGCAATCAGCGATTGTGGGATGGCGGCACAGTTCACCCCGATGAATGCGCGATCCGCGCGATTGGATCGCTTATGGATGCTGCGAGCAATCAACTCTTTTCCTGTACCGGTTTCGCCGAGAATCAAAACCGTCGAATCGGAAGACGCCAGTTTCGTAACTTGGCGTAGAACTTTACGCAGCGCTTCCGAGGAGCCCACTATATCCTCAAACATCGAGTCGCGATCGATTTGCTCTCGCAATGCCAGGTTTTCATTCCGTGTCCTTTCCTCCGCCCGGACGCGGTCATCGATGTCAGTTCCGGTTGCATACCAGCGAGTCACTAGCCCCTGGTCATTTCGGAAAGGGTTGTAACGAATAAGAAACCAACGGTATTGGCCGTCGTTTCGACGAGCCCGCTGTTCAATCTCGAACGGAAGGCCGCGACCGAGAGCAGCCTTGCGCTGCTCGCGTAACCTCTCCAGATCGTCGGGATGAAAGATTCGTTCGCGAAAAAGCGGGGCAATGACATCTTCCGCAGTCAGACCCGTGTAGTCGAGGGTCGCTTGGTTGGCGTAGATAGGTGTACCCGAGGGGTCCTGGACAACAATCGCCTGCGGTATCAGGTCGGTGATACGCCGGAGCTCGCGTTCATCTTCTCGAAGTTGCGCCTCCGTTTGCTTGAGCGTCTCGATATCAGTGCATGTTCCATACCACCTGACAATCTTGCCAGTGTCGTCTCGTAGAGGTTCAACCCTCATGAGAAACCAGCGAAACACTCCGTCATAGCGACGGAGACGCGCTTCCATTTCGCCTGGTTCACCCGATGCCAACAGGCCCTGCCATTTCTGCAGCAACAGGACTCGGTCCTCTGGGTGGATGGCAACTTGCCAACCCGATCCATGGGACTGTGCCGCGGAAAGTCCTGTGTATTCGTGCCAACGTTTGTTGAGGAACTCGTTCGACCCATCCGGCAGAATGGACCAGGCCAGTGTCGGGATCGTATCGATCACCTGCCGAAGTTTCTTTTCCGAATTTTTTAGGTCGTCAAGTGCTCTCTCGAGCGCTTCTTGCGATCGCTGGTATTTCCCAGAAGCCACCGCGGGATTATAAGTCATCTCTCCTGATCAAAGAGGAATTCCTGACAAATCAGGACGATCTGCCAGCCCAAGTTAAACAACCACAGGCTATTGCTAATGGTCTGCGACTTGCACTGCCGTCATTGTCTCCGGAGCCGGTAGAAAAATGACGCTGCGGATTGAACGGCTCAAAGAAAGGATTCGGCTCTGCGGTGAACTGCGATTCGGGGATTTGGTTCAAGTGCAAACCGAAATCGAGCGCTGCGAATCGCCAGTCGTTTTCGATTTGGAGGAATTGGACCTTATAGATCTCGAAGGAGTTCGTTTTCTCAATGCGTGTGAGGCGAAGGGGATGTCGATCTTGCACTGTTCGCCTTACATTCGGGAATGGATGTTGCAGGAGCGAGGCCGGCCGAACGAGCATCCAGAACCGTTGTAGCGGGCCTTATGTCGGACGAACGACTTCGGCTAACAAAAGCTGATGTACGCGAAAAGAAATGAAAGGAAAAAAGGAGAATTATCATGAATCAGCATATTAAGAACGTGGTTTTGGTGCATGGAGCATTCGCCGACGGCTCCGGCTGGGAAGCCGTCGCTAACATCCTCAAGAATGATGGATACAAGGTGTCGGTGGCGCAGCCCCCCGAGACCTCGTACGCCGATGACCAAAAGTACACGAAGGCCGCCATCGACGCCATGGGCGGGCCGGTAGTTCTCGTGGGCCACAGTTATGGCGGCTCCATTATTACCGAAGCCGGCAATCATCCAAACGTTGTAGCGCTTGTCTATATTGCTGCATTTGCTCTCGATGAAGGTGAGAGCTGTGCCTCAATCGAACAGGCCCTGCCGCAAGCGTCCAAAGCGTTCAAGCCGGACAGCAATAACAACTGGTGGATCGACGAGGCGCATTTCGCGGCCGACTTCGCAGCGGACATTGCACCGGAGAAGGCAGCATTCATGGCTATATCGCAGGTGCCGATCTCCACCGACTCGTTCACCCATAAAGTTACGAATCCCGCGTGGAAGAACAAGCCGACCTGGTACATGGTAGCCACCGAAGACCGCTCGATCAATCCGGATCAGGAGCGCATGATGGCGAAGCGCGCCAAAGCCAAGACGGTCGAAGTGAAGGCGAGCCATGTGGCCTACATGTCGCGTCCGAAGGAAACAGCCAAGCTCATCGAAGAGGCGGCTGCCTCCGCGGCAGCCACGGCAGTAGCGTGAAGTTGCGTCGATGGTCGGATCCTTCGGCAACACCGTGCTAGTTGTCGGTGCCCGCTCAGTCGCGTGTGAATGACTTGGCGTGACTTGAGGGCGTCCGACTAGACTGAACAGTTACAGCTCGAGAGCAGGCCTCCGCCGATCGTGACGGTATCAGCGGAGGCCCGGAGGAACGTGGTCGTCTGAGGAGAACCCAATGAAAGATCACATCACCATAGAAGGACATGACGGCGCGTTCGCCGCCTATATAGCGAGACCGAAGACCTCGCCGGCTCCCGCCGTTGTCGTTCTGCAGGAGGTGTTCGGGGTGAACGCCGACACCCGCAGGCACTGCGACGAACTGGCAGAACAAGGCTTCCTTGCGGTCGCACCCGACCTGTTCTGGCGGCAGGAGCCGGGCGTCGACCTCAGTGTTACCTCCGAGGCCGACTGGCAACGCGGTCTTCGTCTGTACGGAGCTTATGACCGAGACGCGGGCGCAAAGGACGTCAAGGACACCGTCAATACAGTACGCAACCTCCCGGAGTGCAACGGCAGAGTTGCCGTCCTCGGCTATTGCCTCGGCGGGCTGATGGTCTTCCTGACAGCCGTGCGCTACCACGGCGTCCACGCCGCGGTCGCTTATCACGGCGGCGATACTGAGAAATATCTGGGAGAGGTCGGTGGGCTGAGTGCGCCCCTTCTCATGCATCTGGCCGAAGAGGACGAGTTCATTTCCAAGCCTGCGCAAGCTGAGATTAAAGCGGCACTTGCCAAGAAACCAAACGCCACGGTCTACAGCTATCCGGGTCAGAATCATGCGTTCACTCGGCATAATGGCGCACACTACAATGCCGCCGCGGCAGCGCTCGCCAACGGGCGGACAAGCGAATTTCTACATCAACAACTGCGGTGAGGAGATTCGAGATGATAAGAAAAATCGAGATGGAGCGGTTCAGCCTGACCACTTCCAAGCCGTTTGATGAAGTAGTGGCTGGTGTAAACACCGCTATCGGTCATCCGGATATGGCTGAATTCGGGAGATCAACTCACGAAGCGCGCTCTTTTGCCGAGTTGAAAAGCGCAGTCGAAAAAGGCTTGGGCAAAGCCGGACTGATGCTGTTTATGCAACTGGATCACGGTGCAGTTGTGCGCAAAGAGACAGGTCGCGATATACCTAGGATCATCCGCTTTGTCATTGGCAATCCGCTCATCATGAAGGAAATGGCGAGACATGTTCCAGACGCTGGCTCATATGCACCTGTCACTGTCTTGGTAGATGAACGACCAGATGGCGTGCATTTGTCTTATGACCGAATGTCAAGTTTATTAGCTCCGTACGGGAGCCCTGATGCGCTTCAGGTTGCGCAGGATCTGGACAACAAAGTAGAGGATCTTTTGAAGCAAGCAGCAGCTTAAGCAGAAAGCAGTGCTTATGGAAATTGGAACCATTGGAGCAGGAGATTTCGCACAAGCGTTTGCAAAACGGGCCTTGAAGATCGGCCACAAGGTAAAGCTTAGCAATAACCGAGGTCCCGAGAGCCTGCGAGAGATCGTCAATCAACTTGGTCCAGGAGCAATGGCTGTCACCAAAGAAGAGGCGGCCGCTTGCGAAATGGTGCTTCTTGCTGTGCCCTGGGATAACGTGCCCGAGACACTCGCAAGTCTTCCCAATTGGAAGAATCAGATTCTCATCGACGGGACCAATCCTTTTCACGGTAAGGCCGGAAATTTCACGCTAGCGAATGTGGGAAATCTGTCCACCAGCCAGCTTGTTGCAGCGCTTGCCCCTAGAGCGCGAGTGGTTAAGGCGCTGAACAACATGATCGTTCCTAACTTAGAAGCGGATCCCGTCGTCAACGGGGCGAGACGGGTTGCATTCATTTCGGCAGATGATGACAACGCGAAAAAGCGAGTTCAAACCCTACTTGATGGTTTCGGCTATTCAGTCATTGATCTTGGAAATCTTCGCGATGGAGGGCTAATGCAGCAAGCAGGTGGCCCCCTCGCAGGGCGAGATTTGTTCGAGAAGGGAGAACGTCATGAATGACAGCCAAAAATCTCACTGCCTTTCACGCCGCCCTATCGAAGTCGGGGTTAGGAGCGTGAATCATGACTGAATCACCGGCGCACGTGCGGGTCATCGAGGAAACGCCTGCGTATTGGAGGGTTGTGTTCGATTACCCTCCTTTCAACATCGTAGACGCCAGCATATTCGAAGCCCTACAGGACCTGCTCGCGCGAATGGACGCCAGCCCTAGCCTGCGGGTCGCCGTATTCGAAAGCGCGATCCCCGAGTTTTACCTTGCCCACTTTGATTTGACCGGCAAGTTAGGGAACATCATGACTGCTGTCGGGGCTTCGGGCCTCCCCATCCTGATGGATACGTTCGTGCGTCTCACCAAATCCCCGGTGGTCAGCATCGCGAAGATCCGGGGCTGCGTCCGCGGTGTGAGCAGCGAGTTCGTCCTCGCCTGCGACATGCGCTTCGCGTCGCGCGAGAACACGCGACTCGGCCAACCCGAAGTCGGGGTGGGACTGCATCCCGGCGGCGGCGGTGCGGAACGACTCCCCAATCTCGTTGGCCGCGGGCGCGCGCTTGAAATCATTCTCAGCGCAAACGATTTCGACGGTGAAACCGCCGAGCGATACGGATACGTCAACCGGGCGCTTCCCGACGCCGAGTTGGATGATTTCGTCGACGCACTTGCCCGCCGAATTGCCTCCTTCGACCGGCGTGCCATCGGCGCCGCAAAGAATCTCGTCAACCATGTTTCGTTGCCGTCTGGCGACAGTCTCCTCGCCGCCATCACTTCTTTTGAGACCGCGCTGACGTGGCCTGAGGCGCAGCAGCGAATCCAGAATGTGTTACAACGCGGACTCCAACGAGACAGCGACTTCGAAACTCACTGGCCCGAGGTGCTCGGCACGCTCCTCAAGACGTAGTCGTGTAGCGACGATGGGGACGTTTGGGTAGTTTACCCAAAGGTCGCGAGCGCAAGCCCCGTGAAATCAGTCTGTTGATTTTAAGGTCGCTCCTCATACGTGGGCGTCCTGCTGGGTGTCCCATCTGAAACCTTACGCCCCTGGCAATTCCCCCAGTCCATGCGAAGCGAAGTCCATCGAGGACTAGACTCGTGCTGTCATCTGCGTCGCGCAACCCAAAAGGAGGGGCACATGAACACGCGACACAGGTATCAATATGGAAGTCTGACCAGGAGGAAACGAATCCAGACGGAAGATGTCTGGCAGTTTCGATACTACGAAACCACTCCAGAGGGGCAACGCTGTCGGAGATCAAAGATCATCGGCACGCTAGGCCAGTACCCGACACGGGCAGATGCGCTTCGCATTCTCGAACGATTTCGACTGCGGCTCAATCTTCAGCACCGATTTGGCAGACCGTTAATGCTCGACGCTCTGACCGATCACTACGTTGAGAAAGAATTGCCACAACTGCGCTATGCGACCCAGCAGGCACATCTCTCCACTTTGAATCGTTGGATCCGACCACGCTGGGGCGCCTCCCTTCTC